>Ga0163144_10000030_pt1 | contig 292292 bp, 238 predicted proteins | sample OliLak19BULKMAT1_FD_123175 | JGI IMG/M metagenome (GOLD analysis project Ga0163144, IMG submission 123175) | Freshwater microbial mat bacterial communities from Lake Vanda, McMurdo Dry Valleys, Antarctica - Oligotrophic Lake LV.19.BULKMAT1 | ecosystem: Environmental > Aquatic > Freshwater >... | reverse complement strand
CGGCTTCCATGAGGCGATCCCTTCCTTGCAGATGCGAGCTCGACGACGCGCGTCGGCTCTGGCGGCTGTTCGGGTTGCGTCTCGAAAGGCGGCTGCGATCCAGCTCTCCCACGGCGTCGTTGGCGCCCAGGGTGGCACGATCTACAGCCGCTGATTTTTTTCGGGGCTGCTGCGCAGCAGCCCCGAAACCACTAAGAATGGAAGCAGCTTCCGACCCCTTTGGCAAGATACAAGGGTGGCTTGCGCGAGCAAGCCGGGTGAGGGGCCGCGGTGAAGTGACGCGGTGAAGTGACGCGGCGCCACACGATTCTACGTAACGCCTCTTGTACCTTCGGTACCCAGACGACAAGTCGTCTGGGCCACCCCAATAAACTCGCACCGTAGCGCCCTCACCCTGCTCGCCTCTCGGCGAGCTGTCGCTCTCCCGCAGAGCGGGCGAGGGAGAATACGCTCACCGTCTGCCCGCCAGCTAATCTTTTCCTGTCAGCTCATCGGCCAGCTCGTTGGCTTCGTAAACCTTTCGCAACGCTTCGATGATCGCGGCCGAGTGGACTGAGATGGCCCGGGCCTGCACGTCGCTGTAGACGAAGTCCAGCACCAGCGATTGCAAGTTGCCGTCGAAGATGATGCCGACCACCTCGCCGGCGCGGTTGACCACCGGGCTGCCGGAGTTGCCGCCGATGATGTCGGCCGTGCTGACGAAGTTGTACGGCGTGTCGAGGTTCAACTTGTCCTTGTCCTTCAGCCAGCGAGCCGGCAACTCGAACGGGGGCACGCTGCCATGTTCCACCGCGTGCGGATAGGTCCCGCCCAGCGTGGTCCACGGGGGCATCTGCTCACCTTGCTGCGTGTAGCCTTTCACCTGACCATAGGCCAGGCGCAGCGTAAAGGTGGCGTCGGGATAGGTATTCTCGCCTTCGACCGCAAAGCGGGCCTTCGCGATCTTGGCGTAGGACTGACGCAGCGGCTCCTCGACCTTGTCCTCGTAGGTCTTGCGAACCTTGCGCGAAGGGGCGTCGACCAGGCGGGCCAGTGCGATCATCGGATCGTCGGACGCGTCGATGGCTTGCTTGCCGCCTTCGGCAAGCTTCTTGCGCACCTCGACGTCGGCCAGCTTGGAACCGTTGACCAGCTCGGCCGCCCGGCTGCTGGGTGACATCGCGGCCATGATCTGTTTGACCAGCGGATTGTCGGCGCCGCCCCGCTCCAATAGATAGCTGAGCGAATCGGTGAGCTTGACCGTTTCCAGGTCGGCGTAGATCGGCGCCTCGGAGAAGAGCTGCTGCTTGAGCGAGTCGAGCCCGGCTTCGGCATATTCGCGCAGCCGCTCGGCGTTGGGTTTGGCCGATTCGTCGCCCAGACGGACCAGCGAGCGGGCGATCGCGAACAGCTCGCTATTGAACGCGGCCGACCGCTCATAGAGCTCATAGTCGACATAAATTTGATTCCAGGCCGCCAAAGCCGCCGTGACCTGGTCCCAGGCGTCGCGGGCGTCTTGCAGCTTCGGGTTGCTGCTCACCGCCTGGCGTAGCCGAGCCTCGGCCTTGCGCTTGGCTTCCATGATGGCCGGGTCTTGCAATCCGGCAAGGCCGCCGAGCCGGGCCTTGCGCGAGTTCTGGTAGCCGAACAGTTCATCCTGCGCGCGGCGGGCGTTTTCTAAGCCCTTGTCGCTGTAGGTTCGCAGCACGACCTCGCGGCGGCGGATCGTGTTGAGCGAATTTGGGAACACGCGATCGCGCAGAAATTCCAGGTGGGCGACCGTGTTCAAGCGGTCGGTGCGGCCAGGATGTCCGGCCACGAAGATCAGCTCCTCGTCGGTCGCGCCGGCCTTGCTCCAGCTCAGGTGGTGGGGCGGCTTGATCGGCTTGCCATCCTCATAGACCCGAAAGAAGCAGATGTCGAGGTCGTAGCGCGGATACTCAAAATTGTCGGGATCGCCGCCAAAGAACGCGATGTCTTTCTCGGGCGCGAAGACCAGCCGCACGTCGGTGTATTTCTTGTAGCGATACAGGTTGTAGCGGCCGCCCTGGAAAAGCGTGACCACGTCGCTGCGCAGTCCGGTCTTGTCGAGCGACTCTTTTTCGATCGTGTTGCGCACCGCGCGGCGGGCCAGTTGAGCGGCGCCGGCGTCCATGCCCGGCTTCACCGCGGCGTTGACCCGGTCGGTCACGTCCTCGATGCTCATCAGCACGTTCAGCTCCAGGTCGACGCACTTGATCTCTTCCTGGGGCGTGCGGGCGTGAAAGCCGGTCTTGATCAGGTCCTTGTCGGCGGTGCTCAGTTTTTGCAGGCAGTCGGCGCCGACGTGATGGTTGGTCATCACCAGGCCGCCGGCCGAGACAAACGAGCCAGAGCCGCCGCTATTGAACCGCACGGCCGAGCGTTGCAGATGGTCCAGCCACGCGTCGCTGGGATCGAAGCCGTATTTTTCCTTGAGCTGCTTGCGCGGCGGCTGGTTGAACAGCCACATGCCCTCGTCGGCCACGGCCCGCGGCGCGGCGAAACATGCGAGCAGGGTTCCGGCGAGGGTCAGCGAGCAAGCGATTCGGCGCGCAACGTAGATCCTGGGCACGACGTCGATCCTGCGCATATTGTGAAGTCTCATGGTGTCATCCTTTACTGCGAATGAGGAGCAACTTGCCGAGAAAAAACGGCCTAACCACCGCGCGGGCGACGGTCGGTCTTGGCTGCTTTGAAGAGGATTTGCAGCCCCGCCATCGCCAGCACGAACATCAAGAAGCCAAACGCCGCCAGCGACGGCCACTGGCTATTGTTCCAACGCTCGCCCAGCCGAGTGCCGACATGCAGAGTCTCGTTCCACGAGTGGGGCGCAAATGACAGAAAGGCGATCAGCACGCCCGCGATCGACCCGCCGGCGATGTATCCCGAGCTCAAGAGCACGCCGGGACTGGTTTCCGAGTCGTCATTCCTGGCGCCTTTCATGCGGTCGACCGCCGCGCGGACCATGCCGCCGATGAAGATCGGCACCGAGGTCTGGATGGGCAGGTAAACGCCGACGGCGAATGGCAGCGAGGGCACGCCGGCCAGCTCCAGCACCACTGCGATTAAAGCTCCGATCAGCACCAGCTCCCACGGGAGCTTGCCGTTCAAAATGCCGTCGATGATCAAGGCCATCAGCCGGGTCTTGGGTGCTTCAAACTTGTTGCTCACCGGCTGGCCGTCGTCGCGCTCGGCCAGCTTGCCGTTGATCGCCGGGTCGACGTAGTAGCGGATCGTGCCTTGGTCATCGACCAGGTACTTGCCCTGGGGCACACCCGCCATTTCGCCCTGGCCCACTTGCAGCACGTGGTACATAGCCTTGTCGGTCTCGGCGTATTCGCCGCCGGGCTGCTCCATGTGCGTGAGCGCCTTGACGTCGCTGATGTGCACGCGGGGCAGGTACTGCGGCTTCTTGCTATAGACCGTGCCGGCGTCATTCAATAACAGCAGCGTCACGCCCATTACCAGGGCGCTGGTCAGGGCGCCGATCAGGATGGCGATCTGCTGTGAGCGGGGCGTAGCGCCGATCAGGTAACCGGTCTTTAGGTCTTGCGAGGTCGTGCCGCCGTTGGAGGCCGCGATGCAGACCACGGCCGCCACGGTCAGCGCCGTCAGGGTGGCGCCTTTGCCAGTGTGACCCAGCATCACGAAGCCCAGGCAGGTCAACAGCAGCGTGGCCACGGTCATGCCCGAGATCGGGTTGCTGGACGAACCGATCTCACCGGTCAGTCGCGACGAGACCGTGACGAACAGAAAGCCGAACAGCACGATGAACAGCGCGCCGGCCAGCCCTTCGACCGTGAAGCCAAGGCCCAGGGTGGGCGACGCGGCCAGCGCCACGATCAGGCCCAGGCTGCCGGAGATCACGACCCACAGCGGCAGATCGCGCTCGGTGCGGGGCAGCCGCGCGCGACCCTTGGTCTGTCCGCCGGCCGCCGTCAGGTCGCCAAAGGCGCCTCGCAGTGAGCCGATGATCATCGGCAGCGCCTGAAACATGCTGATGATGCCGCCGGTCGCCACGGCGCCGGCGCCGATATAGAGAATGTAAAAGTTGCGTAGCTCGCCGACGCCCATGTCGCGGATGAGCATCTCGGTCGCGGGGGCCAGGGGGCGTTGCAACTGCGAGCCAAACAGCACGATCATCGGCACGATCACCAGGTAAGCCAGCACCGCGCCGGCCATCATGATCGATCCGACCCGCGGTCCGATGATGTAGCCCACGCCCAACAGCTCGGGCGAGAGCTCGCCGCCGAGGATGCCGCCTTGCAAGCCTTTGCCGGTGGAACTATAGAGCCGGACGTTGACATCCTCTTTCCAGAGGCCCATGGCCTTCATCAGAAACTTGTGCAGGAATGCCAGGCCGAACCCGGCGAAAACGGTCTTGGCGGTGGCTCCGCCTTCTTCGCCCACGATCAACACGTCGGCGCAGGCGGTGCCCTCGGGATAGCGGAGCTTGCCGTGCTGCTGCACGATGAACGCGCGGCGCAGGGGGATCATCATCAGGATGCCCAACAATCCGCCCAGCACGCCGACGGTCATGACCCGCACGATGCTCATGTCGAAGCCGAGCAAGAGCAGCGCCGGGATGGTCACGCCGACTCCGAAGGCGATCGACTCGCCGGCCGAGCCGGTGGTCTGCACGATGTTGTTTTCCAGGATCGTGGCCTGGCGGAGTTTGAACGCCCGGGCCAGGCCGCGGAACAGCGTGATCGAGAGCACGGCCACGGGAATCGAGGCCGAGACGGTCATGCCCACCTTGAGCACCAGGTACAGCGAGGAGGCTCCAAACAGGATGCCCAGCACCACACCGGCGGTCACGGCCGTCCAGGTGAACTCGGGCATGTCGACGTTGTCGGGCACATACGGCTGGTGGGCCGGCGCGGCGGAATACGGGCCGGCAGTCGGGGGTCGTTTTTCCGTTGAGACAGGGGCTGCCATGGACACCGTTCCAGCAGAGTTTGCCTGGGCCCGCCTGAGGAGCGTCAGGTGAGCTGTTTCCGCCACAAACAGCCCACATTCTAGCGAGCTACCCCCGGGGGGGCCATGCTGGTCGAGCGGCCTCGAACTCTTCTCGCTGCGTCACGCTAATCGGCTTGGGCACACGACTTGCTAATTTCGTTGAGACGCGTTCTGCGGAGGCATTTGGCGGTCAAGTTGCTCAAGTTTTCGCCCGACTACGCCCTGATTTTGGGCATTTCCAAAGCCTGTCCGACCAGCACCGCGTGGGAGAATATGAAAATGAGCGGGGCCAGCCAGCAGCGTTCCACTCAGGGTCACGGCCGTGCGGTCGCCGCCTTGGCGTTTGTTGCCGCGGGATCTTTCGCAATGGTCGGACTGGCGGTCGCAATGGCCCCCAGCCGGAATGCCGATGATCGCTCGGAGGTGGCGGCCCGAGTGGAACTGCGGCAGACCGCTGCGAGCGGCCCGATTCTGGAAATTCGGCTGCCGCTGGAGGGTCGGATCGTGGCCGCCGGCATGATCGGAGCAGAAGACTCGGTCACCGCGGGCAGCAGCTCGTCGTTAAGGCCGCTGCGCGTTGGCGACCTGGTCAGCGAAGGCCAGACGCTGGCGGTTATTTGGAGCCCGGAACTGGGTGAGCTCAACAGCCGCCTGGCCGCCGCCGCCAGCCGCTTAAGCTCCGACGAGCGCGCGATCATCAATCTGGTGCACGGTCCTTTGCCCGAGGGCGAGCTGATGTTGGCACTGCGGCGGTGGTGGGTCGACCGGGCCAGCCTGAGCCGTGCCGAGCAGGCCCTGGCCGAAGTGCCGCCAACTCTGTGCGAAACGGCGACCATGTCTTCCGTGGTCTTGCTCAGTCGGAACCCCCTGACTCAGGCCCCGGATCAGTTTGAGCTGCGGGCTCCGCGTGACGGACTGCTGGTCGAGGTGGCTTCGCCCGCCGGGTGCCTCGCCGCCGAGACTGTGCTATTTCGCATCGCCGAGATATCGGCCGAATCTATTGCCGAACTGTCTGCCGCTGCCACGGTCAACGTCTCGCCCGGGCCTGCAGAAACCTTGGCGGCGCGTCCCTGAGTTCGGGTGAGAACAGGTGGCAGCGGTTTTCTTTGCTGCGCCGGCGTGGTAGGCTCGTAACAACCGCCATGATTTGGGCGGTGCACCATTTTGAGTCGGCTCGCGCCGCTACGCAACCCACGCCATGATACGACCCACGCTGCCCGGCGATTCTCGCGCGATCCTGCACCTGGCCACCCGCACCGGAGTGTTCAAGCCGCACGAGATTACGGCGCTTGAGGAAGTGCTCTCTGACTTCCACGCCACGAACAGCAAGCTCGACCATCACTCGATCACGTTCGAGGCGCACGGCGAGATCCTGGGCTTTGCCTATTACGCGCCGGCGGCGATGGCCGATCGCACTTGGTACCTGTACTGGATCGCGGTGACCAAGCAAACCCAGGCCCGGGGCATCGGTAGCAAGCTGATGCAGTTTGTCGAGGAAGACATCCGCGCCAAGCGCGGCCGCATCCTGCTGATCGAAACGTCGTCGCTGCCGTATTACGACCTGACCCGGAAGTTTTACGAGAAACACGACTACGACAAGGCCGCCGTGATCGCCGACTTCTATGCCGACAGCGACAGCATGGTGATCTACAGCAAGCGGCTGAGCGACGAGCCGTAGGTACGACGCGGATGCGCCATTTCTACCAACCCGACGCGCCAGCGAGGGAGAAGCGCAATGGGTCGCGCACTTGCAAGGCTCCCTCGCTGGCGCGTCGGGTTGGTAAGAACGCGGAGAGGTGACGTGCGTTAAATCGCGATCTTCACTTTCGGCAGTGCTTCTTGCAGCTTCTTCTGACCCTCGGGCGTGGTCTGCGTGAAGCTCAGGTCCAACTCGACCAGGTCCTTCATGCCCTTTAGATGTTCAAGCGCCACGTCGGTGAGCGGCGTGGCTTGCAGCACCAGTGACTCGAGCTTGGTCAGTCCGGCGATATTGGCCAGCCCGGAGTCGCTGATCTTGGTGCCGTCGAGGTTCAAGTAGACCAGGTTGGTCAGGTTCTTGAGGCTCGGCAGCCCCTCGTCGCTGACCGCCGTGTGCCAGAGGTCGAGACGTGTGAGGGTGGTGAGATCTTTCAAGTGCGCCAGGCCGGCGTCGTTCACTTCGGTTTCGGCCAGGTCCAGGATCGAGAGCTTCGGCAGTCCTTTCAGATGCTCCAGGCCCGAGCCGTCCAGCCCGGTGCTGCGCAACTCCAGCCGCTTGAGTTCCTTCAGCCCGGCCAGATGCTTCAGCCCCGAATCGGTCACGTTGGTGCGCAGCAGGTAGAGCTCGTCCAGCTTCGGCATGGCCGCCACGGTGGCCAGGCCTTCGTCCGTGATCTGCGAATCCTCAAGCCCCAGGCCTTTGAGCTTGGTCAATCCGGCCAGCGATTGCAGGCCGATGTCCGAGACGTTCGGGCTGCGCAGCTTTAGCCGCTCCAGGTTCTTTAGCGCGGCCAGGTGTTCCAGCCCTTCGTCGGTGATCAGCACGCAGCCGCGGAGGTCGAGCACGCGCAGCTTGGCGATCTTGGCCAGGTGCTCCATGCCCGGGTTGCTGAAATTGTTATAGAGCAGGTGCAACTGCTCGATGTTTGGCAGCCGGGTCAGCGGCTCCAGTCCGGCGTCGGTCAGGTAGCTGGAGCGGCGGAGGTTGAGCGAGCGGAGCGTGGGCAGGGCTTCCAGCTTGCTCACGCCGGCGTCCGTGATCTCGGTATTTTCCAAGATCAGTTCGCGCAGCTTCAGGCCGGCCAATTGGTCGAGCGTGTCGTTGTTGACGTCCGCGCCGGTCAGTTCCAGGCGCTCGAGCTTGGGCAGCTTCTTGAGCTGGGTGAGGTCAAAGCCTTTGACGCTGGTCGATGAAAAATCGGCGCCCGTGACCGACCCGCCGCTCTTGGTGAGCTTGCCCCCCATCTTTTCGATCGAGGCGACCGCGTCGGCATCGTCGGCGGGCGTGGGTTCGGCCTTTTCGGTGGGAGCTTTTTTTGCCGCGGCTTTTTCAGTAGGAGCCGTCTTTTCATTCGCGGCCCTTTCCGTGGCGGCCGGCTTCTCGGATTTTTCGGCGGCCTCCTTGGCGGGCTGCTTGGCACAACCCACGACCAAGAGGCCCACGAGCATCCAAGGCATCCAACGGCAAACGGCGCAATTCATGGCAGGCATCTCGGTCTGGGAGGAAATCAGCAGGGAAAATGAAAAACGGCTGCGAGCGCCAATCCCCTTGGGGCGGCGCTCGCAGCCGTAATATCGTAACGCGCTCGTGCTACAGCGTGTAGCCCTCGCGATAGGTCGGCTTGACTACGACCTCAACCTCCGGCGCATTGGTCGGCTTGAGGTTCTTGGCATCCCACTCGATCTTCTTGCCCGACGAACCGGCCTCGGGCGCAGCCCACACGGCCAGGTTGCCCAGCAGGATCGTCTCGGTCAGCGGACCCGAGTATTCGGCAAAGTTCGAGCGAGCTTGCGGGCCACCCTTGATGGCGCGGGCGAACTCTTCGAAGTGACCCGGCGACTGCTCGAACTCCACTTCCGGCGCCGACGGGCCGCCGAGGATCTTGAAACCCTTTTCGCAGTAATCGCCCGGAGCAAAGAGCTTGCCCTTGTCGCCGATCAGCAGCACACCGGTGTCGCTCACCGCTTCGCCGTCGAACAGGTCGGCCGCCGGCTTCTTGCCGCCGTCGTACCAGACCATCTGCACGGCCTGACGCGTGTCGTTGGCGGGGAACTCGTACTTGATGATCGACCACTTCGGGTAGCTGTCGCGGTTGTGACCCGAGGTCTCGGCCACGACACTCGTAGGGTCGCGGAGGTCGAGCGCCATGAACGGCATGTTGACCGTGTGACAGGCCATGTCACCCAGCGCGCCCGAGCCAAAGTCCCACCAGCCGCGCCAGGCGAACGGGTGATAGCCGGGAGCGTAGGGGCGATAGGGCGCACAGCCCAACCATTCTTCCCAGTGCACGTTCTTGGGCACCGGCGCTTCCTTGGGGCGATCGCCGCCTTGCGGCCAGATCGGACGATTGGTCCAGACGTGCACTTCTTTGATATTGCCCAGCACGCCCGATCGGACCGTGGCGGCCGTCTTGCGGAGCGGAGCATAGGAAGTGCCCTGGTTGCCCATCTGCGTGGCGACCTTGGTCTCGCGAGCGATCTCGCCGAGCTTGCGCGCTTCCCAGATGGTGCGGGTCAGCGGCTTCTGCGCGAAGCAGGCCTTGCCCATCCGCATGGCCATGGCCGAGGCCGGAGCGTGCATGTGATCGGGGGTGCTCACGGTGACCGCGTCGATGTTCTTGCCCATCTCGTCGAGCATCTTGCGGAAGTCGGTGTAGCGGGCCGCACTGGGAAAGCTCTTGGAGCCGGCCTTCTCCAACGTGTTGTCGTCGATGTCGACGATGGCCACGACGTCGCCGGCCTTCTTCGCATCTGCCGAGTCGCTCGAACCCTTGCCGCCGACGCCGATACAGGCAAAGCGAATCCGCTCGTTGGGCGAGTTGCTGTCTTCGGCGGCCGCGCGACCTGCCACGAACACGCCCACGCCCGTGGCCGCCGTGGTCTGCAAAAATCGGCGACGATCAGTCAAGTACGACATAGTCCGACGCTCCTGGAAATTAGCGAAAAAGGTGGGATGATAGTGACGGTAGGCCCCTCGGGTAGACCATAATCTCTACGCACGCCGCTCGCAATTGGCCGGGCCCGTTTTTGCTAAAAAGCCCGCACCCCACGAATGTGCGGGCGGCAGAGCGGAAAACTTGCCGTTTTGGCTTGAACGCCGATTGCGGCGCCACCCCGCGGCGCGCCATGATAATTTGCCGCGATTGTGCGATCCAACTCCAAGGTCTGCTACAAAGTCCACCGCGGCGACCGGCCGCCCCACGACCCTGCAAGGAAATGTTTGCCATGCCCAAGTTTGCCACGCTCCTGGTTTGTTTCGTCTCGCTCGTCTCCAGTCCGCTGGTTGCCGACGACGGTTTTCGCACGCCGTTGTTCAACGGTCACGACCTGGATGGGTGGCAGGTCACGGGCTGCGAAGTGGTCGTGGAAGATGGCGCGCTGCTGCTGAAGTCGGGCGATGGGTTTGTTCGCACCAACGAGCGGCACGCCGACTTTGTGCTGGAGCTGGATTGGAAAGCGCGCCGCGCGGCCAAGTACGACTCGGGCATTTATATCCGCGCCGACCTGCCGGCCGAGGGCAAGCCCTGGCCCAACCGCTATCAGATCAATCTGCTGGAAGGTCGCGAGGGCAACCTGCTAGGTCTGTCCGGCGGCGAGAGCAAGGGACTGGCCAAGCCGGGCGAGTGGAATCATTTCAAGATCACGGTCAAAGGCGACACCGCCGAGCTCGAGATCAACGGCCAGAAAGCCTGGAAGACCGCCGGCCTGCAAAACGCCGACGGCTACATCGGCTTTCAAAGCGAGGTCGACGGCGGCGGGCAGTTCGAGTTTAAGAACGTGGTGCTAACCGACTTGGACTATCAACCGCTGTTCAACGGCAAGGACCTAGCCGGCTGGACCGGCGACACCAAGGGCTACAAGGTTGAGGAGGGCACGATCGTGAGCCCCGCGCTCGGCGGCGGGCGGCTGTTCACGGCCGACGAGTATTCCGATTTCTCGTTTCGCTTTGACTTCAAGCTCACGCCTGGCGGCAACAACGGCGTGGGCATTCGTGCTCCGTTGACCGGCGACCCCGCCTACGTCGGCATGGAAGTTCAGATCCTGGACGACTCCTCCGAAAAATACAAAACGATTCAGCCCTGGCAGGCGCACGGCTCGATCTATGGCATCGTGCCGGCGAAGAGCGGACACCTGAAGCTGGTGGGCGAATGGAACCATGAAGAGATCATCGCCAAAGGTCGCCACGTGACCGTGATCTTGAACGGGGTAACGATTGTTGACGCCGACATTGACGAGGCCAGCAAGTCGGGCACGCTCGACGGCAAACCGCATCCCGGCCTGGCCAATGCCAAGGGTCACATCGGCTTCTTGGGTCACGGCGCGCGGATCGAATTTCGCAACCTGCGGATCAAGGACCTGGCGAAGAAGTAGCAGCGATCGCGCGGCCCGCCGCTGGGTAACCTACTCCCTGGCGGTTTAGCCGACGCAACCACGAGCCGCATCTAAACGACCCGACCATGTCCAACCCTCGACTCTCCTGGGCCCGCAAGTTCTATCTGGCGGCTCGCGGCGTGGCGTGGGCGTTTCGCACGCAGGTCAACTTTCGGGTGCACCTGGCGCTGGCCGTGGCGGTGGTCGCTGCTGCGGCGGTGTTGCAGTGCAACCTGGTCGAATGGTGCGTGCTCGTGCTGTGCATCACGACGGTGCTGGCCGCCGAGACCTTCAACACGGCGCTCGAGCATCTGGCCCGGGCCGTAACCCGCGAACAGCACGAAGAAATTCGCAACGCGCTCGACACGGCCGCCGGCGCAGTGCTGCTGACGGCGGTGGGCGCCGCGACCGTGGGTGCCGCGATCCTGGGCCATCGGTTGCTGGAGTGGTTGGCCCCGTAGGTCAGGCATTTGCCTGACAGGCGACGCACTTCCCTCTCCCGCACAGCGGGAGAGGGACGCTTGCCGCAAGGCAAGCAGGGTGAGGGTGTGTTTTGGTGATGGACGCCGCAGCGCTCGGCCCAACCCTCACCCGGTTTGCTTTCGCAAACTACCCTCTCCCGCAAGCGGGCGAGGGTAAACGCACCTGTGCCTGACCTGCGGCTGTCAGGCAAATGCCTGACCTACTTCTTCTTGCGCTCGTGCAGCTCGGCGTGCTGTTTTTCGTCATGCGGGCGGTTGTCTTGGCCGGGCTGGGCCGTGAGCTCGATGCGGTCGACGTACTTCACGTTGGCGCATTCGTCGATTTCGCTGGTGTGGCAGGCGGCGAAATCGGGAATGTAGAACCGCAGCGGTCCGCCGGCGCTCTCGGGCAGGGGTCCGTCGGCCAGGCGATAGATCAAGATCGCCTGCTCGCGGACGCTCGCCAAGGGAATGCTGGCGTGAAAGTCGTCGCGCGTGGCGTGCAGGGTCAGGTAGCGAGCCGAGGCCTTCGGCGCGACCAGCGCCAGCAAGCCCGCCAGTCGGACCGCGTCACCCTTGCGCTTGGGATCGATCCGGCTGACGTCGCGCACCTGGACGTCATCGGTCAGACTGGCCAGGTCGGCAAACGAAAACGTGGCGGGGCGCTCGACCTCGCCGTCGACTTTAAGGAGAAGCGCCATGGTGGATTTGCTTAATTGTCCGGGGTAAAGGGAAACTCGCCGGAGCGATAGACCTTGGCTTCGGGAAAGCCGGCCTGCATGTTCGCAATCTGTTGATCGGATGCCTGCGGCGGCAGTTCCACGGCCACGATGCGGCAATCGCCCAGCAGCCAGGCTTGCCACAACGTTCGACGCTGATCCGCCGGGTGAACTTGCAGGTTCTGAAAGGGGGTCGAGTTCAAAAGGTGTCGTCGCTCGCGGAGCGCATGCACATTGTGCCCGACCCAGGCCGCTGTAATCGCGATCAAGGCCACCACAACTAACAAGGTCCGCATGCGATACCGCAGTCTGCGCGCGATTCGACTCAAGTACGGTTGCATGGCCGACCATTATAGGTCGCCCGAGCGTTGACTAAAGTACAGGGGTCGGCCAAAGCGCAAAAAAGAAACGGGCGTCGTCCCAAAACCAGGACGACGCCCGTTGTTACTCTTAGGGGTTGCTCGGGGCTCCTAGCCCGTCACTCCATTACGAGCAACCCATGCTGTTGCCACAGTTGTGGCAGAGATAACAGTTGCCGTTGCGGACCGTGATCGCGCCGCAGTTGTCGCAACTGGGAGCATCGGTCTGGAAGCTGGCGAATTGCTCCGCCCGATTGTTGAACCCGCCGCCGTTCAGGTCGACCTTCATCACGCCAGCCCGCTCCAGGAGCGAGGCCGTGTCGGTCGCGATGCCCGCGGGCTTGTCGGCCACCTTGGCCGTGCCGTTGGCGGTGTTGGCCTGCTTGACAGCAGGCGGTGCCGCCGCCATTTTAGCCGCGGCTACCGCCGCCATCTTTTCTGCCGATCCGTTGGCCGCTTTCAGCTCGCCGGCCTTCTTGGCGGCGAGCTTGGGCTCTGCCTCGGCATCCTCCGCGGCCTGTGCCACCGCCGCTTCGTGGCCTTGCATGGCTTCGCGATAGCCGGGCAGGAACTCGATGCCCAACCAACGGAAGATGTAGTCCACGATGCTCTTGGCAATGCGGATGTCCGGGTTCTTGGTATGACCCATCGGCTCAAAGCGGGTGTGCGAGAACTTGCTCACGTACACCTCCAGCGGCACGCCATACTGCAGGCTCATCGACACCGCGGTGCCGAAGCAGTCCATCAGACCGCCGATCGTGCTGCCTTCTTTGGCCATCGTGATGAACAGCTCGCCCGGCCGGCCGTCGTTGTACAGGCCGACCGTGATGTAACCCTCGTGACCCGCCACGTTGAACTTATGGGTCACGCTCTTGCGCGTGTCGGGCAACCGCTCGCGGCGGGGCGTGGCGATCTGCCGCGCGGCCGCCTTGTCGGTCTCGGTGCTGGTCGAAAGGGGCTGGCTCTCTTTCGAACCGTCGCGATACACGGCCAAGGCCTTCAGCCCCAGCTTCCAACCTTCGAGATACGCGTCGGCGATGTCGGCCGGCGTGGACTCGCGGGGCATGTTCACCGTCTTGCTGATGGCACCAGAAAGGAACGGCTGGGCCGCGCCCATCATCCGCACGTGAGCCGGCCAGGCGATGCTGCGCGTGCCCTTGCGCGGCTGGAAGGCACAGTCGAACACGCTCAGGTGCTCGGGCTTCAGGTCGGTGTTGCCCTCGATCGTGTCTTCCTTGCTGATGTAATCCAAGATCGACTCGATCACCGGTTGATCGTAACCCAGCGTCTTCAGCGCCAGGGGCACGGTCTGGTTGATGATCTTCAGCATGCCGCCGCCGGCCAGCTGCTTGTACTTGACCAGGGCGATGTCGGGCTCGATGCCGGTCGTGTCGCAATCCATCAGGAAGCTGATCGTGCCGGTGGGCGCCAGAACCGTGGCCTGGGCATTGCGGAAGCCATTGCGGCGGCCGCTGTCCAAAACGCGATCCCAGAGGCTGCGGGCGGCTGTCTTCAGATAAGCCGGGCAGGCCGGCGCGATCTCTTCCACCGCGTCGCGATGCATCTGCATGACGTGCAACATCGGCTCGCGATTGATCGCATAGCCGGCAAACGGACCGACCGCCGCGGCCAGTTCACTGCTGGTCAGGTTGGCCGTGCCGTGCAACAGCGCGGTCATCGCTCCGCAGAGTCCGCGGGCCGCGTCCGAATCGTAAGCGGCGCCGCTGGCCATGACCAGGCTGCCCAGGTTGGAGTAACCCAGACCCAGCGGACGGAAGCGATGGCTGTTTTCGGCGATCCGCTTGGTCGGATAGCTGGCATGATCGACCAGGATTTCCTGGGCGATAAAGAAAATCCGCGAGGCGGCCGTGAAGCCATCGACGTCAAACGTGCCGTCTTCCTGGCGGAACTTCATCAGGTTGATGCTGGACAGGTTGCAGGCCGTGTCGTCCAGGAACATGTATTCCGAGCAGGGGTTCGAGGCATTGATCCGCCCCGAGTTCGGACAGGTGTTCCAGCGATTGATCGTGGTGTCGTACTGCACGCCCGGATCGCCGCAGGCCCAGGCACACTCGGCCATCTTGGCCAGCACGTCGCGGGCCGGCCACGACGGGCCTGGCTTCGACGGCTCGGTCACCCAGCGGGTGGTCCAGGTCTTATCCTCGGTCACGGCCTGCATGAACTCGTCGCTGACCCGGACGCTGAGGTTGGCGTTTTGGAACAGGATCGAGCTGTAGGCTTCGCCGTTGAAGTTCGCCTCGTAGCCACCTTTTTCAATCAACAGCCGCGCCTTGCGCTCTTCCTTGGCCTTGCACTCGATGAATTCCATGATGTCCGGGTGCCAGACCTTCAGCGATTGCATCTTGGCGGCGCGGCGAGTCTTGCCGCCGCTCTTCACCACCGCGGCAATCTGGTCATACACCCGCATGAACGACAGCGGGCCCGAGGGGCGGCCGCCGCCCGAAAGCTTCTCGCGGTGCGAGCGCAGGGTGGACAGGTCGGTGCCGGTGCCCGAGCCAAACTTGAACAACATGGCCTCGCTGCGGGCGAGCTCCATGATGTCTTCCATGTTGTCGCGCACGCTCTGGATGAAGCAGGCCGAACCTTGCGGATATTCGTAGGGGTTCTGCGGCTGCTCGACCATGTCGGTCTCGGGGTTCCAGTACCAGTTGCATTGCGCCCCTTGCACGCCGTATTGATGGAACAGGCCGACGTTGAACCAGACCGGCGAGTTGAAGGCGCCGTACTGGTGCAGGCAGAGGTAGACCAGGTCGCGATAAAACCGCTCGCCGTCGTCGGCGCTGGCAAAGTAGCCGTCCTCGATACCCCAGTCGGAGATCGTGCGACAGACCCGGTGGATGAGCTGCTTGACGCTGTGTTCGCGCTCGGGCGTGTTCACTTCGCCATAGAAGTACTTGCTGACCACGACATTGGTCGCCAATTGGCTCCAATGGGCGGGCACTTCGCAATTGGTCTGCTCAAACAGGATCTCACCACCTTCGCCCTTGATGGCGGCGGTGCGGAGGTCCCAGGCGACCGTCTCGAACGGCTCGACGTCCGTCGGACAGAACCGGGTGTTGATGGCCAGCCCGCGACGTTCGCGGTCGGGTTGGTTTTCGAATTTGGACACGGCCCTGCGCGCGACCCCACTGCCAAGAGTTGCCATGGATTTAGCTCCCTCTAAAAAGAATCCGTGGGCATCCTACCGAATATACATATGTATACCAGTATCAGGTCGAGAAGTGCGGGACCTGAAACTGAAATCCATGCTCGCCGAGCAACTTATCTAAAACCACCCGAAAGTGGTAAAATTCCACGGGGAGACACTATATATTGTAGCAGATACCCTGCATACCACAACATACGGTGCACGGGAGGCTCATCTTAATGAAAATCTGATGAGCGTCAATCAGGCCGCGCGCCGTCTCCAAACGCCTTATCCGAGGCCAAGTTCGGTTCAGTTCCCCTCTGCCGGGGCAGGCTCCTCACAATTGCCTGATGCAAGCATTCCGCTCGGAGATTTCCGCGGTCGCGCGTGATTTGGACACTCGCGCGATGCGACATCGGGAGCGCGGGAAAATTTCCAAGAAAATTTCGGACCTTGCGCGAGAAATTAGGCGCTCTGGTCAGGCGCTGCGCGAGCTTAGGAAGATCTGTGCACGACATCGATTGGAAGCTGCGGGCTTTTGGCGAATCGCGCGGAGTTTTCACTTCGCGTCGTCGTCGCCAAGGTCCTCGTCATAAGCGCGGAAGACGCCCAGACGCATGCCGCTGGTATCGATTCGCAGCTTGGGGATCGCGCCGACGAGTCGTTTTTGACCTGCCTCGGTGGTTTTCGTGTCGTTGAGCCAGAGCGTGCGTAAGCTTTTCAGCGGCCGCAGGTGATCGAGGCCTGCGTCGGTGACCGGATTGCCGGCCAGGTCCAATTGATCGAGCGAGGCGAGGCCTGTGAGCTTCTCCAAGCCACTGTCGGTCAACTCGACACGCGAAAGGTTTAGTTGGTACAAATCTGTGAATCGACCGATCGCAGACAGTGCTGCGTCGCTCAAGCGACAATCTGACAAATCCAACTCACGCAATGCAGGCAGGTCAGCCAGCGCGGAAATGTTGCCGCCGAGCGTGGCCTTGTAGATCGTTAGCGATTTGAGCGCGGTCAGCGGCGAGAGCCCGGCCAGCGCCGCGCCGTCGATGGAACTGCCGTCGGCGAGCGTCAGCGATTCCAGTCGCGACAAGTGGCCGATGTCGGCGATGCCCTCGGCGCTCAATTGCGGCGCGGCCAGCGTCAACTCGCGCAGTTTCGCGCTCAGACCCTGAGCGGGCCGCGTTGCGCTGACGTTGCCCATCAGGCTCAGGGCCCGCAATTGTGGCCAGTGCGTCGCCGCGGACATGCCGCGCTCGCTCACCTGGGCCGGGAAAACGTAGACGGTCCGCAGTTGTTCCAAACCTTGCCAGGCCAGCAGCACGTCGTCGTTGATCTCGGTCGCGTTGCCGTCCTGCGTCACCGCCGAGATCATGATCGTCCGCAGTTCCTTGAGAGCTCCCAGCAGGACCAAACCTTTAGGGCTGAGCACGCCGCCGCGGAGATTGTCGAAGAGATGGATCGAGCGCAATCCGGTCAGTTTGCCCACCGGGGCAAATCCTGCGTCACTTAGGTGGCCGATCTCCAGCGATAACAGCTCGAGTTTCGACAAGTCGCCGATTCTAGCCACGGCTGCGTCGGAGACGCGCTGCGAGACGGTCAGCCGCTCGAGCTTCACCAGCGGCTCGATCCAGGGCATTTCCAGCGGCGTCTGCCGGTCTTCGCCCGAGAGCGACAGGCGCTTGAGGTCCGTCATCTTGGCCAAAGGAGCCAGTGACGCGTCGTTGAACTTGCCCGAGATCATCAGCTCTTCAAGCTGATCCATGCCGTCGAGCTCGGCCAGAAAACTGGAATCGCCGCGGAAGTTGTAAAGCAACATCTTCAGCGCCTTGAGCTTGCTGAAATCGATCAGCCGCTTGTCGGCCGTCTGCGGAGGCATCGTGCCGATCAACGCCAGCCGTGCGAGGTTGGGAATCTCGGCGAGCTTGCCGATCGCCGGCCCAGTTTTCGCGTTGACCTGCACTTGCAGCATCGTCTCGGGCCGCAGGTTCTTCACGGCCGAGAGCATCTTGCCCAGCAGGTCGTCGTCGCCAACCAGATTGAAGTGCAATGAATCCAAGCCCGCGAGCTTCTCCAGCGGCAACGGCTTGCCGGTGAGCGGGACGTCGCGATCGAAGTAGGCATAGAACTGCTTCTTGCCATTCTCCACCCGCGGGTGGACTTCCAGGCCCAGCGTCTTGAGCTCGTCGATCACGGCCTGCTCGTCGGCGGTCGGCTGGAGGTCATCCGCGGGCGCTTTGCTCTTTGAGGTGCCGGTGGGTGTCGGGTCGTCGACCGGCTCGTTGGTTTTCGTTTCTTGTTCGACCGCCGCGACAATCTGCCGTAAGCCCGCGCCCGGCAGCACCAGCAAAGCCGCGGCGACCGCCACCAGCCAGCACCATAGGGGCGCGCGGCGACGAAACGGCTGGGCGTGCTCCACCAGGTGCCTCAGCCGCGCGGCGGTCATCTCCCAACCGCCCAAGGCCGGCCAGGGCAGGGCGGGGGTGAGCGTGTGACGCCATTCCAGAATCTCGACCAGCATCCGGGCATAGTCTGCCGGCGGACAGGCCAGCTCGGCCACGACCTCTTCGTCGCAAGCCCGTTCGCGCTCGAGCCGCGCCTGGCGATTGGCCCACCACACGGCCGGGTGAAACCACCAGGCCATCTGCGCCAAAAGTTGCACGCTGGCGGCCACGGTGTCGCCGCGCCGCAGGTGCAACAGCTCATGCGCCAAAATCGGCGTCAGCTCCTCGGGCGACTTTCGCGCGACCAGCGCCGCCGGCAGCACGACCGTGCCCGGCCACCAGCCATAGGCCGCCGGACCGAGCGGTTCGCTGACGATGAGCAATCTCGGCTTACGCCAGAGGCCGAGCCGGCGCACGAGTCCGTCGAACTGCGCTTGCAATGCCGCGTCGACCTCCACGCGACTGGCCGCGACCCGCCGCGCCAGGTTCCAGCGGCGGACCAGGTAAAATCCCATCAGCGCCGCCGACCCAGAGAGCCATATGCCAACCCGCACCGCGGCGATCGAGAGGCCCGGTGTTGGCTCGACGGCAACCGGCGCGTCAGCCGAAGACTCATTGTCGGTACGCACGTCCTGCATCGCTGGCCGATCGGTCTGGGGCAGCGCGAGGTCGACCTTGGTCGCCGGTGGTTCGATTGCTCGCGGCGCGGCGGCGACTTCCTGCCGCTCGGCCAATGCCCAACTGAACGCGCTCGTCGGGCTGCTCATCACCGGGGGCGTCAGCGCTTTGATGACGACCAGCATCCACAGCAGGTACGCCAGGTGTGGCCGCTGCCGGCAGGCGAAGCGGACCACCAGGCCGACGGTCACGGCCAGCAAGGTCAACTGCCAGGTTTGGGTCCAGCCGAGTTCGAGCAAGTGGTTGAAATCCAGGTTCATCGTCCGCGCTCCTTTCCAGGCTGCCCCTGTTTCGTGTGAGTGCCGTCGTGTTCGTCGATGATGGCGCGGAGCTTGTCGATCTCGTCGCCGCTGAACTTGCGTTCGGCGATCAGGTGCTCGACCAGCGGCAATGCTTCGCCGCCGAACAGACGGTCGACCAGGTCGGTGACCGTTTCGCGAATGACCTGGGCGGGCCGGATCTTTGGCTTGTAGACGCTGGCCCGGCCGTCGCGGCGGACCTGCAAGTAACCCTTGGTCTGGAGCCGCCGCAGGTAGGTCTGCACAGTCTTGTAGTCGAGCTGGCGATCGGCCGGCAGCGTGTCGAGCACCTGCCGCACGGTCGCGCCCTTGAGCTCCCAGACCAGGCGGGCAATTTCCAGTTCAGCTTTCGAGCAAGCGGGGCGGGGGGGCATATTCGTTGAAACTCCGGCGGTCACACGGCGGGAAAGTACCACCCTTCGACGGCGTACACTTGAAAGACAAGATATCGTACATTTGTACGATGTCAATCGCTTTGTGGACCGACGAGAAAATGGCGAGGGCCGCCGACCTTACGGCCGGCGATAGGTCGCGCGAAACCGCCGCACCGGCGGTTGCTCGTCGTCCAGGAAATCCTCAAACTTCCCGGCTACCAGGCCGAGCGATTGAAAGGCGTCGAGCTCGCTTTTGACCAGCGGCCAGGGAACCGAGCCCAGGTCTTCGTTTGCCTCGCGGGCTCGAGCGACGATCAGCAGGGTGCCGCCGGGGGCCACGCAGGCGGCAAGCTGCGCGGCTGCGACCGCGCGCGGTTCGCTCGGCAGCGCTTGCAGCGTGTAGATTTCCACGATCAGGTCAAAGGCCTGGAGCCACGCCATCGGCAGCGACAGCGCGTTGGCCACCTGGTAGTCGACCTGGGAGTTTGCAAACCGTTGGCGACACCACTCGATTGCCCGGGGGGAAACGTCGAACGCCGTGACCACCGAGCCCCGCCGCGCCAGCTCCTCGGCATCGTCTCCCAGGCCGCAGCCGACGACCAGCGCGTGGCGGCCGGTCCAGTCGCGCGGATTGCTGGCCAGCCATGCAGCCAGGTGAGGATTCACCGCGAGGTCGGCCCAGGGGATCGCCGCGGGATCGTCTCCGGCGGCCTGGTAGAGCGCGTCGAACCAGCCGAGCGCGTCTCCCTTGGCCAGCGATTCTTCCGCCAGCCGACGCGCGAGCGTGCGGTCGGGTTGGGGCATCGGATGAGACCCTCAAAGGCTCGCGCGGTATGAACCGCGCTAGAATTTGACTTCAGCGATCGCGACCGCGATCACAAGCGTCAGACGCCAGAGATCTTCTCGATCTGCACTTTGGTGTACAGCTGACGATGGCCGGTTTTGGCGCGGTAGGTCTTGCGGCGGCGGAATTTTTGCACGGTCAGCTTCGGACCTTGCAACACGCCCAGCACCTTGCCGGTGACCTTGGCGCCGCCCACGGTCGGCTCGCCGATCTGCATCTGCGAGCCGGTGCTCAGCGCCACGACCTGGTCGAACTGCACCGCGTCGCCAGCCGAGGCATCGCGATAGTCGATGACCAGCTCCTGACCTTCGATGACCTTATACTGCCGCCCGCCGTCGATGATGATCGCGTACATGATTTCTACCGCTTGCAAATAAAATGGCCGCCGTGCGAATGCGCGAGCTCGCGCATCGTGGCCTGCCGTAAGGTCGTCTTTTGTAGCGCCGTGTTTTACAGCCCAGCTGCGTTTTTCGGCTCAGTCGAGCCCTTTAATCTAGCGAAACGGCCCCCGGAGGTCGAGGGCCGAATCGCCGCTTAAGTGGTCGGAATCTTAATCTCCCGGCCCGTGGCGTCGGTGCATTCCAGGACCAGATGCTCGGGCGAAACCCCTTTCAGGCCAAAGATTTGCACGAAAAGGCCGTTCTCGTCCTCCAGCCGCGACAGTTCGCGCCGCTTCTTGTTGTTCAGGTAGGTCGCCACGTCGTCGGCCACCGTGATCGAGACCCGCGAGACGTCCGGGGCCTGCGTGGCCAAGATCAGCAGCCGCACCACCTCGATCGCCACGCTTTCGGCAGTCTTCACCACGCCGCTGCCAGCGCAGCTCGGGCAATCCTTGTACACGCTTCGCTTCAGGCTCGGCCGGATGCGCTGCCGGGTCATCTCGATCAATCCAAACGGGCTGGTGCGAAGGATCTTGGTCCGCGCCCGGTCGCGCTTCACGGCGTCGCGCAGGGCCCGCTCCACGTTGCGGCGGTGCTTCTCCTTGCGCATGTCGATGAAGTCGTTAACCACCACGCCGCCCAGGTCGCGCAGCCGCAGTTGCCGGGCGATCTCTCGAGCGGCCAGCAGGTTCATCTGATAGGCGGTCTCCTCGGCCGAGTCGTCCGCGCGAAAATTTCCGCTGTTGACGTCGATGGCCACCAGCGCCTCGGTCTGATCGATGACGATCGAGCCGCCCTGGCGCAGCGGGACCTTGCGCTGGTGGATCATCGCGATCTCGCGATCCAGGTTGTAGCGGTGGAACAAGGGTTCCTTGCCTTCGTACAACTGCAAGCGGTTGACGTACCGCGGCATCACGATCTGCAAAAACTCCTTCGCCCGATCGTGGGCCGCGGGCTCGTCGATGAAGATCGAGTCGACGTCGCCGGTGAAGATGTCGCGGATCGTGCGGATGATCATGTCGCTTTCTTCATAGATGTCGATCGGCGCGGCGTGCTTCTTGATCCGCCGCACGATGACCTTCCAGAGCCGCAGCAGGTAGGCCAGGTCGCGCGACAGCTCGCGCTTGGTGCGGTCGATGCCCGCGGTGCGGACGATGAAGCCCAGGCCCTTGGGCGGGTTCAGTTCCAGCATGACGTCGCGGAGCTTGCGACGCACGTCGTCGTCTTCGATCTTGCGCGAGACGCCCACCCGGCCCAGCGCCGGCATCAGCACCAGATAACGGCCGGGGATGCTGATATAGGTGGAGAGCGTGGGACCCTTGGTGCCCATGCCTTCCTTGATTACTTGCACCAGCACCTCGTCGCCGCGGCGGAGGATGTCCTGGATCGGCGGCTTCACGCGCGGTCGGGCGCCGGGTCGGGGGCGGCGTCCGCGGCGCTGGCGCTGCGCTTCGCCCTCGTCGCCTTGCTCGCCCTGTTCATCATCTCCGACGTCCACGTCGGCGCGGGCCGCGTGTCCGCCGTCGATCGGCTGGCCGGGGTCGAATCCGCCCTGGCGGTAGTATTGGGGCTCCACGTCGCTAATGTGCAAAAAGCCGTTGCGGCCGACGCCAAAGTCGACGAACGCGGCCTGGATGCTTGGCTCCAGGTTCACGACCTTGCCCTTGTAGATATTGCCGACGTAGTTGTCCTGGCTGGTCCGCTCGATGTAGAGCTCCTCCAAGGATCCGTCCTCGACGATCGCGATCCGGCACTCTTCCGGCTGCGCGACGTTGATCAACATTTCTTGCTTCATTCTGGATATCGCTTTCTGGGTGCGGGGGCCGGGCGGATGTGCCACGGCCGGCTGGCTGTGATCGAATGGTCTGGTGTGTCCGCTTCGTGAAGCGCCAAAGGTCGACGCGGCGCGGCTCCGGCCTGGTTTATGGCGGCGGAGCGGGGCACGCGCTCGGGGGCGCTACTGGCGGCGGACTCTCCTGCCTAAACCACGAGTTCAGGCAGGATCTTTTTTAGTTCCTCTCGCAGGTAATTCTTGATGTCTCGCGCGTTTTCCATCGTCAGTGCCCGCACCGCCACATTGGCGCAGTCGGCCAGGTAGACCGTGCGGCACACTTTCTTGACTTCGGGGATCGAGCTGGGGGTGACGCTCAACCGCCTGAGCCCCAGCCCCAACAGCAACATGGTGTACAGCGTGTTTCCGCTCATCTGTCCGCAAACGTTGGTCGGCACTCCCTTGAGATCGGCCGCGGTCACGGCCATGCGAATCAGTCGCAGCACCGAAGGGTCGGCCGCGTTGTACAACCCGGCGACGTCCTTATTGCCGCGATCGGCGGCCAGCGTGTACTGCGTCAGGTCGTTGGTGCCGATGCTCAGGAAATCAACCTCTTCGACAAAATGGTCGATCATCATCACGGCGGCGGGCACCTCGACCATCATGCCCACCGGAATCTTGCGATTGAAGGCGACCCCCTCTTCCTCCAGGTCTTCCATCACGTCGGCCAGCACCATCTTGGCCTGCCGCAGCTCGAGCAGGGTGGAGATCAGCGGGAACATCAGCCGCACGTCGCCCAGGGCGCTGGCCCGCAGCACGGCCCGCAACTGGATGCGAAACAGCGGCAGGTTTTTGAGCGACAGCCGGATGCTGCGAAGGCCGAGCGTGGGGTTGCGGGTGGCCTCGGCCTCGAACGAGACCTTGTCGGCCCCCAGGTCGCAGGTGCGGATGACCACGGGCCGCTTGCCCATCGCGTTGACCACGCGCGAGTAAGCTTCGAAGTGCACCTCTTCATCCGGCTCGCTGGCGGCGCCGAGATAAAGAAACTCGGTGCGATACAACCCGATGCCGTCGGCCCCGCGCTCGCGGGCGTGCTCGACCTCGTCGGGAAACTCGATGTTGGCCAGCAGCTCGATCCGCGTGCCGTCGGCCGTTTCGGCCGGCAGGTCGCGGAGGGTTTCGAGCCGCGCGGCCAGGCTGCGGTTTTGCTCGGCCTCATAACGATAGTGAGCCAGGGTCTCTTCGTCGGGCTGCAGGATGACCAGCCCGTGGTCGCCATCGACGATCACGACGTCGCCGCCGGAGACGTCGGTCATGAAGGGACCGGTGCCGACCACAGCCGGAATCTCCAGGCCTTCGGCGACGATGGCGGTGTGGCTGCCCGGGCCGCCGACCTCGGTGACGAAGCCGCGGACAAACTGCCGGTTGAGATTGGCGGTCTCGCTGGGGGTGAGATTGTGGGCCAGCACGATTACGGGGGAGATGACGTGGGCCAGTTCCTCGCGCCGCCGGCCCAGCAGGTTGCGGAGCAGACGCTTCTCGATGTCGAAGATGTCGTTGGCCCGCTCGGCGAGGTAGCTGCTTTCGATGGTCTGAAAGACCTTGGCATAGCGGCGCAGGGCGCGGCTGACGGCGTATTCTGGGGAGTAATGCCGTTCGCGGATCATGCTCTCGAGCTCGACCGCCAGCGTGGGGTCGCGGAGCATTTGCAGGTGCGCAGAGAAGACGGCGGCATATTGGTCGCCGAGTTCGCGCGACACGGCGGCCCGGTTGCGCTCGATTTCAGCGCCGGCGGCGGCCATGGCGGCTTCGAGGCGTTCGAGCTCGTGCTCGACCGCATCGCGCGCCACGAAGCGGCGCGGGATGCGGAATCCCTCGTTGTCCATCACGAGCGCCTCGCCCACGGCCACGCCGGGCGAGACGGCAATTCCTTGTAGTTTTTGCATGGCACCCGTCAAGCGCGGCGGCGTTGGCGGGACGGCCCGAGCGGACCTTGCAAGGGTCGCTTGCTCGTTTCGTCAACCGCTCGTTGCGCGTCGGGCCCTGACACAGGACCGCGGCGCCGCGCGATTGGCAAGTCACCCCTCAACGACGCTGGCCGAAGGCTCGGCTTTGCTTGCGAGCTGCCGACCGGCACGCTGAGGTCGTAATTTCACGGTTCAAGTTTCGTCGAAGTTCCGCGCCACCAACTCCGACAACGCGTGCAGGGCAACCTCAGCGTCGGGGCCGCTGGCCTCGATCGTGAGCTCGGTGCCTTGCACGGCGGCCAACGTGAGGATCGCCAAGATGCTCTTGCCGTCCACCCGCTCGCCGTCTTTGATCACTTCAATAATCGCCTGGTACTGGCTGGCCAGCTTCACGAACAGGTCGGCCGGACGCGCGTGCAATCCTTGCGGATTGGTCACGACCACCGTTCGAGAAATCTTGCCGTCAGCCATGTTGCCCTGATCGACCCCCTTGCGGAGGCCACCTGCAATTCCAATCTTTCCGAGAAACCTATCCTGCCAGCGAACATCATCCGCCTTAGCTATCTGGCCTGCCCGGCCGCGGGGGCGAACTCGACTCGCCCGGCACTACGAGACAAAGCCGTTGTTGTCGGCCTCGTCGAGCAATTGCCGGATGTCGTTACTCGTCGTCGCCTGTTTGAGAAATTTGCAGAACGTATCGTCGCGCAGTTGCCGCGAGATGTTTTCCAGCGCTCTCAAGTGATCGCCCGGCCGATCGGGGGGCGAAATCAGCAGAAAGAACAACTGCACTTTCTCACCGTCGAGGCTGTTGAAGTCGATGCCCTCGGAGCTGACCGCGACGGTGCCGACCAGGCGCTGCACGCTGGGATGCTTGGTGTGAGGCACCGCCACGCCGCGTCCGATGCCCGTGCTGCCCAATTCCTCGCGCTTCAAGATCGCTTTGACGATGCTCTCGACCTCGGCGGCGGGGATTTTATTGGCTTCCAGCAGCGCGCTGATCATTTCGCGGATCGCGCCTTCCTTGTCCTCAGCCGCCAGGTTGGCGCGAATCGCCTCGGGGCTGACAAAATCTCCGAACTTCATACCCTCATTTTCCTTTCTCACCGTGTCACGAAGCGCGTCGGATCGACGCACGCCCTGGCTCGGCTCAGCGAATCGGGGGTCGTCGTGCGACCGCGGTCCTGGCACCCAGTGCGGGCGGTTTCCCGCGCGCGGGTGCTCGCTTACGTCCCTTCCGGCTCTTCCGCCTCGGGGGTCGTCGCGTGGCGCGCGGTTGCCGTGCGATGATGATCCTGAACTTTTTCCTTGTACTTTCGCAATTGCTGCTCGAGCTTGTGGACCACGCCATCGAGCGCACCCATCAGGCTGCTCGATTGCTCGGCAGCCACGAAGTCGTGCTTATGCTCGGCCGAGACGCGCACGTCCACCGTGGGCGTTTGCTCATGCTCCAGGTCGACCGTGACCTCGATCGCCGTCAGGCGCTCGAACAAGCGAGCCAGCTTTTCCACCTTGGCCGTGATCTTGCTGCGAGTGGCGTCGCTCAAGTGGCCGTGCCGCACGGAAATGTTGACTTGCACGCTGGTGCGCTCCTTCCACGAACCCAGTAACACAGCTATCGAGATGCCAAAACCAGGTCAGCCGGCCCGGCGATTTAAGCCGCTGGCTCGGGCTGCCCGGGACGGGGCTATTGGTCGCCCCGCATATGGCATGCTCCTCAAATCTCAATCGTTGACGACCGACCCTGGTCTGTCGAAGTGCGGCATTCTAACCCCTTGCGCCTCAACCGACAAACGCGCTTCGAGAGGCCGCACCGCGAGCTCTCCAAACCGCTCGCTACTCACCCCAGTTTAGCTTTTTAACCAGCGCACGTAAGGGGGTCGCGAAGCTGCGAGAGCGGCCGAGGGGCGGCTCCAGAGCAGAGAATACCGGCTGAAATGGCCGCGCGGCGACGATCACAGCGGCCCCACCGCGGCGGCAAAGGGCTGCAAATAATCGCGGCTGGTCCTGGCAAGAAGCGCCTTTGCGGCACAGCCGGACCTCGCAAAGGGGAACGCGCTAAGGTTTCTCCGTAGCGCGGCTGGCCGTGGCCTTGGGCTTGGCGGCCGACTTGGGCACGATCTTGCCTTGCCGGAGTCGCTCTTTCCAGGTGTTGACCGCCGCGGTCCGCTTCTTTTGCATTTCGCTCGGGTAATAACCGTAGTTCGGCAAGCCCGTGATGTTCTGCAAGGTCCAGAACGCCAGCACACGATGGTCGAGCGCGTCGTGGTTTAAGCCGTCGACCAGCGACGCTGCGCCGCCGGCGGCCAGGTCGTCGGCCGAGTAGCCCGCGAGCATGCGAAACATGTTGGTGCCGTCGGCGCCCGACTGCTTTTCGAGGGCGGCGCGGAGCAGACCTGCCGACTCGGGCCCACGGGCCGCGGCCGCGCGGAGCTCTTCGATATACACCGGCCAGAGGGTCTTTTCGTCCTTCTCGTTCAAGGCCTTCACGCAGGGGTCGAACATGTTCAAGTAACAGGCGCTGCGAATGGCCAGCGAGCGGACTTCGCGCTGGCGGGCGCCGGCTTGCTCAGTGAGGATCACGCCGATCAGGCGGTCCGGGGGTAGCAGGGGTTCGAGGGTATTGGCGGCCTTGCGTTCGATGTCGCTCATGGCCTCGCTATTCACCCAGGTGGGCACGGCGCCCGGCGGCTCGATACCTCCGCCATACAGGGCCCGGTGCACCGGCGCTTGTAGGTCGACCGGCGCGTCGCCGTCGCGCACCCGGATCGAACCGCTCTTGGCATACAGGTCGACCGCCAGCGGCGCTGACTCTTTGAGCGGGTCGGCTCCGGGCGGCAGGATGCGGCGAGCTTCCAGCGCCAGGTCGGAGTCGGAGTCAACAAACGTTAGCACCGGCTCGTGACCGTCGAGCTTTAATTGAATCGAGTTGTCCCCCTTGCCCACGGTCATCATCAACAGCCGACCGAACTCCACGGCGACGATGGGCGTGCCGTCGTTGTTCCAGCCGACCAGTTCGATCTGCGCCGCGCCGTCTAACTGGAGGTTGATGCCCGAGCTGAGCGAAATCAACGGCCGGAACGAGGGGAGCGACATCAGGCGGTCCCCCTTGGCCAACGGCGCCATCGGGGCCATGGGCTTCCAATCGCCAGTTTGCGGGTCGAGCCGCAACAGAACGTCTTGCTTGGACATGTAACGGCCAAACGACGGCGACGCGTCGCGCGCGGCTTCGGCCGGTTCGTCGGTAGCTGTGGCGTCGGGATCGGGCGGAATCGGTTTTTCCGAGCCGGGCTCGGTGGCATCGCCGGCGGGGTCTGCCGGCGTTTCGCCGGGGGTGCCCGGCAGAGGACGCGAAGGTCGACCGGGCAGGCCCGCGGCGGCGCGGCCAAAGTCCGATTCGGCGGCCGGGTCGTCGGGCATCGCTTCGGCCGGGGCTGTATCGCCCGGCACGGTCTCTTCCGGTGTGGTCTCGGCTGATTCGTCGGGCATGGCCTCGGCCGGCTCGGCGGCAGTTTGATCGGCGACCGGGGGCTCGTCGCCGGCGGGTGCTGCGCCCGGTGCGGTGGGATCTACGGGAGCGTTCACCGGCGGCGTGTCACCCTCAGCGGCGTTGTCGGCCGGCGCGGCCGCCTCGGGCGCTGCGCCCGCTTGCACCGCGGCGGGATCCACGAGCGGTTGCGCCACCGATTGACCCTCGGCGTTCTCCACGGCGTCGGGGGCCATGGCGATGAACCCCGGCCGCCATTCTTTCGGGCTCAAGGCAAACAGGCCGGCCAATGCCAGACCCACGCCGATCAACACGGCCGCGGCCATCGGCCAGATTCGCGTGCGCTCTTCGCGCAGATATTCGGGCACCTCGGGCTTATGTCGGCGGCCGGGTTGAATGGCCGGCGGAGTGGCGGACATCGCCGGCTGATGCACGCCTTCGCTGTGCACAGGAGGCGCCTGCTGTGCCTCGTCGGCCACGTGGTACATGCGTTGCCGCGATTGGGGGTCGATCGCCGCCGGTTCGCCCAGCACCAGCGTGAGAATCTGGTGGCACGAGGCGACCTCGGCCAGGTGCACGTCCGACTCCAGGCAGATCTTCTCGAACTCCGAGACCCGGTCGGCCGTGAGCGTGTTGTCGAGGTACTCGGCCACGGTGTTGGAGTCGCTGGCCAAACCGCGACCGGTCAAAGGGGGCACACCCAGCCGCAGCCGCCGCATGACGTCGCGGGTGCGATGCACCAGCTCCGTGGCAAACTCGCTCTCCTCGATCTTCTTGGAGATGTCCTCGGTGTCATCCGGCTCGAGGATATCGTCCAGATATGCCAGCATCGTCCGCAGCGTCAGTCGCATCTTCACACCCCAACCTTGTTAGACCGGCAGTTCCAAACGCACGGCAGGGGACCCATAGGATTCGCCGAGCGGTGCGTGGCTGCTGGTAATAGTGGGGTCAGGGACGTCAAGCCGTACAAACGGCGAGAGATTTTTTTAGAACGCGAGCTCCAGGGGGCTGCCTGCTGGCAGAGCTAACTCATTGCGAGCCGGCGTGTTGAGTCCCCTCACCCCGCTTGCTTCGCAAGCGACCCTCTCCCGCTTTGCGGGCGAGGTGAAACCCTGTGCGGGCGAGGATCAAGCACTGAAGGTGAGGTCCCTCACCAGACCTCGACCCGGCTTTCCGGGGCGCGGTACATGGCGTGGCCGGGCTGGACGTTGAAGGCTTCGTAGAACGCGGCCACGTTCGACAGCGGCACCCGCGTGCGAAACTGGCCAGGCGAGTGCGGGTCGGTCCGCAGCCGCAGTCGCTGCTCGGCATCGCGCGACGCGCCGCGCCAGACCTGGGCGAAGCCGATGAAGAACCGCTGCGGTCCGGTAAAGCCGTCGATCACCGGCGCGGGCTTGCCGGCCAACGATTTTTGATAGGCGATGTAGGCAATGGTCACGCCCCCCAGGTCGGCGATGTTCTCGCCCAGGGTCAGGCGGCCGTTGATCTTCAGATCGTCGACTGCCACGCAGTCGTCGTATTGTTTCACGAGCTTGTCGGTCTTGGCGTTGAAGCGGGCCCGGTCTTCGTCGGTCCACCAGTTCTTGAGGTTGCCGGAGGCGTCGGAGCGGCTGCCCTGGTCGTCAAAGCCGTGGCTGATTTCGTGGCCGATAACCGCGCCGATGCCGCCATAGTTCACGGCGTCGTCGGCCGCCAGGTTAAAAAACGGCGGTTGCAGGATACCGGCCGGAAAGACGATCTCGTTCATCGAGGCGTTGTAATAAGCGTTGACCGTGGGCGGCGTCATGTGCCATTCGTTGCGGTCGACCGGCTGGCCCAGCCGGGCCAGGCGATAGCGCGATTCAAAAGCTTCGGCCCGGGTGACGTTGGCCACGTACGAATCGTCCTTGATCTCCAGACCCGAGTAATCGCGCCACTGGTCGGGATAACCGATCTTGGCGACGAACGTGGCCAGCTTGGCCAGAGCCTGCTTCTTCGTCTCGGGGCCCATCCAATCGCGCGACTCGATGCGCTCGCGATAGGCGGCCTTCAGATTCTCGACCAGTTGATTCATCCGCTGCTTGGCGGCCGGCGGAAAGTATTTCTCCACGTACAGTCGACCGAGCGGTTCACCCAGTTGACCGTCGATGGTCGTGATGGCCCGTTTCCAGCGGGGCTGCATTTCTTTGACGCCGCGGAGCACCTCGCTGTAAAAGCGAAAGTCCTCTCGCTCGACCGCCGCGTTCAGATACGGCGCTTTGGCGTGGATCAGGTGCCAGCGCAGGTAGGTTTGCCAATCGGCGACCGGCACCGAGCCAACCAACTCGTTCACCCGGGTGAAAAACTCGGGCTGGCCCACGATCACCTGCGGCAGGTCGCTGACGCCGATCGCCTGGAGGTAACCTTCCCAGTTTACGTGCGGCGCAAGCTCCACGAGCTCGGCCTTGGACTTCTTGTTGTACTGTGCTTCGCGATCGCGCAGCGCCACCGGCGACCGTGAAGCCTCGGCCAGGCGGGTCTCTAGCGCCAGCACGGTGTCGGCGCCGCGTTGGGCGGCCTCGGGCGAGTCGCCCAGCAGGCGGAGCATCGCGGCGACGTGCTCGACGTACTGCTGGCGGATGCGCTGGGTGTCGTCGGTCGTGCCGAGGTAATAGTCTCGCTCGGGCAACCCCAGCCCGGCTTGCCGCAGGTGGGCCGCATAGACCGAGCTATCTTTCTCGTCGGGGCTGACGTAGAAGGCAAACAAGGTCGACGTCCCTTCGGCTCGCAGCCGGGCGATCTCGGCGATCAACTCGTCGGTGGAGCTGATCTTGGCGATCCGCGCCAGGTCGTCGGCCAGTGGGGAGACTCCTTGCTTTTCCAGCCGGACTTCGTCCATGGCTGTGCGATAGAAGTCGGCCAGTTTCTGCCGATTGCCGTCGGCGGTCTTGCCGCCCGTGCCGAGGTCTTCCAGGATTTCACGCAGGGCCAACAGGTTGTCGTCACGCAACTTGGGAAAAGCGCCCCAACGGCTGTATTCAGCCGGGATTGGATTGTGTTTGATCCAGGTGCCGTTGACGTAACTGAAGAAGTCATCGCCGGGCTTGACCGAGGTGTCGAAGCCCATCCGGTCGACACCGCTTGCCAACTGAGGTTCCGCGGCAGAGAGGCGCGCGAGAAATCCGCACGCTACGATCATCACGATAGCCAGAGAGTGCCAACGCATGGGGACCTCGCCAGGTTGCTTCGTCCGAGAGAGAAGGGTCGCGCCCCGACCTGCCACTTAGGCGTGGGGCTGCTCCACGCCGAGAATCATACTCACCGCCGGCGTCGCAGCACAAGAAAACGGCGGTGCGTGGAGAGCAGAAGGCGGCAACCCTACACCGGCTGGCGAGGTTCGCTCAGCGGTCGCGGTCGGCGGCGCGTCATAGATTGGCAGAGAGCCATGACGCCGATGGTCGCAGCGCAAGCCCCACCGGTGGCCGTGATCAGAGCCGACAGCGGCGGATCGGCAGCGGGCCGCTCGTTGACCGCGGGTTTTTTGGCCGGCTGACTTGCGGCCGCGGGCTCCTCAGTGTGGGGCAGGGCCGCAGCGCTGACCGCGCTGGCGACGATCACGGCCATGGCCATCGCCATGGCGCCCACGAGAACGGCAAACAGATGATCGCGCAGAGCGTACATGGTGGGGTATTTCTGGGGATTCTGGCGAGGCAGCCCCTCGCGGGCCGACGGAAAGCGAGACATGGAGGAGACCGTAGCAGTTGGCGACTCCTCTCGCAGCTTGCGCGCCAAAGCCGGTCGCCCGTCCTGACCGGGCGACCCTAACTGACACCGTTGTCGCTGTTTAGGCTCAATCATCGCACGCCTGGCGGGTGTTTTGGCTGTTGCCTTCTCGCAACGTCGCGCAGAACCGCGTAGTCAAAAAACCGCAATCTGAAACACTGTGGCCTGTCGGTTTGCGCCCCCGCGCATGCGGGGTTTAACCGCAGCACTTCACCTGACATTTGACCGACCACCACGAATTCCGCCGCGAAGTCGTCACTCCGCTGACTTTCGCCAACATGGCTCAGAAAAAAGCGGGATGGATCCAAAGCGGGCGGCTCGCTATTTTTCGCCCCGTGAAAAAATGGGCCGTGAACAAGCATTTCCTCGCGCGGCGGCAGTCCGCTTGCCGCCATTCCGCGCCAGGCGGACTGCCAAACTTGCGGAATTTTTCCGCGCCAACTTTGGCTCTCGCCAATTGGCGTGTAAAATTGGGGTGAGAGAGGTGCGCAGCGCCTGAGTTTTCCGGCGACGCACTTCTCCACGGGAGCTTCGACGTTATGAACGCTCACGACCGAGTGCGCCGCCAGCAATTCGTGCTCCAGGCCGAGGGCTATCTTGAGCTCGGCATGGCCCAGCACGCGCTGGAGGCGCTCGCCCGCGCCGGCGACCCCGAGACGCTCTCGGGCCATGGCCTGTATCTGAGCGGCGAGGCGCTTCGCTCGCTGGGCCGGTTTCGCGAGGCGATTGAGCCCTTGACCCGTGCGTCTCAAGGCGACCCGGGCAACATTCACATCTGGTTGGCTCTGGGCTGGTGTTACAAGCGGGTGAGCCGCATCGACATGGCCATCGAGTCGCTGGAGGAAGCGCTCTCCGCGGAACCGAACGATGCCCTGGTCAATTACAACCTGGCCTGTTACTGGGCGGTGGCCAACAGCAAGCGGCAGGCGCTGGGCTATCTGCAAAAGGCGCTCGACTTGGACGACCAGTATCGGGCTCTGATCGCCGACGAGCCCGACTTTGACCCGATCCGCACGGATCCGGGCTTTCAGGCGTTGGTGCGCGTGACGGTCTAGGTCACCGCTTGAAAGCACGAGAGTCCTCGAACGGCCCACGCAGGCCGATCAAGGACTCTCGCTGCACCATCCCTCGTTCCACGCATCGCTCACACCCGCCTGAGGTGAGCGGTCATCCACCTTTTTTAGAACATCCAGGCCAGGCCGGCGAAACCGCCGTGCAGGATCAGGCTGCCGCTCTGCTTGACCTGCTCGAAGCCGGCCACGTCGGCCAGAAACGGTAGGAACTGGTTGTCGGCCAAGGCCACGTTGGCCACGCCCACCACGCGGTAACCGACGAAGGCCCGCAGGTTGGGCGAGAAGGCATAGCTCACGCCGGTGTCGATCTCGCCCAGGAACGAGACGTCGGACTTGCGGGCGGAGAGGTTATAGGTGCTCAATCCGTCGCCGGTGTAGAGCAGGGTCTGGCAGTTCATCTGGTTGCCATAGATGCCGGCCTTCGGCACGAGGAACAGGCCGAACCGCGGCGAGAACTGATAGTTGAAGATCGCGCCGATCTGGCCGCCGTACAGGTTGTTGACGCAGCGGAAGCCCAGGTAGGCCTGATCGGCGGCGTCGGCCGGATCAAACAGCGACGAGCCGAACGAAGCCGAGCCAAAGGTCAGCACTTCGCTAAACCGGAAGTAGCGAAAGCCAGCCAGGCCGATCACCTGCAAGCGGCCGGTGTTGATGATGCCGCCTTGCAGCAGGTTGAACTCGACGCTGTTGACGTTGTCGGTGCGCCAGATGGCCTGTTGCGACGCGTTGTCGAAGTAGTCGGAGGCCGGATTGCCGTTGATCGACACGCCACCCAGGTCGATCGGCGTGGACAACGCGGTGTTGGGGTCGCCCGTGCTGTCGGCGATCTGCGAGAAGCCGTTCATCTCGCCGGTGCCCCACCAGGTGAAGGCCACCGCAGGACCCATCAGGCCCGAGGGGCCGCAGGTGTTGCAGCAATCGTTCGCGCAGCCGCAGAAGGCATAGCCCAGCGTGAGCATGCCGCCGCCGGTCCAGCCCGCGCCGGCATTTTGTGTGTTCATCAACTGGTTGGGATTGTTGTTCGTCTCATAGGTGGTCCAGTAAGGGTTGGCCCGATTGCGGGTCATGATCAGACCGCCGGCCGCTCCGAACCAACCGCCGCCGCCGCCACCGCAGCCACAAGCGGTCCCACAGGTGTCGCAGCCACCCGAGGAGCAGCTGTCGGCGTCATTCCAACCGGTATCCTTCAGGGCCTGTTCGTATTCGCTCTGGGCCGGTGCGGGCGAGGGCATTGCTGCCGAGGAGGTCGTCGGCAAGGAGGTCGCGGGTGCCGGAGCCGCGGCCGGCGTGGGCTGATTGGCCTGCCCGTTCTTGGTGAACATCGAGCTGTACGACTCGGCTCGCGGCGCGGCCGTGGTGTAGCTGGCCTGCGAGCTGCGCAGGGCGACCAGCGTCACCGGCGGCAAGTGACGCGACTGGCTTACCCCGGTGTACTGGGCGTGTGCCGCGTCGGGCGCGCCCAACAGTGCGGCGCAGGCCAACAATCCGAGCGCAGAAAGCGATTTCATCGCGCAAGACTCCTTTCCGAAAGCTGCAATCCGTTATTGCGCGCGCCGTCAGATCGGCGCCAGCGCAAACGTATCCGGCGGTAGGGTCATTTCGCTCGAGGCGTATCCTACGTCTCGAGCGCGGCGTGGAAATCCTTTCCCACAGGTCGAGCAATCCCTTGGGGTCAATTCTTCCATCGACTGGCCGCGTGGCGCTCAATGCGAGGATTGCATCGCGTGGCGCGGATTTTTACTCAAGGCAGTCGCGCATTTCGGATTCCACGGCAAGACCCCTACCACAGGCGCGCCGCCACTTCACGGCCGCGGCGGCAGAACCGCTAGAGTTTGCCGGCAAGGTTTGCCCGAGCGGAGCGGGGGCGACTCCGGGTTGGGACTCAGCCGCCCAGCGCTGAACAAGTAGGGCGCGACGACGCGTCAGACCTGAACGGTCGTGACCCCTGGCGTGGAGCGAGACGAGCGATGCTAAGCCTAGTCGCCCGACACTTCCCGGGCCAACTGCTCGTAGTCGGCCGCGCCGTTGGAATCGGGCGCGTAGTGGAAGATCGATTGGCCAAAGCTCGGGGCCTCGGCCAGGCGGATGTTGCGGCGGATCCGGGTTTCGAAGACCTGGGCCTTTTCCCACGGGGTCCGCGGCTGCCGGGCCGTTTGCAGAAACTGGTCCACGTCGGCCGTCACTTCGGCGGCCAGCCGCGTGCCCGACTCGTACATGCAGTACACCACACCGCTCAGCTTCAACCGGTCGTTGAGCCGGCGCGAGACCAGGTCGATCGTCTGCAACAGCTTGCTCAAGCCGTGCAGCGCTAAGAAATGTGGCTGCAAGGGCAGGAAGACCTCGTCCACGGCGGCCAAAGCGTTGAGGGTGAGGATGCCCAGCGACGGCGGGCAATCGATGAACACGTAGTCGAACTGGTCGCGACAACGGGCCAGCTTGTCGCGCAAGATCACCTCGCGACCGACCACGCCCACCAGCTCCACTTCGGCGGCCGCCAGATCGATGTGCGAGCCGACGATCCAGAGGTTCTCGCCGGCGGTACGCCAGACTTCTTCTAACTCGGCCTCGGCGGTCAGCACGTCGTAGACGCTCCGCTCGTCGCGGGCCGGTTGCAGACCCAGATGCAGCGTGGCATGGGCCTGCGGGTCGAGGTCGATCAGGCAGACGCGCTGCCCGGTGGCGGCCAGCGCCGCGCTTAAGTTGACGGCCGTGGTCGTCTTGCCCACGCCACCCTTTTGATTCAAGATCGCGATCGACCGCATCGGGAACTCCTTTTCCTCACGCGCCGGTTACCCTGGGTGCAGACTGCTGGCGTGGCGCTGGCTGGGGATTATAGCCGACGTGGGAAAACCGGGCCTAGAGGAGTTCGCGACCGGTGGAGTCCACCTTGATCGCCGAGCGCGCTACTTTGCCCGGCGTTTGGCTCGTGTAGCACTGCGGTTCGCTAGCTGGTCGAGCTTGCGGGCCATGGTGACCAGCTCATGCCATTCGCGCCGGCAAAACGTCTTCACGTTAGCCAGCTCGATTTGCCGCAGTCCGTTGCCCACGCGCTTGGCCCGGGCCGCAAGTCGCTGGGGCAAGGAGTCGAGGTCGCCCTTGCGGCGCGAAGGGATCCGGCGGCGCGATTTGGCGGCAGCGCGCTCGTGCACGAGGTCGTGCAACTTGCCGGCGCACTGCTTTCGCCAGCCGTCGACCTTGGCGACGCAGCGGCCGACCGTCGCGGCCAACTGAGACCCGGCCTGGGGCGCACGAGCTTTGGCAGTGCGAACCTTGGCACTGCTGGCCGTGGTGCGCGGTTTTTTGGCGGCGGGCTTGACCGTTTGTTGGGTCGTTGGCTTGGCGATCGCGGTCCGCTTGACCGTGGCGGATGTGCCGCGGGGCTTGCGAGAGGGAGCGGCGGGCTTGCGGGTGGATGTTTTGCGCTTGGCCATGGCGAAGGCCTCGTACGGGACACGGAGGGTGGGGCTCTAGCGAAAAGTATAGGTCGCCGGAGACGCCCCGGATGGCAGGCGGTTTTTGCGGGGGAATTGCCCCCGCGCGCAAAACAAAAGCCCGGGGAGGTTCGCGCTCCCCGGGCTTCGTCTTAACCAGTGATGGTTGCGTGCGTACTTTACCGGACTGCTTCGTTGAGCATCTTGGTATTGGGCACGCTGCGACGATTCAACAGACCGTCTTCATCGGTTTCGATGATCGTGGCCACGGGACCCACTTCGCGGACCGTGCCTTCCAAGTGACCGATGGTCACGTGGTCGCCGGCATGGAGCCGTTGGCGGACGTAGTAGCCGGCCAGGATGCCCGCCATCACGTCGCGTCCGCCCAGGCCAAAGGCCAGGGCAAAGCCCACGGCCGCGGCGCCGAACGAGATCAGGATCAGTTGCTCGAGCAGCGCGAACTGCACGCCCAACTGGTTGAATGCGGCGATGAAGGTCAACAGAGCAAGCACGTAGTAGCAGCCGTTGGCCAGGTGCTCGGCATACGACAGACCCACGCGGTCAGCACTGGTGGCGACCACGCCCCGCAGGAACGTGGCGACCAGCAAGCCCACCACGATCACGACCGTGGCGACCAACAGCTTGGGAATGTAGTTGACGATGCCCTGCATCCCTTCACTGACCGCTTGCAGGCCGAGGATGTTGAAGGCGGCCATCAAAAACACGCTCATCAACAACCAGAACACGATCGAGCCGATGATCGCCGGCACGTTGCGAGCCAAGCCCATGCGGTGCATGGAGTCGGCCAGGCCGCTCTGGTCGGCGGCGCTTTGCAGGCCGAGCTTCTCGGCCAAGGTGGCAATCGCCTTGCCCACGAAGCGGGCCGCGGCGTAGCCCAGCACGATCACCACGACCATGGCCACGATTTGCGGCGCAATGCTGATGGTCTGGTGCCAGGCGTTACTGAAACTGTCGGCAACCGCTTGCCACGAGTTGTCGAAGGTCGTGGTCACGGTGTTGCTGGTGGCGGTGGCCACTTCGCGGACCGTGTCGGTGACAGGCTTGGCCGTTTCCGGCGTTTGAGCAAAAAGAAACATAGCTGTTCCCCTTACGAAAAAGTGATGGTCCTGTGCGTTTTGGCGCCCGCCGAAACGCGTCGCTTGTCGGGAGGTATCCGCCGCTAATTCTTCTTCTCTCCTCGTGGGAGAGGATCAAGGTGAAGGGGCTTGTCGTCGTTTCGCCGGCCCCGTCGCCTCGACCCTCTCTCCGTAAGAGAGCAGGAGTTTCTAGCGTCGTTGATCTTTAGACTTCGAATCGTAGCGCCCCGTCACAGTAAAGATTGCAAGTCCCACGAGTGCCCGAAAAAATTCCGCGATGGCATAGGGCAAAGCGCTCACGACCAGGTCGGCAATCTGCGTGGTAACGATCGCGCGGTTGACCTTGTCGTGCAGTTCGGCATCGAACGCCGCCGGCGGCGGCGGGACGTCCAGCTCGGCCAGTTGATCCAACAGGTTGGGTGCCATGAGAACCTCGCACTTAGTGCGCTAAGACATCTGGTCCGGAAACTTCTGCTGCAATTTCTCACGGGCCCGCGCCAGCCGCATCTTGCAGGCGCTGACCGAGAGCTCGAAGATCGCAGCCAATTCCTCGTAGTCGTAACCTTCGGCGTATTTCAAAATCAGCATCGCCCGGTCCTCTTCGTCGAGGATCTCGAGCATCCGCATCAGGTCCAGCGAGAGGCCCGCGGCCACCTGGGCAGCGGTCGGCTGCTGACGTTCCCACTGCTCGTCGCTGACCGTGTCTTCGTGTTTTTGCCGGCGGCCGCGGCCGCGGCGAATGGTCAGGCAGGTGCGGACCGCGATCGCATGAACCCAGGTGCCATACTTGGAGCGGCCGGCGAACTTGGCCCGATTGGTGAACAAGCGGACGAACACTTCCTGCGCGGCGTCGTTGGCGTCTTGCTCGTTGCCCAGCAACCGATAGCAAATACGCCACACCCGCTGGCGGAAGCGATCCACCAACGCCACATACGCCGGCCCGTCGGAGCCCTCGCGGGCAGCCTCGGCGGCCAATTGCTCGTCGCTTCGTTCCGCGATTTCCATCTAGGACCCCGAAACAAGCATGGCACGCTAGGGCGGGCGTCGTCCGTGCACCCTCCGCAAGATTGGTTGCCGGCGCCGCCCGGGCAGTCACAGCCGGCGCTCGCCGGAGCGGTTGTCCGTCAGATGGGGTCGTAAAATGCGGGAAATTCGGACTTTGCCGCCGGCGAAGGCCACCCATCCGACCACAAGGTCGTTTTACGGTCAATGTCGGTTTGGCAGGAGGAATACGCCGATTGCCCTGCTTTTCGTGCCCCGACACTGCCGGGCAGGTCCTTGCGAAGTGGACTGTGGATGCGGCCGCGCTTCGCGGCGCCGAATACAATGACGTGAAGATGAAACCAATCTCACCCATCGTCGCCACAGGCCGTCGCTTCCGCTTTCGGCTGCGCACGCTGCTTTTGGCGCTGACCGTGGCGTGCTTCATTTTCGCCTGGGTATATCGGGCCCGCGAGCAGCACACGGCGGTGAGCGCGATGCGCCAGGCAAATCCCGGCGTCACGTTTCGTTATGACGACGATGAAGTGCGCGGTGCCTTCGCGCGCTGGGCCGCGCGGTGGCTCGGCGCCGACTACGTGGCGGACGTCGAAAAGGTCGAGCTGTTTTATGCCACCGACGCCGACCTGGCCTGCGTCGCCCGCTTGCGAGAGGTCCAGTGGTTGAGCCTGCTGCGCAGCATCGACCTGACCGATGCCGGACTGGCACACCTGAGCTCGCTTGAGAATCTTCAGACGCTGCAAATCTCCGAAGCCGAGCAATTGACCGACGCGGGCATCGCGCACTTGCAGAGACTGAAGAGCCTCAAGATCCTCCGGCTGGACCTGGGCCGCGCGTCAGTTTCGCCGCAAGCGATTGAACGGCTGCGCCGCGCGCTGCCGAACTGCCGGATCGAAGTCGGGCCTGGTGAGGCGTTTGCCGGTGCCACTGCTGGCTCGTCCAGCAGTGTGCCCTCTGAAGCGCCGAATGCGTCTCGATTTCGCGCGGGTCACGAATCTCTTGTACGTTCCATCGATGGGATCATCGCGGTCGGCGAATTGCTGAACGATGCAGCAAGCTAGCTCGGCATCGAGACGAGTCCGAGCTTGATCGCGGTTCTTGGAAGAGCACTGCTGGACAAGCCAGCAGTGGCACCCGTCGGGTTAGTGTAGAACTCTGTGGCACCCGCGCCACTTACCACTTCAGCCCGAACTGCTCGCCGGTTGAGGGTCCGCCCATGCCGCCCTTGAGCGGCGTCTTGCGCTTCTTCGGCGGTGCGGCGGGCACTTCGGGCTCTTCCGGCTCGGGCGCGGCCTTGGCCGTTTCGGGCCGGGCCTCCAGGGCCTTGAGCGAGAGGCTGATGCGCTGGGCTTCGGGGTCGACCGACTGCACCTGCACCTCGACCTCCTGACCTTCGGCCAGCACGTCCGAGACGCGAAACACTCGCTTGTATGACAGCTCGGAGATGTGCACCAGGCCCTCGACGCCGGGGGCCAGTCGCACGAACGCGCCGAAGTCCATCAGGCGCGACACGCGGCCCTTGACCCGGCTGCGCGCGGGAAAGTCGCGAGCGGCATTGGCCCAGGGATTTTCGGCCAGGTCGCGGAAGGCCAGACCGATCTTACCGGACTGCGGATCGATCTTCTGAATCTTTACCTTGACCTTCTGACCGATCTCCAGCACTTCGCTGGCGTGCTTGATGCGGTCCCAACTGAGCTGGCTGATGTGGATCAGGCCGTCGACGCCACCCAGGTCGACAAACGCTCCGAAGTCTTGCAGGCTGCGGACCGTGGCCTCGCGAACCTGGCCGACTTCGAGCGTGGCCAGCAGCTTTTCCTTGGCCTCGGCCTTGTCGCGCTCCAGCACCGCGCGGTGGCTGAGCACCAGGTTGCGCTTTTCGGGATTGGCCTCGGTGATCACGCAGTTCAAGGTCTGACCGACAAACTGCGACAGGTCTTCCACGCGGTACAGCGAAACCTGGCTGGCCGGGATGAAGCCGCGCAGCTTGCTGACTTCACATTCCAGCCCACCCTTGTTGTGGCCGGTCACGCGGGCTTCGACCACCAGGCCTTCGGCCACTTCGGACCAGTCGCCGATGTCCACCGCTCCGCCCGGCAGCGTGAGCTCATAAAACCCGTCGGCGGCGTTGAGGCGGCTGACCTGCACTTCCAGAATCGTGTCCGGCTCGGGCGGATTGGCAAAATTGCGCAGCGAGATGCTGCCCTGATGCTGTCCGGCGATCTCGACGAACACATTGTCGCGATGCACGGTGACCACCTTGGCCTTGTGCCGCGACTCGGGCTCGAGCTCGGCGACATTGCCGACGCTGCGCGTGGTGATGATTTCTTCCAGCGACTCGCCGCCCAGCGCGGCCATATATTCCAGTTCCAACTCGGGCGGCAACTCGGCGCGGATGTTGGGCGGCGCCACCGTGTGCGGCACGCGCTCGGGCACCGGCCGCGGCGCATCGGGCTTGCGCTCGCGCCGCTTCGGCCGGTCGTCACGCGGACCTCGTCGACCTTCGCCGCCGCCATGCTGCGGGGCAGGGGCCGTGGCGCCGTGGACCACAGACGTTTCGCCCGCTGGCGATTCACCACCGGAGGTCTGCTCGGCCGCCGGCAAGTCCGCGGGTGGGGCTGGTTGCACCGAGAGTGCGGCCGCCTTGGCCAATAGCTCGGCCGGAGGTGACGGCAGGATCGGCCGCGGCACGGCGGCCGGCGGCTTGCTGCCGTAGCGCTGGGTGCCGATGCGAATGGCGCTTGCGCGGCGCGCTTCGGCCTGTTGCGAGGTCTCAGACGACTCCGAAGCGGGCGCTTCGGAAGGGTTGCTCTCGGAGGGGCTGCTCATCGAACTCAACGTCGCGTCGGTGACGCGCCAGGAAGGATACGCATTTGCAGAAGGACCGTTTCGAACCGGCTGATTTTAACAACCGCGCTGGCGACTGTACAATGAGCGCCAGGCCCCAATCCGCGACCTATTATTCCGTGCATTCCTGGAGTTGCCGCCCGCGCATGGTGTTCTCCCTCGACGCTTATTCCCAACCGGTTGCCAGCCTGCTCGCCAAGGCCCCGCACAATGAGCTAGGTCCAGGCCGACCCGACGCGGCCCAAGTGGACGCACTGGCGAAGCTCTCGCCCGAGACCCTGGTAGCGCCCGCGGTGCTCGTGGATCGCGAGATGGCCCTGGCCTGTCTGGCCGGTCTGTGGCTGCGGTTCGACGAGCTCGACCGTTCGCACCAGATCAGCCAATCGCTCGCGAGCGCGACCGGCAGCTATTGGCACGGCATCATGCACCGCCGGGAACCTGACTACGCCAACGCAAAATACTGGTTTCACCGCGTCGGCAAGCATCCGATTTTTGGGCCCTTGGCCGAGGCCGCCCGCGAGCTGGCAACCGCGACCGAGGCGGGCAAAGCGGCCGAGCAACTCACGGCCGCCGCCGACTGGGACCCATTTGCGTTTGTCGATTTGTGCCAATTGGCCGCGCGCGACAACGCACCCTTGACCCGCCTCTGTCGTCAGATTCAAGAGCGCGAGTGGCAATTGCTCTTCGATTATTGCTACGCCCGGGCCAGCGGCCGCTAACGCTGACCACGGTCAGGGCGGTGCGGCCGTCCGCGAACCTGCCGAAAAAATCTCTCGCCCACACCGCGACTCACCCCCCATCCGTGTTGACGGCGCGCCGCCAACCGGCTACGAACAAAGGAAGGGGGCCGCGCGCCGTGGCCTGGGGTCCGCTTATGCCATTTCAGTTTCTTTGCCCTCAGGGGCACCTGCTGCAAGGCGATGAAGCGCACATGGGCATGCAATGCCAGTGCCCTCAGTGCGGCACGGCCTTTATCATTCCCACCATCGCCGGCGCAGCGTCGGGCCGTGGCCAGGGTCCCATGGCGCATACCGGCGACATCGAGTTGGCGCCGCTGCCCGAGGACGACGACCTCGAACAAATGGCGCCCCCGTCGCACGTTTCAGCGCCCGCGGTCGCGGACATCGATGACTTTGGCGCCGCGGCAGCCGAAGTCGCGAGCGACGACGGCCTGGTCGGCGAGTCGTTTTTGCACATACCCTGTCCCAATGGGCACGAGCTGGAAACGCCCATGGACATGATCGGCCAGCGCGCGCAGTGCCCTCAGTGCGGCGCCGAGTTTCGCCTGAAGCGCGAGAAGAGCCGCGAGTACCTGTTGCAGCAGGAGATCCTGGAGCGGCGGCAGGGCAACTTCTGGTTTCAGGTCGCGGTCTGGGTGGCCAGCTTCGTGGTCGTGCTCCTGATCGCCATCTTCGTGATGATCGCCGCCGGCTAGGCAGACGCCGGCCCTTGCGGGCTCCAGTGCCAGCAGCGGACAATCACGCCCAGTGTGCGGCAGAGATCTGCCTTGCCGCCCGACGACCATGCTCAAACGGATTTCCCCGCGTGACGATTGCCGACCCTACGCCCGCCGAGACCCCGCCGACTGACGCCGGCACAAGCGCGCATGCCGGGATCGTGGCAGGCCGGCTGTGGGTCTTGCTGGCGGCTGTGATGTGGAGCTCCAGCGGATTGTTTGCCAAAGCGCCGACGTTTGCCGATTGGCCGCTGGAGTCGCGCGGCATCTTGTTGGCGTTCTGGCGCGCGCTGTTCGCCGGCGTGCTCTTGATTCCCTTCGTGCGGCGGCCGCGCTGGGACCGCAAGCTGGTGCCACTGTGTCTGACGTTCACCGCCATGAACGTGACCTACCTGTCGGCCATGACCCTGACCACGGCGGCCAACGCCATCTGGCTGCAGAGCACGGCCCCTTGGTGGGTCTTTCTGGTGGGCGTGCTAATCCTGGGCGAGCCGTTTGCCAAGAGCGAACGGTTTCCGCTGGTGATCGGTGGCATCGGACTGGCGGTCATCCTGACCTTTCAACTCCAGGGTCAGGATCAGGCTGGCGTGCTCTGCGGCCTGGCCTCGGGCTTTACTTACGCAGGCGTGGTGCTCTCGCTGCGAGCCCTGCGCAGCCACGATTCGGTGTGGCTGGTGGTCGTGTGCCATCTGGTCGCTGCCGCTGCCATGCTGCCCTATGCCCTCTGGGCGAACGTCTGGCCGAGTGGTTCTCAATTGCTGGTGTTGGCCTGCTTCGGCTTCTTTCAGATGGCGCTACCCTATGTGTTCTTCGCCCGGGGACTGCGCACGATCACCTCGCAGGAAGCCACCGGCATCGGCCTGATGGAGCCGATTCTGCTGCCGCTCTGGGTCTACCTGGTCTGGAACGAAGAACCGGCGGTCTCCACGCTCGCGGGGGGCAGCCTGATCCTGCTGGGCCTGGTGCTCCGCTATGCCGTGCCAATGCTACGACGCCGGGAAGGGGCGCGGGATTGAGTTCGTAGGTCAGCTCGTCGGCCAGGGCTTGAGGCGAAATGACCCCGCAGGGGTCGAACATACTAGCCCAGGCCGCTGGCCTGGGCTGACATGTTTGACGCCTAAGGCGTCTCGGAATCGTTCCAACGATTGAATCTCACGGCCGGGCGATCAGGTTGCCGCTGATGCGGCGGATGATGTGGCGCATCTCCAGCACGCTGATTGTCGACAGCACCTGCGAGATCGGCAGCCCGCTGGCGATCACCACCGCGTCGATCGTGGTCGGTTCGCCGGTGATCTTGGCCAATACTTGTTGCTCAATCTCGTTGAGCAGGAGTTCCGCCGGATGGTGCACTATCGCGCCGTCTCCCGATTGAGTTGGCGCGACCAGCGGTCCGAGCTCTTCCAGGATGTCGTCGACCGTTTCCACCAGCTTGGCGCCGTCGCGAATCAATCGGTGGCAGCCGCGCGACAGCCGGTTGTCGATCCGGCCCGGCACGGCGTATACCTCGCGGCCTTGCTCCATCGCGTGCCGCGCCGTGATGAGTGCGCCGGAGTTGGTCGAGGCTTCGACCACCAACACGCCCAGAGACAAGCCGCTGATGATTCGATTGCGCTGCGGAAATGCGCCGCCGACCGGAGGGCTGTCTGGCGGCATTTCGCTGATCACGGCGCCGCTCTTGGCCACCTCGGCCGCCAGCTCCGCGTGCTCGGGCGGATAAATGTTCGCCAGCCCGCTACCCAACACGGCCAACGTGCGGCCCCCGGCGGCCAGCGCCCCGCGATGCGCCGCGCCGTCGATGCCGCGAGCCAGACCGCTGACGACCGTGATGCCCGAGCGCGCGAGGCTGCCCGCCAAGCGCTCGGCCATGGTCAGGCCATAGTGGGTCGCGTGGCGGGAGCCGACGATGGCCACGGCCAGGGCGTCGGTCGGTCGAATCTCTCCGCGCACGAAGAGGATGCCCGGCGGATCGTGGATCTCGCGCAGCGAGCGGGGATACTCGGGCATGTTCTCGGCCAGGATCGAGATTCCCTCGGCCGCGCAACGGTCCATCTCAGCCTGCACGTCGATCTCGGTCCTGGCCACGGCGATCCGCCGCGTCAGCTCGGCGCCGATGCCCGGCACCTGCCGCAGGTCGGCGGGCGCGGCGGCCAGCACCGCGGCGGCCGAGCCAAATTCAGCCAACAGCGCCTTGCGCAACCGCGGGCCGACGCCCGAGATCATCGCCAGGCGCATGGCATCGGCCAGGCTGTCGGAGTTTGTTGAAGTCTGCTCTGCGTCCACGCCGTGGTCGCTCCACGCAGGTTTTTCCGTGGCAAAAGCACAATCGCACCGCACGCGACGCAATCCGTACTCCAGAGGTCTCCTACAAACCGGCCAGCGCTTCGCGCACGTCGGCCTCGTCGACGTCGCCCACCAGCTCCACGTGACCTAGCTCGGTCGGCAGCACGAACCGCAGCCGGCCGTGCTCGACTTTCTTGTCGTGGGCCATCGCGGCGATCAGCGCGTCATGGTTAACGTCCGGAAAATCAACCGGCAGCCCCAGCCCGCTGAGCAGCTTGTGCTGCCGAGCGGTCAGCTTGCGATCGATCCGTCCCAGGCGCTCGGCCAGACGCGACGCGCACAGCATGCCGATCGAGACCGCCTCGCCGTGCTGGTATTGTCCATAGCCGGTCACGGTCTCCAGAGCGTGGCAGAACGTGTGACCGTAGTTGAGCACGGCCCGCTGGCCGGTCTCTTCGCGCTCGTCGGCTTGCACCACGTCGGCCTTTAGCCGACAACAGCGGGCGATCACGTGTTCCAGCACCGTGGCGTCACGCGCGGCGAGTTCGGCCGTGTGGGCTTCGAGAAAGGCGAAGAAATCGGCGTCCAGGATCACACCGTACTTGACCACTTCGGCCAGCCCGGCCCGATACTCGCGCTCGGGCAGCGTCGCCAGCACGGCCGTATCGATCAGCACGCCCACCGGCTGCCAGAAGGCGCCGACCATGTTCTTTGCGCCGGTCAGGTTCACGCCCACCTTGCCGCCGACCGAGCTGTCGACCTGCGCCAACAGCGTGGTGGGCACCTGCACGAACGCCAAGCCGCGGGCATAGGTCGCGGCGACGAATCCAGCCAGATCGCCGACCACGCCGCCGCCGACGGCCACGACGACCGTCTTGCGATCGGCGCCGACGGCCAAGAGCCGTTCCCAGAGGTCCTCGGCCATGGCGACGGTCTTGGCTTGCTCGCCGGCCTCGACCACCAGCACGTCGACGTCAGTGCCCGCGTCCAGCAGGCTGCCGGCGGCCGTGTGGGCGTGCGGCTGCTCGACATTGACGTCGGTGATTACCACCGCATGGGTCGCGCGTCGCCAGTCGTTCACATACCGGCCGAGCGAGCGCAGCGTGTCGGTGCCGATTTGAATCGTGTAGCTGCGCTCGTGCAGGTCAACGTCGACAATGGTCACACAATGGCTCCCGAGATTCTGTAGCCGGGGTCTGCGACGCCGGTGCGCTTCGTGTGGCATTGTTTCAACTACCACAGCGCCATCAGCCGCCAGTCAGTATCCAACGGCGGCCAAGCAGATGCAAACCGCTCAGCTTACGACCGACAATCGTCAGCCCAACCGTGCGAGGTCGTCGGGCGTGACCCGGATCTGGCGCTGAAAACCGGTGTGCGTGCGCACATAGGTCAGATCGGCGGCGTGTGACGGGTCGCCGTGCAACTGCTCCTCAACGCGCCGCCGGGCGGTCGGATCCCAGTCTTCATATTCTTCCGGCCAGAGGGTGGCGGCTTCCATCACCAGGGCTTCGCGGTACGGATCAAACTCGTTGGCCATCGGCAGAGTGTGTCGGGAAAATGAAGCGGGGGCGGTCCGGAACCGGTAGCTCCCCAGTATACTGGCCGTGGATCGGTCGGCTAGTGGGCCGCGACTGACATCAACTCTGCGTTTTGTCGAGGCAGCGTCTCGCGTGCGGAATCCTGGAAAACTCGTGATCGTCGGCATTCTGGCGGTGGCGCTCGTGGCCACGCTGGCGAGCCTCTGGTATCACATTCAAAACGGCCGCCGGGCCTTGGCTTTTTGGGGCGCAGAAACGGGGCTGCTGATCGCCCGCGCGCCGCTGATCGATGCCATCGAGCTGGCGGCGGCCGACCAGCCGGCCGTCGATCCAGGCGCCCCGACCAGCGAGCCCGCCAGCGCGGCCGGTTCGGCAACCAATTCCAAGGGCATCGACGCGCGGCCCGTGCAGCGGTTTGGCCTGGGCGGAAAGTTCTATCAGGCCGTGGCGGTCAAAGACGCCTCTCAGGCCCGCGGGGTGAGCAATATCCGCCGTGCGCTGGTGTTGGACGTGACCTATCAATGGGACGCGCCGCCGGCCGGCGATCCCACCTGGGAATATGCCCTGGAGTTTCGCGACGGGCCCAGGTCGGCCTTGGTGCTGTTCGACTTCAGCACCCACCAGGTCGGCCTGGCCCAGGGAACGGCCAACATCCTGCTCGATCCCGCGGCCAACGACGACTGGCGAAAGTTCTTCGTCGAGCAATTGGGCGAGCGGCAAAAGTAGGCTCGACCGCTAGCCGCCGAAGCGGCCGTGTTGGCCGGCTTGCAGCGCGGCCTGAGCCCGTTCTACCTCGCGGTAATAATCGCGACGTTCCAGCAGTCGCGCGGCCTCTTCATCCAGCACCGCGATCACGTCGCGATGAAGTTGCAGGGCCGAGGCCGTGACCTGGGCCGTGATCGGACCTTCGATCGTGTCGCGAATGGCCCGAGCCTTGTGCGCTCCGGACGCCAGCAGCAGGCACTGCCGCGATTCCAGGATCGTGCCCACCCCCATTGTGATCGCCAACCGCGGCACGTCGCGCTCGCTGCCAAAGAACCGCGCGTTGTCTCGCACGGTCTGCTCGGTCAGCGTTTTCAGGCGCGTGCGACTGCCGAGCGACGAGCCGGGCTCGTTGAAAGCGATGTGGCCATCGCCGCCAATGCCTAACAATTGCAGGTCGATGCCTCCTTCTTCCACGATCAGTCGTTCGTACTGTTCGCAGTAGGCTTCAAAGTCCAGGGCCCGGCCGTCGGGCACGTGAGTGTCGCGCGGGTCGACGTTGATATGGTCGAAGAAATTCTGCTGCATGAACGCGCGGTAGCTCTGTTGATCCGAGCCGCCCAGGCCGACGTACTCGTCGAGGTTGAACGTGACCACGCGCGAAAAGTCGAGCCCTTCCTCGCGGTGCATGCGGATTAGTTCCGAATAGGTGCCCAGCGGCGTGCCGCCGGTGGCCAGTCCCAACACGCAGGTCGGGCGGCGACGCACCAGGTTGGCCACAAACTGCGCCGCGCGGCGGCTAACGCCGGCTTGATCCGCTTCCACAATCACACGCATCGAACGGTTGCTCCCTCAATAGGTGGCTGCGCCACAATGGCGAACCTTTATTTTTAATCGAAGCCGGCGGCCAATCCAACCGCCCCAGCGGGCGACTGCTCTAGGTCCGCGGCGTGCCGGACAGCTACAATCGCCTGGATTTTTCGATTCCAGGAAGTTGCCGGCACGACGCCGGGTGCGAGAAGGAGCTCGGCATGCGATCACAAATCATGGCCCTGTTGGTCGCCGCCTGGTGTGGCGCGACCTGTTGCGGGACCCCTTGTGCAAGGGCGGCGGAACTCGGCGGAGTGCCCAAGCCGTCCGGCGGCACCGTGCCCGCCGCCGATGAGCAGGAGCTGGGTATCGAGCCGATGCCGAGCGAAGCGCTCCGCGGCGATGCGCAGTTGGCCGACGTCACGTTTGTCGACGAGAAGATCGGCTGGGCAGTCGGCGACCGCGGCGCCATCTGGCACACCGACAATGGCGGCAGAACCTGGTCGCTGCAAAATTCACAGGTCGGATGCCGGCTTACTTCGGTCACGTTTCTGAACGACAAGACCGGCTGGGCCGCCGGCGGCTATACGCAGCCTTATACCCACGTGTCGCGCGGCGTTGTCCTGCGCACCCGCGACGGCGGCGAGCATTGGTCGATCGAACGCAAAGTGATCTTGCCGGCGGTCGAACGGATTGGCTTCTTCGACGTGCAACGTGGCTGGGCCTTGGGTCAGGCGTCGGCCCTGTTTCCTTCGGGCGTCTTTACGACCGACGACGGCGGGCGGAGTTGGTCGGCCCTACCGGCCGACGTGGCCCGCGGTTGGCTAGCCGGCGACTTTATCGACGCCGGCGCCGGAGCGCTGGCGGGAAGAAGCGGCCGCCTGGCGGTCATTCGCCAACGCGCCGCGCAAAACGTGCCCACGACGTTCGGCCTGCGGGCAATCGCGCGGATGCATTTGCCTTCGCGCGACTCCGGCTGGCTGGTGGGCGACGGTGGGCTGGTGCTCGCCAGCGCCGATCGAGGTCAAACCTGGCAACCGCCGCACGGCGCACTGCCCGATGGCGCGGCCGACCTGTTTGATTTCGCGGCCGTCGCGGTTCGCGGTGCGAAGGTCTGGATCGCCGGCGCGCCGGGCACGCGAGTCTTCAGCTCTCTCGATGGCGGACATACCTGGCACGCCGCCGACACCGGGCAATCGTTGCCGATTCGCGGGCTGGCCTTTGCCAACGATCAGATCGGTTGGGCCGTGGGTGACCTGGGCGCGATCCTCTGCACCGCGGACGGCGGCCGCACCTGGCAACCGCAGCGTGCCGGCGGCGCGCGGTTGGCGTTGATGGGCTTTTATGGCCGAGCTTCCGAGCTGCCGCTGGAGCTGTTTGCCAAGCTGGCCGACGACGAGGGTTACCTGGCGGCGGCTTGCGTGCTGGGGCGTGACGACCTTGACCCCACGGCCGAAACGGCGCTCGACCCCGCCCGACAGGTCCACGAGGCGGCGGTCCGCTCGGGCGCCAGCGCCGGCCTGGCATCGTGGCGGTTTCCGTTGCGGCAGGCTGGCCTGCGACTCTCGGCCGCGCAGATCGTGGCCGATTGGGACCGGATCAACGATGCGCAGGCGATCCAGCGGTTGGAGGCCGAGATCGTCACGCGCATTCGCACGTGGCGCCCCAGCGTCGTGCTCACCACCGCGCCTCTCGCGCAGGACGGCGACGCCTTGACGCACGTCGTCAACCAGATCGTGCTGCGAGCGATCGAGGCGGCGGGCAACCCGGCCAAGTATCCCGAGTTGGCGCGCACCGCCGGCCTGCCACCTTGGAGCGTGCAGAAGGTCTTCGCGGGGCTCGCGCCGGGTGAGACCGGCACGGTCACGCTCAACACCGACCTGTTCACGGCCCGCTATGGACGTTCGGTCGGCGAACTGGCTGCGCCGGCGCGCGGCGTCTTGACGCGCCGCCCGGCAGCGGCGCCAGCGTCGCTGGGATTTCGCTTGCTGGTGGACCAGTTGCCGCAAGAAACCGGTCGGCGTGATTTTTTGAGCGGCATTACCATCGCGCCGGGTGGTGATGCCCGCCGACGCTATGAGGCGGTGGCCGACTCCGACCTGGCCACCTTGCACCGCCAGGCCCAACGCCGCCGCAACGTCCAGGCCGTGTTGGCCAAGGCCGATACCGACGCGGGTCGCAGCGGGGCGTTTCTGGCCGAACTGGGCGAGCAGACCCGCACGTTCGACCCCGATCGCGCAGCGGAGCTCTGGGGGCAACTGGCCGCAAAATATCGCGACGCTGGCCGTTGGGCGCTGGCCGCCGAATGCTGCGAGCTGATCGTAGAGCGTTATCCTCACCATCCGCTGGCGGCGGCCTCGCTGGAGTGGTTGGTGCAGTATTATGCCAGCGGCGAAGCGGCCGCGCGGCAGCAGGCGTCTGGCGCGGTCGTCGCCGTGCGCGCCGCGACGGCGGTCGCCGACCTGGGCGCAGAATCGGGCGCAATCCGCCGCGCGGGAGGCGCCGTTTCGCCGCCGCCGGACGCCAGCGCCGAACGACTAGCCAAGGCCGATGCCGCGGCGAAGCAGCTCGAGCTGTTACACCCGACCGTGCTGGCCGAACCGCAGGTGCGCTTTGCTCTGGCCGCGGCACATCGCGCTTCGCAGCAACCGAAGCTGGCCGAGCGGTACTATCTGAGCGTGCGCCACGGCCGGCCGCGCGACGCCTGGTGGACCTGCGCGCAAGGCGAGCTGTGGCTGGCCGGACCGCGGGGCAAATCGCCCAAGGAGACCTGGAGCTGTGTCCGAACGAGTGAGAAGCCGCGGCTGGACGGCAAGCTCGACGAAGCGCTGTGGAGCGCTGCGAACACGGTCGAACTGCATAGCGCCGCGCGCGACGACGCCGAGTGGCCCGCCGTGGCCATGCTGGCCTGCGACGATGAGTTCTTGTACCTCGGAATCAGTTGCACGCACGCCCCGGGTTTCGACTACCAGACCAGCGAGCAGCCGCGCCCCCGCGATGCCGAGCTGGATGACCGCGACCGGGTGGAACTGCTGATCGACGTCGACCGCGACTTCACCAGCTACTATCGCCTGGTGATCGATCACCGCGGCTGGACCCACGAGAGCTGCTGGGGTGATGCGAGCTGGGACCCCGACTGGTACGTGGCCCACGGCGATGCCGACGGGGTCTGGACCGCCGAAGCGGCGATTCCGCTGGCCGAGCTGGGGGGCAAACCGCCCGTGGCCGGCGCGACCTGGGCAGTGGGCATCCAGCGCGTGGCGCCGGGCGCCGGGCTGCAAAGCTGGACCACGCCGGCGGCCGTCGACGGGCTGCCCGAGGGATTTGGCTACCTGATGTTCCGCAACGCGGCCAAGTGAGCGGCGCGTGTCCACACTATCGCAAAGCGCGAGCGAGCCCTGGCGATAGAGAATCCACGAGCCAGAATCCCTCGGTCGTGCTTCTCGCCTGGTGGCCGGCGGAATACGGATGCCGCTTGTTTGACGCCGAAACGATTAGCGCTTCGAGAACTGCGTGCCCTTGCGAGCGCCGCGCAGACCGTAGTGCTTGCGTTCCTTCATGCGGCTGTCGCGCGTCAACAGGTGGTTGTGGCGCAACGGGTCGAAGGTTTCGGAGTCGAACTTGATCAGCGCCCGGGCGATGCCCAGCATGCAGGCGCCGCTCTGACCGCTGATGCCGCCGCCGTGGACGCGGATCGAGACGTCGACGGCCTCTTCCTTGCCGCTCTTGACCAGCGGAGCCATGACGTTGCGGCGGTCCTGATCGCTGGGGAAGTACTCTTCGAACGGACGTTCGTTGATCGTGATCTTGCCCTTGCCGGGGCGCACGCGAACCCGCGCTACCGAGGTCTTACGGCGACCAGTTCCCAAGAAATCATTGGCCTTCGAGGCTTCTTTGACGGCTGCCATCGGTTCCCTTTGCGGCAATGCGGTTGGCGAATTTGCGGTGTTGTATTTCTGGGTGCAGTCTGAGAACGGCGATTACTTGATCGCCAGTTCCTTCGGCTGCGGATTCTGGGCCTGATGCGGATGCTTGTCGCCGGTGTAGACCTTCAGGCGGTCCAGCATCTTGTAGGCCAGCTTGTTCTTGGGGAGCATGCGGCGCACGGCCTCGATCAAGATCGATTCCGGCTCGCGCTCAAACCGGGTGCGGGCGTTTTCCTTGCGGAGGCCCGGGTAACCGGTGGTCCAGGTGTATTCCTTCTGGTCCCACTTCTTGCCCGACATGCCGATCTTCTCGGCATTGATCACGACGACAAAGTCGCCGCAGAGCACGTGGGGGGTGTAGGTCGGGCGGTGCTTGCCCATCAGGATCACGGCGATGTCGCTGGCCAACCGGCCGACGATCTTGTCTGAGGCGTCCACGAGCCACCAATGCTCGGTTAGCTCGCCTGGCTTGGCCATGTAACTTCTGACAGTTGCCGTTTTCATATCAATGCCTGGAGAATAAACCCTTCGGGCCCCTGGGGGCGGTGCAAACGAAACTATGAATGTACCGCAGGGTCCCCCGGCGTACAAGGCGGGTCGCGCGGCTAAAACCATCCCCGCGTCGGACATCGCAGGGCGGCGACCGAGCCTTTTCGCGGACCTGAGAATCTGCGAAAATCTGCCTTTCCGCCAGTTCGACGAATTCCAGCCCATGAATCCACGACCGCTGTTTTGGCCGCGGTCGCTCTCAACAACCCCCTCGGAACCTCCATGATCGTAGCTGCTGTGCGTGAGACCTTTCCCGGAGAGCGGCGAGTGGCCCTGGTGCCGGCGTCGGTGCCCGGGCTGATCAAGTCGGGTTGGGAAGTGCAGATCGAGGCGGGCGCGGGCCTGGCTGCCGGATTTCCAGACGAGGTGTACCTGGCCAAGGGGGCCAAGATCGTCTCGCGCGACGAGGCCCTGGCGGCCGATTGCCTGGTGCAGGTCCGCGCGGCCGGCGCCAACCCGACCGTCGGCGCCGCCGACCTTGAGCGATTGCACGCGGGGCAAACCGTCATCGGGTTGTGCGACCCGTTGGGCATGCCTGGCGAGGCCCGCGCCGCGGCCGAGCGGGGCGTGACCTTGTTCTCTCTGGAACTGGTGCCGCGGATCAGCCGGGCCCAGAGCATGGATGTGCTCAGCTCGCAGGCCATGATTGCCGGCTACCGCGCGGTGCTGTTGGCCGCCGTCACGCTGCCCAAGATGTTTCCGATGATGACCACGGCCGCCGGCACGATCACGCCGGCTAAGGTGCTGGTCATCGGCGCTGGCGTGGCCGGTTTGCAGGCCATCTCGGTTGCCCGGCGGCTGGGCGCAGTGGTATCCGCCTACGACCTCCGCGCCGCGGTGAAGGAGCAGGTGCAGAGCCTGGGCGCAAAGTTCGTCGAGCTGCCGCTGGAGGCCGCCGAAGCGCAGGGTGGCTATGCCAAGGCCATGGACGAGGAGTTTTATCGCCGGCAGCGCGAGCTGCTGACCAAGGTCGTGGCCGACAGCGACGTCGTGGTGACCACGGCCGCCGTGCCCGGCAAGAAAGCGCCCACGCTGGTCACGGCCGAGATGGTCGCGGCCATGGCGCCCGGCAGCGTGATCGTCGACGTGGCGGCCGAGCGGGGCGGCAACTGCGCGTTGACCAAACCCGGTCAGACCGTGGTCGAGCACAACGTGACTATCCTGGGTCCTGCGAACCTGGCGGCCGACGCGCCCAATCACGCCAGCCAATTGTTTGCCAAGAACGTCACGACATTTCTGGCGCACTTGACCAAGGACGGGCAGCTCGTGGTGAACACCGACGACGAGATCACGCGTGAGTCGCTGGTGACGCGCGACGGCCAGGTGGTCCACGCGAAGGTCCGCGAGTTGTTGGGATTGGGCGAGCCCGCGACGGCCTGAGCGGGAACGAAAGGTCAGCGCCTAATCTCGCGCTTCAGGGCCGACCAGCCATTTCAGGGCCTCGCCAATTTCTGCGAAGCCGCGGGTGTCGAATCCGTTGTTTTCGCCGCACAGCGCCAAGAAGTGCGCGTGTTCCAGGCGTTCGGGCGGCACGATGATCGCGATGCGGCGGTGCGAAGCTTGTGGCAGCGTGGCGTAATGCGCGGCCAGGTGCCAGAGATCGGTCATCGACAAAAGTGACTTTGCCAGCCGTGTGTCCAGGATCACGTCGTAGTTGGTCTGACCCTCGCCGAATGCCACGACCTCGGTCATCGCGCGCTTGCTCGTCTCCAGGTCGAACTCCCCGCTGGGGGTGACCTGAACGATGGCATGTGGGTGAATAACGCGAATGTCGACCGCCACGACGATTCGCTCCGATTTTTTTTTGGGCCGATGCGACGAGAAATAGTCGAGAAGTGAGCTGGCATTCTACGCCGAAAGTGGGGGTTCGCAAGAGACGACCCCAGCAGGCGGCGAGTTTTTCCTGGGAGGACCCGCTATGCCGTTTTGACCTCGGCGACCAGCTTCGTCAGCGAGCTCTTCGCGTCGCCGAACAGCAGCGAGCACTTGGGGTCGTAGAACAGGGCGTTCTCGATGCCCGCGAAACCGGGGTTCATGCTCCGCTTGAGCACGATTACGCTTTGGGCCTGGTCGGCATTTAAGATCGGCATGCCGTAGATCGGGCTGGCCGGATCGTTGCGCGCGGCGGGGTTCACGACGTCGTTGGCGCCAATCACCAAAGCCACGTCGGCCCGGGGAAACTCGCCGTTGATCTCGTCCATGTCGACCAGCTTGTCGTAAGCCACGTCGGCCTCGGCCAAGAGCACGTTCATGTGCCCCGGCATTCTGCCGGCGACCGGGTGAATGGCAAACTTTACTTCGCCCCCCCGCGACTCGATCAGGTCGGCCAACTCGCGGACCTGGTGCTGGGCCTGGGCCACGGCCATGCCGTAGCCGGGCACGATGATGACATTGCGGGCATAGGCCAATTGCGTGGCGGCGTCCTCCACCGAAACGCTGCGGACCGTCAGCCCCTCGGTGCTTGTCGCGGCGGCCGTGGCGGTCGTGCCACCGAATGCGCCAAACAGCACGTTGGCAAACGAGCGGTTCATGGCCTTGCTCATCAGGATCGAGAGCAGAAAGCCGCTGGCGCCGTCGAGCGCGCCGGCGATAATCAGCACGTTGTTGCCCAGGGCAAAGCCGGTGGCCGAAGAGGCCAGCCCGGCGTAGGAATTCAACAGGGAAATGACCACCGGCATGTCGGCGCCGCCGATCGGGATCACGATCAGCACGCCCACGGCCAGGCCAACCAGCACCATCAGGTAAAACACGACCGCGTGCATCGCCGTGTCCGAGGGGGTCACCACCAGCCAGACAAACAGCAGCACCGCGACGACGAACAGGCCAATGTTCGAGGCATTTTGAAACTTGTAGGTGATCGGCGCGCCGGGCAGCAACTCTTGCAACTTGCCGAAGGCCATCAGGCTGCCCGTGATCGTCAGCGAACCGAACATGACCTCAAAGCCGAGCGCGGCCATGGTCACCTGGTCGATCACTTCGCCCTGCACCCGCGTAATCTGGTCATAATGGGCAATGCCGACCAATGTAGCGGCCAGCGCGCCAAAGGCATGCGAGATGGCAGTCCGCTGGGGCACGGCGGTCATCGGCATCCAGATGGAGATCGCCGCGCCAATGCCCGAGCCCAGCACCAGGCCCACCATGATCCAGGTGTAATCGATGATCCGCTGATCGATGAGCGTGCCAATCACCGCGACCAGCATGCCCACGGCGGCCAGTTGCATGCCGCGGCGGGCCTTGTCCGGCGTGGTCAGCCCGCGCAGGCCAAAGATGAACAGCACGCTGGCGGTGAGGTAGGCCGCCTCGATGAAGAGTTGCCGCAGGCCGTCGGCGGCCGGAGCGGCCAGGTGCGCATCGACCGCCGCGGGGTCGGCCGCCACGAGAGCTTGGACAAGTTCGAGTGCGACGTTCATCCGCTACTTCCGTTCGTGGCGTTTGAACATCTTCAGCATGCGGTCGGTGATCATGAAACCACCCACGACGTTAATCGTGGCGGCCGTGACCGCGATGAACCCTAGCCAGGTGCTGTAAGTGCTGTGCTGCGAACCGGCAGCGACCAGTGACCCGACCAGCGAGATGCCCGAGATGGCATTGGTGGCCGACATTAGCGGTGTGTGCAGCAGGGCCGGCACCTTGGTGATGATCTGATAGCCGACGAACCCGGCCAGCACGAACACGTAGAATCGCAGAAAGGGAACCGTGAGCGCGTGCGATGTGGCCTCTTCGGCCAGCAGCAATCCATTGGCAAGCGAGTTCATCGTGGCTCGTCTCGAGGCCGCCGGGGCGGGAGGTCGCGACGCCCGCGGCATGCCGATATTTGACGGGGTTGCTCGGGCGGCGACGCGGCAATGCTAACCTGTGGCGGCCAAGTTTCGCAAGGGCGCGCCGCTTCCTGCGGCACAGTACTACACTCCGCGCGCGGCAACGCACGCTGCGCCGTCTCGCCGTGACGTCAGTTCGGTCGCAAGTGTTCTTTGAAGAACCCAAACAGCGCCTGCTCGGCGCGCTCGGCATCGGCGCCTTTGAAACCGTGCCCCGCGCCCTCAAGCTTGAGCAGCGTGACGTCGACCTCGGCGGCCTGCAAGCGGTCGTGAATCCACTGGGCTTGCTCGAACGCAACGTACGGATCTTCCGTGCCGTGGATCAGCAGGGTCGGCGCCGCCTCGGGCGTCACCCAATAGAGCGGGCTGGCCAGGATGTGCCGCTTGCGCTCGTGCTCGACGTCGCCACCTAGAAACAGCGGCAGCACTTCGTCCGCGTCGACGCTCTTGCCGTACGACTTCGTGAAGTCGCTCGGACCGTAATAGTTGACCACGCAGGTGACGCCGCTCGATCGGTCGGCGTTGCCGCCGTCGCCTTCAAACTGGCGCACGCCGGAGGTCACGCCCAGGAACTGTGCGAGGTGCCCACCGGCCGAATCGCCGACGACGCCGATTCGCGCCGGGTCGATCTTCAACTCGTCGGCATGAGCACGCAGCCAGCGGACCGCTGCTTTGACGTCGTGGACCGCGGCGGGAAATTGATATTTCGGCGCCAGGCGATAGCTGACCGTGGCCGCGACATAGCCCCGCTCGGCCAAGCGCTTGCAGAGGTCGTTCCAGCGGTCGCGCTTGCCGGCCCGGAACCCGCCGCCGTGAATGCAGAGCACGGCCGGCGCCGGAGTAGTCAGGTCCTTGGGCCGGGCCAGGTTGAGCTGCAAGTGCTGACCATCGGGATTGGAGTATTCGACGCCCTCTTCGAAGGTCACCTCGCCGGCGGCGGCCGCAAGTGTCCAGCCCAGCGTCAGGGACATGACCAGTGCGGCGGACATTCTTCTCAGGGGTGTAAAAGCATTCATGGCGGTGCGGTTTCTCGGCGAGCGTGCGGTGTTTCTTGGTAAGCGATGCGGGTTGCGGGTGAGTATGCGGTCGCCGGCAGCGCGTGTCCAGGATCACCTGGCCGCCACGGAAGGGGGGCGACCCAGCGGCGGGTCGCTGGCCGGCGGAGGCCACTTTTCGCCGCGCTTTGACAGCGGTTGTGCGGCACTGTAGGTTTTTAGGAAGCTTTGCTTGCCAAAAATCCGCACCCCTTCTCTCCTCCGGAGGACCCGCCATGAAGTTTGTCGTTCTCACCTCGTTGTTGCTGGTGTTTGCCATGGTCGTGCCGACGCGAGCCGCCGACGAAAAGAGCCCGCTCGAATTCAAGGTGGACAGCATCGACGGCAAGCCCGTCGACTTGCAGCAGTACAAGGGCAACGTGGTGCTGATCGTCAATGTCGCCAGCCAGTGCGGCCTGACTCCGCAATACAAACAATTGGAAGAGGTCTACACCAAGTACAAAGGTCAGGGCCTGCAAGTGCTGGGCTTCCCGGCCAACGAGTTTGGCAAGCAGGAGCCGGGCACCAACGAAGAGATCGTCAAGTTCTGCACCGGCAACTACAACGTCGACTTCCCAATGTTTTCCAAGATCGTCGTGAAGGGCGAAGGCATCAATCCGTTGTACGATTACCTGACCTCCGACAAGAGCGGCTTTGCCGGCCCGATCAGCTGGAACTTTGAAAAGTTCCTGGTCGGCCGTGACGGCAAGGTGGTCAAGCGCTTCTCGCCCCGCGTGAAGCCCGACGCGCCGGAAGTGATCCAGGCGATCGAGGCCGAGATCGCCAAGAAGTAAACTCGCGGCAAAGCGAGCTGGAGAGAACCTGCCGGGAGGCGTGTCGCAATGGTCGACGCGCCTCCCGCTTTTTTGCGCCGGACCCCGAGGTTTCTTAAAAATGCTCGAAGTCGTGCTCGCCGAGCCGGGTCGTTTCGCCGCCCGCGACGCCGCACCGCCAGAGCCTGTCGCCGGCGAAGCGCTGGTCCGGGTGCACCGCATTGGCGTTTGCGGCACCGACCTGCACGCCTTCGCCGGCCGGCAGCCGTTCTTCAGCTACCCACGCGTGCTGGGGCACGAGTTGGGGGTCGAGATCGTCTCGCTGCCGACCGACAGCAACACCGCGGGTCTGGCGGTGGGCGACCGCTGCGCGATCGAGCCCTACGTGCGCTGCGGTCATTGCCGCGCGTGCCGACTGGATCGGTACAACTGCTGCGAGTCGCTGGCCTGCTGGGGCGTGCACGTCGACGGTGGCATGCGTGAGCTGGTGCGCGTGCCGGTGGACCTGCTGCACAAGTCGGACACGCTGTCGCTGGATCAGTTGGCGCTCGTCGAGACCCTGGGCATCGGCGCGCACGCGGTGGCGCGTGGCGGCGTGCAATCTGGCGAGCGGGTGCTGGTGGTCGGCGCGGGGCCGATCGGTCTGGCCTGCGTGCAGTTTGCCTTGCTGGCTGGCGCCGAGGTGCACGTGCTTGAGACCAACGCCGACCGCCGAAAATTCGTCGCGCAATTTGGCGTGACCGTGCAAGAGACGCCCGACGGGTCATTGTTCGACGTGGTGCTGGACGCCACGGGCAACGCCGGCTCGATGGGCGCCAGCTTGCACCACGTGGCTCATGGCGGGCGATTGGTCTACGTCGGCCTGGTGCTGGGGGAGGTCTCGCTGGACGACCCCACGCTGCATCGTCGCGAGGTGACCCTGCTGGCCAGCCGCAACAGTTGCCACGATTTTCCCCGGATCATCCGGCTGATCGAGGAGGGTCGGCTGGATACCCGACCCTGGATCACGCACCGCCTGCCTCTGGCGGCCGTGCCCGAGCGATTTGCCGAATTGCCGGGCACGCCAGGGCTGGTGAAAGCCATGATCGAGGTCGGAGGCTAGCGTTCCCGCGGAAGAATCGGGCCGCTGGTTCGGCGCGCCGCCGTCGATTACGATTGAGAGCCAACACGTTTGATTGCCAACGCTGGCGAGCGACATCCCGATAGCAAACAAAACTCGCGTGAGGAGACACAGGTCATGCAGGCAAGCTGGTCGCGGCGGAGATTTTTGCAGGTCACTTCGGCGAGTGCGGCGGCGGCCTTGTTTGCCACGCGGCGGGCGGCGGCTGCCGAGCGGTTTGCCGGCTTTGACGTCGGGCTGCAAAGCTACACCTTCCGAGAGTTCCCGATCGACAAGGCTTTGGAAGAGATCAACAAGCTGGGCCTGCACAGCGTTGAGCTGTTCGACGCGCACTTCCCGGCCAAGTCGCCCGACGCCGCGATCGAAGCGATGAAGAGCAAGACCGCCGGCCTGGGTATCAAGATGCGTGGTCATGGCGTGAACCCGATGACCAAGGACCACGAGGCCAACCGCCGCTGGTTCGAGTTTGCCAAGAAGGCCGGCATCCGCAACATCTCGGCCGACCCGCACGAAGACTCGTTCGACAGCCTCGACAAGCTCTGCGAGGAATACCAGATCCGCATCGCGATCCACAACCACGGTCCCGGCGCGCGCTACGACAAGGTGGCCGACGTGCTCAATGCCGTGAAGGGGCACCATCCGCTGATCGGCGCCTGCGCCGACCTGGGTCACTACATCCGCTCGGCCGAAGATCCCGTGCGGGTGATCAACCTGCTGGAAGGCCGCCTGTACGGCATCCACTTAAAGGATTTCGCTGAGCAGAAGTCCAAGACCGAGGGCGTGATCCTGGGTAAGGGGCACTTGGACGTGGCCGGCGTATTCAAGGCACTGCGCAAGGTGAACTTCCCGGCCGACGGCTGCTTGGCGCTCGAGTACGAAGAGAACCCGAAAGACCCAATCGCCGACGTGCAAGCCTGCCTGGCCGCGGCGGAAGAGGGCGCCAAGAAGTCGGTGTAGACCGAGTCGGCCTTCCGGTTTGTTTTCTGTAGCCGGCCGCTGAGAGGCCGGAGTCCTGCCATGTCGTAGATGGCCACCCGCGTCGCCCCGCTTGACATTACTAGATTCATAGTATCTACTATGATCCTAGTAGACACCGCTCTGGCAGAGGTCACGGCATGGCAAAAGCGCAACCTTCCGGTTTGGAGCTGCAAATCCTGGGCGTGCTCTGGGAGCACGGGCCCAGTTCGGTCCGCGACCTGCAAGAGCGATTGCCCGACGGCAAGGCGCGGGCCTACACCACCGTGCTCTCTTGCCTGCAAGTCATGGAGCGCAAAGGTCTGGTGGCGCACCGTCGCGCGGGCCAAGCCTACGAATATCGACCCATGGTCCAGAAGGGCAAGGTGGTGGGTTCGGTGGTTAAACGTTTGCTGCGCGACGTGTTCGGCGGCAGGCCGTCGGCGGCGCTGCAGTATTTCATGTCCGAGGCCGACTGCGACGCCACCGAGATTGACGCGTTGCGGAGCCTGATCGACGACGTCGAAGCGAAGAGCCCGCCGCAGCGGCGGAAGCGAGGCGCCTCGTGAGCGCGACATGGAACTGGTTGGCGGCCGTCGACGTTCAGCAACTCGTGCCGTCGCTGTTGCATTCGCTGTGGCAGGCGGCGGTAATTGCCGGGCTGCTGGCGCTCGTCTTGCGCGTTCTGCCGGCGGCGCGCGCCGAGTTGCGGTACGTCGCCTCGGTGTTCGCGATTGTGTCGATCGTCGCGGCCTGGCTCGTGACCTGGAGCGTGCTGGATTATCGTGCGAACGTTGACGCCGTTAAGTCGATGACGACCGACGTCACGGTGGCCGGCGGCGTCGCTACAAACGGAGGCAAAACGTCGGCATTCACTACTTCCGCGCCGCAGGCCGTTGAGGCATCCGCCCCGCCCGCTGCTGGTAACCCTGTTGGCACGCGAGCGCTGGACTGGCAGGCCTGGTCGCTCGTGGCCTGGTTGCTGGGCGTCGTGGTCATGTTTGCACGGCTGACGCTTCTGGTTGCGCTGGCGTGGCGAACCGGGCGCAGGAGTCACTTGATCGACGACCCCGCGGTGCTCGCGGAGTTTCACAGCGTGCGGACCCAGTTTGCCATTCGCCGTCAGATCCGGCTGGCGGCGAGCGATGCGCTCGCGTCGCCCGCGGTGTGGGGCGCGATTTGGCCCACGGTCTTGTTGCCGGCCGCGGTACTCGGCGAGATTTCGCCCGAGCAGTTGCGTCTGGTCCTGGCTCATGAGCTGGCCCACGTTCGGCGGCACGACTACCTGGTCAACCTCATGCAGTTGGGCGTCGAGGCCGTGCTGTTCTTCAATCCGGCCGTGTGGTGGATCAGCCGTCAGGTGCGGTTGGAGCGCGAGGCCTGCTGCGACGCCTGGGCCGCGCGGGTCACCGGCAGTCCGACGCAATGCGCCCGGGCTCTGGTCGACTGGGCCGCCCGCAGCAAGACGCCCGAGTTGATGCTGGCGTTTGCAAATCGAGACAAGGCGTCGCCGCTCCGTGACCGGATCAGTCGCCTGGTTGTGCCGGGCTATCGACCGGTGGCCAGGGTTTCGCCCGGCGGATTGCTGGCGTTGGTTGTGGTGGGGGGCGTGGCGCTGGTCTGCGCGACCAAGACAGCCGGGGTTGCGGTAACGCTGGCCGCCAGCGCCGTCGCGGCGCCCGCCGAGGGCGTGCCTTCACCCGGGGCACTCTACGAGCAAATGCAGGCCCATTCGACCGACACTTTTCGCACCGTTCAGGGGCGATACCTGTGGCGAACCTTTCAACCGCTCACGCCCGAGCGCGAAGCTCAGATTCGCAAGCAGGTCGAAAGCACGATCGACGTGATCCGCCTCAATGACCTGCGGAACAATGCTCAGCGTCCCCCAGCCGACCGCAAAGACAATGAAACGCTGGCTCGTGAACTTGCCGACCAGCGGACCGAGATGCTCGCTCAGCAGATGGCCGAGACGCGCACGGCGGTCATTGAGTATGCCGCGGAGGGTGACAAGTACCGCTATCTCAGTTACCCGGTGACCCAGGCCGGCACGCTTGAGGAGATGCGCGCCGCGGGGGTTGCGCCGCCAGAGCGAGACGTCTCCGAAATGATCTGGGACGGCGCGGAATCCACCCACGTTCTCCGGCCACTAGGCAACTCAAGTCGGCGGACCGTTTTTGTCGACGCTAAACGAGTCAGCGTCGTCGTGCCCACGAAGTACGGTCACGAGGTCCCCCCGATCAACTGGTTTGTGAAGGGCTTTCTACACGTGGAGGGTTGGCGCGTCACGCGGGCCGCGTCGCCCGAGGGAGACGACGCTCTGCTGCTCACGATCGGTGACAAAAAGTCACTGGTGGACGTCGAGCAATTGGTGCTGCCCGACAAGGGATACGTCATCCGCCGTTCGGTTGATCGCCACGGCGGCAAGCTGGGCATGCCCCGGATCGAGATTCACGAGGATTGCTCGGACCTGGTCCAAGCGGCCCCCGGCATCTGGCTGCCGCGGCACATCTTACGCGAGGAGTACGCTGCCGCCGGCCAATTGCGCCAGCGTTGGGAGTTCCTGGCGCTCGAAGATCCCAGGGTCAACGCCCCGTTGCCTGACGGCGTCTTTGACGCGCCTAAATCGGAACGAGCTAAAGTCGTGCGGCAATGAGCAGAGATGACGCCGCGCCGCGCCCGAAAGATCCAGCTACGGCTTGGCGGCTGCCGCGGCCGGGCGACCTTGCAGTTGTCGCGATTTGGCGAGCAGCTCTTTGTAGCGGGCGACCAGCTCGGGGCCGGTTAGCTTGGGGCTGAGCACCAGCGTGGCGTTGAGCAGTTGCTCGGCCTGCAAGGCCTTCTGCGGGTTGTTCTGCTTCAAGCTCTCGGTGAACAAGCAACTGGCCGCGTTGTACACGACCTCGTAATACTCGGGAGGCTTGCGGGCCACGCGCGAGAGCCTGGTGCGCAGGGCGGTCCAGTGGGCGACCGCCTCGGCGAACTTCGCCGGCTCCACGTCGGCCCAGGCTTGCAGCAGGCGGCCTTTCTCCATCTTGGGCTCGAGCGCGTTGGGAAACTTCTCGATCAGCCCCTCGACCTGCTTGAGCCCTTCGGCAAACTGACCCTGCTGCCTGAGCAAGCCGACCAACTGCGACTGGATGCGGGTCAGCGCCGGACCGTTGGCCTGGCGGAACGTCGCATCGTTCTCGGCCTGGGCCAAGATCGACTGGTACAGCGTGCGGGCCGTGTCGGACTGTTCCAGTTGCGCCGCGGTGTCGCCGATGTAGATCAGTGCCGAGAGAGAATTCGCCTTGCGAGTCGACAGTCGCGCCGTCAGCTCTCCCACGAGCTGCTTCCGCTCGGCGGCCTGGGTCTCGGCCGCGGACCGCCGGGCAGCATCGCCAGCCGCGCGGGCTTCGATCGCGTCGGCTTCGGCCTGCTTCCAGCCGTCGACCAACAGCTTGAGCAAGGTGTTGAGCACGCCGTTGGCCGCCGCCGCATCGTCACTAAGCTCGACGGTCAGGCCGGCGTTCGCGGCGACCGCGGCTAACTTGTCCTGGGCCGCGGCGGCGCGCGATGCCGCCAGCAGGGTCCGCAGGTGTGTGTTGTCCAGCGGCTTGGGCTTGGCCGCGCGGAGCGATTCGGCCAAAGGCTCGACCAACTGAGCGGCGTCGTCCGCGTTGCCTGCTTCCAACAGCACCTCAGCCAAGAGCAACTCGGTCTCGGCCAACTGACCGCGGTCGCCGATGCCCCCTTCGGCGCCGCGACGCTGCGCCGCCAGGCTTGTTTCCAGTCGCTCTCGCACTTGCGCGCGCTGGGGATCGAGCGCCGCGCGATCGTCCTCTCCGGCGGTCCTGGCTTTGGCGGCCAGGTACATCCGCCAACGGGTCTGCCCGGAAAGGTGCATTGCAATGCCGTAACGCAGCGACCTTGGATTCACCTTGTCAAACGCCGCGATGGCCTCGGCCAACTCGCCCCGCACCAGGCAAGCCTGACCCAGCGCGATGCGGCTGTCGTCGGCCTCGGGCTTGTCGGGCCAGCGCGAGATCGTGTCGGCGGCCAGCGTCTCTAGTTGTGCCAGCGCCGCCGGTTTGTCCTCGGCGCGAGCATAAAGGGCCAAGGCCGACGATACCGACAGGGAGGCCGCGCTTGGCGCCGTGGGACTCTTGGGCCGGGTCTCGACGATCTGCCGCGCGGCGGTCAGGCTTTCGGCGAACTTGCCGGCGGCAAAGTCGGTCGCGGCCAACTGGTAGCGCGCCTGGTCCAGACGCAACTCCGTCTCGGCGATCCGGTCGGCATCCTTGACGGTCGAGCGAAACTCGAGCGCGCGGGTGAACAGCGCGGCAGCGCCCGGCCAATCGGCCGTTTCCATCGCCGCCTCGCCCAGCGCGAGCGCCTCGTCAAACGTCTTGACGGTCGCTGGGTCGACCGGCCCCGAGCTGCCCTTGCCATGCTCGCGGCGGAGCACAATCGCTTCTTGCTGATGCTCGCCACGAACCTTGGCCACATCGGCCAGCGTGGCCAGCGAGGCTTTAACCAGGGCATTCTTCTTTTCGCCGGAGAGCTCACCCGCGTGATGCAGATTTTCTTTGGCGACTAACAGCAACACGCCCTGATAGCCATCCAGGCGCCGCCAGGCGCGGCGGGCTTGCAACCAGGAGTCTGCCTCGGCCAAAAACGCATCGCGACCCTCTTTGCGCAGCAGGACCTTCAGACGATAGTACTGCGCCTGCGCAAACAGCGGCTCGAGCGCCTGGTCCCGTTCGCGGCCGTCGGGTGCGCTGGCCAGCACTTCGTCGTACACGTCCAAGGCCAAGAGATCCTGACCGAGCTCATCGGCCGCGCGTCCGTGCCAGAGGTGCGCGTGCAACCCCACCAGGCTCTCGCGATAGGTCTGAAAGACGGCGTCGAAGGCGGCCATCGCGGCCTCGAGCGATTTCTTGCGCTCGGGCGACGCGGCATCGGCATAGATCTCGGCCGTGTAAAAGTCCAGTTTGGCCAGCTTGAGGCGACATTCCAGCCAGGCCATCTCGGCATTGCGGGCGGCCTGCTCGGCGTCGCGTTGCTTCTTGGTCATCGTGGCGGCCGATTTTGCGCGGCGATTGCCTTCGCCGGCGGCTGCCTTCTTCAACCGCGCAAACTGCTCGCCATAACGGGTCGTGGCGTCGGCAAACCGGGGCGTCGCCTCGACAAAGTCCGCGCGGGCCGCGGTCAGCAGCTTGTCCTTGGCCGGCTGGTCGCGCACCGCGGAAGCCTGGCGCAATCGCGCCAGACCCCGGTCGAGCGCCAGGTCGCCCCACGACTCCATCGCCCGGGCCACCTCGGGGTGCTCGGGGTGCTCCTTCAAGAACTTGTCCAGATGGTCCTGCGCCTTGGCCTGCCGCGCGTCGGCCTCGGTCGCGTTGAAGGCCTCGGCCACCGCCAACCGATAACTGCGAGACAGCTCCAGGTCGTACAACTCAACGAGCGACTTGGGCAGACGCTTGGCCGCGCGCAGCTGCTCCAGATAGTCGATCGTCGCTTCGCCGTAACCGCGGTCCTCAAGCGCACGCAGGAACTCGAAGGTCGGTTCCTCGGCTTGCCCGCGCGAAGAGCAGGCGGCCGCCAGGCAGAGCGATGCTGAGAGCAGGATGGTCCGACGGATACACATTTCCAGCTCATCACGGCCGCGCGGCTTGGGCCGTCTTCTTAGTCGGGTCGTCGCGTTGCTTGTCATCGGCGTCGAGCTTGTACAGCGGCAAGTAGCGGTAGTACACCTCGAGCGTCAGGCAGCAGAGGCTGGTGACCATGATCCGCCCGCCTTCTTTGCGCCAAGGGTCGGGCGACGGCCGGTCGGGATCCCAACTACCGGCCGCGCAGCCGTCTTTCACTTGCGATTCGATCAGCACGCGCCGCATCTGCCGGTTCCAGATGTCCCATTCCGGGCCCGGCAGGTTGTGCATCACTTGCGTACCATAGTACCAGTAGTAGGCATTGCGCGCGGTAGCATTGGGAAGTTGGGCCATCAGGTAGGCCATGCCCTCTTGGATCGCGGGGTCGCCGCGCTTGGCGCCCAGGTACTGCGTGCAGAGCAAGCCGACCGAGGCCATGGTAGGCGTCGCGGGGGTGGCGGGATTGTAGGAGAACAAGCCCTTGCTCTTGCCCTTGGCCACCAGGTTTAGCCATTTGTGCGCGCCCTCGAAGGTTTGCGGGCTGACGTCGAGCCCGGCCATCTGCGCGCTCTTGATGGCCATCACCTGCCAGCCGACGACCGAGGTGTCGCCCAGCACGCCTTGCGGCGCCGGTTCGTAGTGCCAGCCGCCGGTCGCGGGAATCTGTGCCTGCTCGATAAATCGGATCGCTCCTTCGGCGGCAAAACGAACCCGCGAGTCCTTGGTCAGACCGAAGGCTTCGCAGAGCGTGATGGCGGCCAGGCCGTGGGTGTACATGTTGTTAGGTTCTATTCGCAGGTCGCCGTTTTGCTTTTGGTGGGCGATGATCCAGTTCAGCCCACGTTCGATGTTTTGCCGATACGGCCCCTTAGTGTGGTGCGTCTGACCGGCGGCCAGAAACGGCAGCAGGGCCATGGCGGTGGCCGCCATGTCGCTCTTGGCGTCGCCAGGTCCGGTGCAGGCGTCGGCCTGGCAATGTTGCGAAAAATCGCCCAGTCCCCAACTGCCATCGGCGTTTTGATGTCGGGCCAGCCAATTGAGCGCCGCGGCGACCGCGCGCTCGCTGGCCTTGGTGCCGCCGTAGCCGCCGACCATCGCACGGCGGGCATCCTTGTCTCCCCGCGCGCCAAAGCCCGCGCCGTCGCCGGCGCTGCCCAGGCCGCGCCCCGCGCCGCTGGCGCCCAACCCGGTGCCGCGCACCAGTGGACCAGGGCCGAGCGCCTTGACGGCAAACTGGTCGAGCCCGCCGACGCCTCCGGTGGCCGAGCCCGCCGTGCCGCCGCCGGCTAAAGCATCGTTGGGATCGCCGACGGGCTGGTCATCGCTGATCGCCGGCGCATCGACCAGGCTGAGGGTGTCAGTCGTTAGCTCGGTTGGCTCCAGCGGCGTCTCGCCGACTTCGAAGCGCTCGACCGGCGGCAGCGGAATCTCGGTGTCGACTTTGGCCTCGAAGGCCGGCGCTTCGCCCTCCTCAGGCGGCGCGGTCACCTTGCCCAGCACCAGCAGCAAGGCGGACAAGACAATGACGTGGCCGGCGACGCTGGAGGCCCACCACACGCCATTGGTTGCCACCCAGGCTTTGGCCGCTTGAACAATTGCCGCGGGACGAATCTCGCGCAACCAGGTCAGCGATGGCAAATACTTAGGCACCGGCGACAACCCTCAGACAGGCGCCACGCGACCCGCGGGTCGCCAAGATAGGAAACGACCCCGACGCGGACGGCAAGTAATCGATTATCACCCGCCAAAACCGGGCGGTCCAGTGTTTTCGCCGCCGGGCGATTGCGTGGGCGGCAGGCTCCCACGGTCCAGGCTGGCGTGACCGTTCTGCGGACCCTCGACGTCGGTCCGCTGAGCATCATCGAGCCAGGCGTCGAGTTGGCCTGGTTGCGACTCGTCGGAACGCGCGAGTTTGCCGGTTGCGGTCTTTTGTCCGAACAGCCGATAACCCCACCGCAATGTGAACAGCACTGCCAGCACACCGGCCGCGATCCATGGCCAGGCCCACTCGCGCCGCGCGATCGCCGCCGCGGCGGGGTCGGCCGTCGGATGCCAGATCAAGCGGCCGATCAACAGCGGCATGGCCCGCTGCTTGCCCTCGCGATCCTCATAGGGTTGCAGCTTGAGAAAGTAGCCAACGAAAGTGGCCTCTTCCAGAATCTTGCGATCCGCGGGCATGCCGGGGGGCAGACGCGGCGTGACCATCATGAACCAGTTGGGGTCTGAGTCGGAGTTCCAGCCGTAGACTTCATAGACGGAGTCAATGCCCAGCGGATTCTTGCCCAGGTCCGAGTCCTTGATGACCTGGTTCAAGTGCACGGGCATGGTGATCAGCTTGCCGCGCCACTTGTCGGGCCGCTGCCAAAGGTCGTTGTAGGTCGCGTCACGCGCGGCCCGCGCCATCATTTCGCCGACCGACTGATGTTCTTGCCAACCGGCGAGTCGCCAATAGGCCGGCATCTCGGCGCCGACCAAGGGACCCTTGTCGGTCACGGCCTGAAACTCCTCGCGGGCGGCGTCGACCTCCAGGGGGTCCTGGTCGGTCGCGCCTGGCGTGACTTGCTCGGCGGCGGCGCTTGAGGTCGAGGAATCCTTCGGTGCTTCGGCGGCCGGGTCGCCCGGCGCCAACCAGCGCCAGGTTGCGCTGTCGCGAGCACGGTCGATGAGCAATGCCAACACGCCCAGCATCACGACCATGCTGGCCAGCCGCGCAAGCTCGGCGCCGCGGAAAAAATGGGCAGGGCGACGATCGCGAAGGCGGCGCATCGGGTGACGAGGTCTCTGCGGTTCTTGGCTCTGCCGATTAAGGCTCGGCGGTTTCGGGCAATTCCACGAAGCTCAGCTTGCTCAGCCGTTCTCCGTCGGCCAGGGTCTGTCGGGTGCAGATGTCGACAACGCTCATCAGCGCGTCGTAGCGCAGGCCCGAGCCGACCTGGATCACGACCTGGTCAAACGGGCTGGCCTGGTCCGAGAGCACGCTCTTGAGCCGGTCGTTCAAGCCCGACAGGGTGCCGACGGCTCCTTCGCCCAGCGCCATCGAGCCGATCGCGCCGTTGTCGTCCGGCAGCACGCTGATCACCAGCGAGTTGAGACCCTGCACCGGGTTGTCGTTGGCGGCGTCGCTGCCGGCTTGCTCGGCGCTCTTGATTGGCGAGACGGGCTGGGCCGGGGGCATGCGCAGCGAGATCTGACCTTCGACCGGCGCCGGGCGAAAGGTGAGGATGAAGAACGTGAGCAACTGGAACGCCATGTCGAGCATGGCGGCCAGGTTCAGCTCCACCGCTCCTTCGGATTTGCGTCGTCTTCGACGTCGTCGGCTCATGGTCGTGCGTGCTTCACGATGAAGTTTCGTTCTGGGGGTCGTCTGCCTGAGGACCGTCGCCCTGGCGGTTCATGGCCTTGAGCGAAAAGTTGCGAAAGCCGTGGTCCTGGCAGGCCTTGATCACGCGGTTGAGCAAATGAAACGGCGTGGCCCGATCGGCGCGAATCACCACGGTCGTTGGCAGCTCGTCGCCCGCTTGCAGGTCGGGGTTTTGCCGCCGCGCGGCCAGCAGGCTGCTCTGGGCCTCGCCGGCCACGTAGCTTTCGACGTCCCGCGGCGTGTTATAGACGGTCAACATCCCGGCGGAGTTGATATTCAGCACCAGCAGGTCCTGCTGCCCCTTGGTGTCGACCGGCCGAGCGGAACCGACCACGGGCAGCTTGAGGTTCATATCCAGCTGCGCGCTTTTGAAATTGATTACCAGCATGAAGAAGGTCACGAGCTGGAAGACCATGTCCAGCATGGGCGTCAGATTCGGTTCGGCGCTGGCTTCGTGATACTGAGAGGAGCTCACGGCGGCGGCCCTCAGTTCTTGGTGGGCTTGGGCGCCGGCGCGGCGGCGGGCGGCGCAGCGGCGGCGGGTGTCTTGCTGCGGGCCGCGTGGGCAAAATGCCGCAGGTACTCGTCGGCCTGCAGCATCGTGGTCACCGAGATGGTCGAGACCCGATTGCGAAACACGGCGTAGAAGTAAATCGCCGGCACGCTCAGCGCCACACCCTCAAAGGTCAGCAGCAGCGCCTCCGAGATGCCGCCGGCCACCTGGCTTGCCTTGAGCTGGACATCGGACAGTGCGATCACGCTGAAGCTGGCGATCATGCCCTTGAGCGTGCCCAGCAGTCCGATCATCGGACCCAGCGTTCCCAGCACGGCCAACATGCTGATCTTCTTTTCCATTTCGACGGTGATCGCTTCGCCGACTCGTTCCATCGCGTCGCGGGCTTCGGCCAGACCGCTGGGCAGCTCGGCGATGCCCGCGGCCAAGAGACGACTGAGAAACGACTTGTCGGCCTTGACGATCGCATAGATTTCTTTGAACTCCCGCTTTTGCAGCAGGTCCATCAGGTCGGCGACCAGCTCGGGGGGCGCGGCGACCTTTTGCCGCATCTCCAAGAACAACCGGCTGACGGTCGAGACAAAGTAGATCGACAACAGCAGGATCAGCGCGCCGATCGCGCCGGACGACTCCAGGAACCAGTAGAACCGCGACTTCTCTTCGGGCTTGGGGGCCACCTGGGCCGCTTGCGCTGGCGCAGCGGGAGCGGCCGCGGGCACGGCATCCTGGGCGCGCAGCGCGGGAACCGATTGTGGGACGAAGGTCGTGCAGGTCAGCCACGTGAGCAGCCAGAATACGAGACTTCGCGCGCGGACGTGACCGAGTGACGACATCGGCGAACTCCTGGCTTGGCGCGGACGCGTGAAAGCAAAGCGCCCTGCGGATAGCGCGCGGGCGCTTGCTAGCAACGACCTTCCATATTAAGTCACGCTCGGCGGCATTGAAAGCACCTGCTCGGGGCGCTTTGCATCATCGCTGCTGCGACTGTGCGACGCTGCGACGCTGCGGCGGGACGATGCGGAAAGGTGGGCAAACTACCGGTCGCAGCGCGACATTTCTGCCCGGGGGCGCACCAGGCGGTCGACGATAAGTGATGATGTGTTGACACGTTGTGCGGCATGCCGCTATAAGCACCCGCTCGAATCGGGATCAGGGCCCCGGCAGGCCGCGGCGCGATTGTCCCGGTAGAACTGGCGAAATCACAGGAAACCCCATGGCTACTTCGTCACCGTCCGCTTCCCGCACGATCGTCGCCGGCCAACAGCCGGCCTGGAAATGGGTCGACGCGGTCGGCCGCTTTCTGGTCCGCCGCCGGATACTGCTGTCTGCTATCGTGTTTGTACTAGTAGTCGGCAAGAACATGGCTTCGGGCCTCCGACCTCACGACCTGGTCAACCTGGCCGACCCCTACACGGTCGCCGGCCTGGTCCTGGTGTTCGCTGGGCTGGCGCTGCGAAGCTGGGCGGTGGGCATCCTGCGGAAAGACAAAGAGCTGACCACGACCGGCCCCTACAGTCTGATTCGCAATCCGCTGTATGTCGGCTCGTTCATGATGATGTTTGGCTTCTGCGCGTTGCTCGACAATCCGCGCGACCTGTGGCTGATTCTGGGGCCGGTGGCGCTGTTGTATGTGGTCAAGGTGCGACAGGAAGAGCGGCTGCTGGCCGTGCTGTTCCCCGAGCAATGGCCCGACTACTCGAAGCGCACGCCTCGCTTCTTGCCGTTCTCGTGGAAAGTGAAGTTCGCCTCGGATTGGCGCGGCACTCAGTGGATGCGCAGCCGCGAGTACCAGGCTGTGGGCGCCTCGGTTGCGGCGCTGGTCGCGATCAAGCTGTGGCAGACCTACGGATAGTATTTGACTCGCATTGACGGCCCGCCGTCGCTCGCTCCTCGCCATGACCCGCCGCGACCCCACCCCGGCCGCGGCCGATAGTACCCGCCAAGGACAACCCGGTCGATGCGCCTGCTCACTCGTTATGTGCTGCGCGAAATCGGCCTGGTGTTTGTCATCACGTTGATCTCTCTGACCACGCTGATGATCATGATCGGCGCAGTGCGCGAGGCGATTGCCCAGGGACTGGGCGCGCCGCAGATCGTGCAGTTGCTGCCCTATCTGATGCCCAACGCCTTGATGTTCGCGGTGCCGGGGACCATTCTCTTTTCGGTCTCCAGCGTTTATGGGCGGATGTCGGGGGCCAACGAGGTCGTGGCCCTCAAGTCATTGGGCATTTCGCCGATGGTGCTGCTCTGGCCGGCGCTCTTTCTGTCCGTGGTCTTGAGCTTTGCCACGGTCTGGTTGAACGACGTGGCCCAGAGCTGGGGTTTTGAAGGCGTGCAGCGGGTGGCGATCAACGCCCTGGAGGACATCGCCTACAGCATGCTGCGGACTCGCAAGTCGTTCGCCACGCCGTCCTTCAGCGTCACGGTGCAAAGAGTCAAGGGCCGCACGCTGGTCTCGCCGATGTTCACCTTGCAGCAGGATGGGGGCCGCGCGATCATCCGCGCCGAGGCCGCCGAGCTCCGCTCCAATCCCGGTTCCGGCGTGCTCACGATCAAGCTTTACAACTCCACGGTCGACGCCGAGGGGCATCACTTCGAGAATCCCGACGTCAGCGAGCGCGACATCCCCATCAGCCCGCAATCGCACGGCGACCAATCGCCCGCGCACATGGCCCTGCGGCAGATGCCCGCGGCGTTGGTGCGGCAGCACGAGATCCTGGGCGAGATCGAAAAGCGGATGGTAACCAACGCCTCGTTTCAGATGCTGACCGGCGACTTCGACGGCTTGAGCGGCGGCGGCTGGGCCCACGAAGAGAAAGAGCTCACCCACCACAAGTTTCGCCTGTACCGCATGCGCACTGAGCCGCCGCGCCGCTGGGCCAACGGCTTCAGTTGCCTCTGCTTCGCCCTGGTCGGCTCGGGCATGGCGATTCGCATGCGCAACAGCGACGCCCTGACCAGCTTCTTTCTCTGCTTCGGCCCGATCCTGCTGGTCTACTATCCGCTGTTGGCCTTCGGCGTCGACCGCGCGAAGGCCGGCGCGATCTCGCCCTATGCCGTCTGGCTGGCCAACGTGATCCTGGTCGCCTGGGGCGTGTGGCTATTGCGCCGAGTGCTGCGATATTAAACCCTCGCCCGCATCGCGGGAGAGCGGTGGTTTGCGCGAGCAAACCGGGTGAGGGCGAGCAGTGACCGCCGGCGATCCATTTCCGTTCTCGCGGCGCAAGTCACCGCTCCGCCTCTTGTGCCTTCGGCACTCAGACGCCTGCGGCGTCTGAGCCACCCCACCCAAGTTTGCCCTCACACCTCCACGCGCTTCCAGCCGCCGTGTCTGAAGCGGTAGATCACCAGCGCGCAGCGGACCAGCACGTCGGTGACCATGGCGTACCACGCGCCGCGGATGCCCAGGCCGAGGGTGTTGGCCAGCAGCCAGGCCAGCGGCAAGCGCACGCCGACGAAGCCGATGAACGTGAAGGCCAGCGGCCAGGCGGTGTCGCCCGCGCCCCGCAGCGCCCCGGTGAGCACCTGCACCAGCGCCAACGGGGGCATGGCCACCGCGATGATTCGCAAGAGCTCCGGCGCGATTGCCGCGACCTCGGCCTGCTCGCTGCCCAGGAAGGCGTCGACCAGTTGCTCGGCGCCGAAGAACAGGATCAGGCCCGAGCCGGTAAGCATGCTGCCACTGACGGCGCAGGCGGTGAGCACGCTGCGGTTGGCCTGTCGATAGTTGCGCGCGCCGAGGTGTTGCCCAGCCAGCGTCGCCGCGGCGACCTGAAAGGCATAGCCAGGCAGGTAGGCCAGCGATTCGATGCGAATCGCCACGCCGTGTGCCGCCGCCGCCACGGTGCCCAGCCGGTCGACGATCGACAGAAACACGAGCTGCAAGGCCACGATACTCAACACATCGATTCCGCCGGGCACGCCAATTCTTAAGAGCCGTCGCATCAACGGCCAGTCGGGCGCGAGCAATTGCCGCTGGATGCGCAGCCCTTTTCGTCCGCGCAATAGCACGACAAATGGAATCAGTCCGCCGAGCGCATGACCGCACGCGGTGCTGATCGGCAGGGCGTCCCAACCCATTTGCGGCAGCGGGCCGAGGCCCAACAGCAGCGACCAGGCCACGGTGATGTTGACCACATTGACCACGATCATCGCGACCAGGCCCGTGACCATGTCGCCCGCGCCGCGCAGGCAGCCGATGCCGACCGCCTCGAGCATCATCCAGGGGAGCATGGGAATGATGAAGCGCAGGTAGCGCGTGGCGAGCTCGGCGGGCTCGCCTTCGAGTTGCAAGAGGCCGGCCAGCCGATCGCCGAGCACGAATCCGACCGTGGTGAAAACCGCGGCCAGGATAGCGCCTAGCACGAACGCCTGGTTGGTCACGCGGTTGGCGTCGTGCCATTGACCCGCGCCGACAAAGCGCGCGGTCATGGCCACGGCGCCGATCGAGACGACCGCAAACAGGTTGGTCAGCATCCAGAGGGCGTACGAGATCAGGGTCATCGCCGCCAGGTGTGCCGGCAACAGGTAGTGGCCGGCCAGCACGGTGTCGGAAAAGCCGACCATCATGACCAGCAGCTGCTCGACGAGCACCGGCCAAACCAGGCGCAACAGAGGCGCCACCGTGCCGGGGGCCAGCACAGGCGCTCCGGGCGTGCCCGATTCAGAACTTGGATCTGTGGAGACCGCCAACGCCGTCGCTCCGTTTTGCCGTGGCAAATTGACCGCCGATGGAGAAGTGGAGAACTACTTATTGCGGCAGGGCAGTTAGAACTCGTGGGCCGCCGGGTCGTCAATCAATACGTATGTTGTTTCACCAGGACGCTTGACACCCTGCGGGGGTTCAACTAGATTCACGCGTGGTCGGACCGCCTGTTTTTTTGCTTGTACGCTGCGCTCTTTTGGACTGCGCGGCGTGCACGTGGCGGTAAATTCGTTCTGATGAAACGCTCTCTCCGACCTCTCCTTGCTTGGGCATTTAAGCCGGCATTTACCGCCGTTTTTGGCTGTATTTCGCTATTTGGGCAGGGTCTGCACACGCTCGTTGAGCATGCCGAACACGGGCCCGCGGCGCACACGTCTTGCAGCCACGCGGGTCACGATCACGCGGCCCACTCTGTTCACGACGGCGGCCATAAGCATACGGACATCGCGGGCTTTAGCGACGACCGTTCGCACCAACATGACGACTGTCCGATCTGCGGTTTCTTCGCCCAGGCGCAGCACGCGCTGGCCGCTTTTGAGATCTGCGCCACCGCGGCCTGCTTGCCGCTGGAACCTTTGGCCAACGACGTCGCCCGGGCGACGCACGTGGGCAGCTATCAATCGCGCGGACCTCCGCTCTCTTAGCGCCCTCTGACGTTACGTCCGTTGCGTTCCCACGGCTCCCGCTGCGCGCCCTTGCGCTCGGGTGAAGTGCGCGTTCGTTCCTGCCAACGCGTAACTCCGTCTCCGGCGCGCCTGGACTGAGAGCACTTTGCGGTCCGACCAAAACCGCGCTCGCAGCAGGCCGCCGGAGCGGAGCGCCGCGCGGCTGGACGATTGTCTGTCGCTGCGCGCTGCAAGCAATGCGCGCGTGCCGCGGCTCGTTTACTCGTTCGTTGAAAGTCAGGCACCATGATTCGCAAATCTGGTTTTACGCTCGTCGAACTGTTGGTCGTGATCGCGATCATTGGCGTGCTGGTGGCGATGTTGCTGCCGGCGATCCAGGCCGCGCGGGAGCGTGCGCGGACGGCCAACTGTGCCAGCAACATGCGGCAGGTCGGCCTGGCGACGATCCGTTATTGCGACGCGCACCGCGGCCGCTGGCCCGAGACCACGCACACCGTCCAGCGCGACCCGGTGACCGGCAAGTTCAATCAGGCCTGGGTTTACACGCTGGCGCCGTTCCTGGAAGACGTCGACGCGATCCGCATCTGTCCCAGCGATCAGGCGGGCGAGCTGCGGCTGGCGGGCAAGGGCACCAGCTACACGATGAACGGCTACCTTTCGAGCGAAGCGAGGCCGTCGTTTGACAACCTCCGCAAGGTGCCAGAGACCCATGCCACGATCATCGCCTTTGAGCTGGCCGAGGCGAAGGACGACGGCGCCATCCGCGCGCAAAACCCGCTGTTGATCGACGAATACAACGACCACGTCCACTCGTTCAATTGGTTCGCTACCTCGCGGATCAATGCCGGCACGGTTTATCAGGGCATTAGCGCCGAGATCGCCGTGGAGCGGCATGGTGGCACGACCCACTTTCTCTACGCCGACGGACACGTCGACGAGGTCTCGGCCGAGCAGATCGGCCGCTGGTGCGACGAGGCCACCAACTTTGCCAAACCGCGGTCCTAGCCGGCGCAGCCAGTCACGATCTCAACCAACCTTCAACCTCTAGGAGACCGCTCATGAGCGACGACACGAGTTAACCCCGGACCTTCACCGGTCGCCGTAGGTCAGGGCTCGCCTTGACGTGCGCCCACCACAGCGATTGAGTTCGCTTGCCATCATTCCGGGGAAACGCGTTTTTACTTTCCATCGAGATTTATCTCCCCAACTGTTCTGAAAGGTGTTTGTTATGCGTACGGTATTTTTTCTGACCCTTGGCCTGGCGACGTTTGCATCGAGCAGCGTGGCTCACGCCCACTCCGACGTCCTGCCCTATGCCTACAACGGCAAGCTCGTGACCGGCGGGCACGACGACGTGACGCTGGAGAACACGATCGTCGAGCGGGTTTTTGGCTACGATTTTGGCGAAGAGCCGAGCGATCCCTATTTCATCGGCGACCCGGGCTTCAACAACGGCGCGTTTGCCGTGGGCATTTTTCCCAACGACGGATTACTGCCCGCCAACTTCACGCTCGGCTTTGACGTGCTGACCACGTTGCAGTATTGGGACGGCACTGGCGCCGTTTCATTTGGGCCGCCGGCGGCAGACGTCTCGCTGGGGTTAAACAAGGGCGCCTTCACTGTGACCGTCGACGGCGCCGGACAGACCGGCACTCCGCCCTCGATCGGCAGCACCGGCCCACTGGGTCGCTTGCACGTCCACCTGGGTTCGCTGTTGAACTCGACCGATGGCACCGATCTGGGCGACCCAAACGCGCCGGCCGGCGTGTACATGCTGGGTTTGCAGCTCAAGCTGCCTGGCTCGGGCGTGGCCAATTCGGACCCGTTCTTCCTGGTCTACAACAACGGCCTGGATGAAGCGACGCACGACCTGGCGATCGAATGGGTCGACGCGCACCTGGCGCCCGAGCCTTCGACCTGGCTGCTGGTGGCCACGGCCGCCGCGGGCGTGCCGGCATTTGTGCGGCGCAAGCGGCGGAGAATCCGCTTGCAGAGCTAGTGTGATCCCCGGAAGGCGAAGCGCGGTCGACGTCGGACCTTTGGTCGGCCCGGCCGCGCTCGCCCCTGGCGGGGCGGTTGACCGTCGGTCGCGCCTCAGGGGACAGTCCCCCAGATCAGGTGAACAGCTCGCCGATGACCTTGCCCGAGTTGGCGATCTTCATCGGGCGGCCGTTGCGACTGGTGAAGGTGGTCTCAAGCGAGATGCCGAGCGCTTTGCAGACCGTGGCCATGACGTCTTGCGAGGTGTAGGGGTCGGTCTCGACGTCGGTGCCGTCGGCGTTGGTCTTGCCCACGGCGATGCCGCCTTTCATGCCCGCGCCTCCCAGCACGACGCTCCAACTGCGGGCCCAGTGGTCGCGGCCGCTGGTGCCGTTGATCCGCGGTGTGCGGCCGAACTCACCCATCCAGATGACGGCCGTGTCGTCCAGCATTTTCCGCTCGTCGAGGTCGGCCATCAGGGCGCCCATCGCCTTGTCCAGCTCTGGCAGCTTGGTGTTGGCCAGCGTGGTGAAGTTGTTCTGGTGCGTATCCCAGCCGCCCAGGTCAACCTCGATAAACGGCACGCCTTGCTCGACCAGCCGCCGGGCCATCAGGCAGCCGCGGCCGAAGCTCGACTTGCCGTAGCGGTCCTGCACTTCGCTGGGCTCCTTGTTGGTCTTGAAGGCTTCCATCTGTTTGCTGGTGAGCAGCGAGACGGTTTTGTCCAGGATGTTGGCATGGTCCTGAGCCGACTGGCCGCGCTCTTGCTTGACGAAGCTCTTCTCCAGCGAGGCCAGCATGGCCATCCGCTGGTTGAGGCGGTCGGCGTCGATGCCCATCTTCAGGTTGCGGACGTTGCCGTCGGAGTTGACTACAAATGGCGCGTAGGTCATGCCCAGGAAACCGGGGCCGACGCTGCCGCCGCCGACCGCCACGAACGGCGGAATTTCCAGCCCCAGCGATTTGGTCTGCTCTTCCAGCATGCGGCTGACCACGGCGCCGTAGCTGGGATGCTCGACGTTGGGATTGGGCACGTAGCCGGTGTGCATGTAGTAACGGCCGCGGGTGTGGTCGGCTTCGCGCGTGCTCATCGAGCGCACGATTGCCAGGTTGTGCATCTGCTTGGCCACGGTCGGCAGGTGTTCGCAGATTTGCTCGTTGCCCGAGGTGCTGATCGGCTTGAAGGTGCCGCCGGTCGGAGCGCCCGGCTTCATGTCCCAGAGGTCGATCGTCGCCGGACCGCCCCCCATCCAAAGCAGGATCGCCGCCTTGTGCCGCTTTTTCAGGTCGGCCGAGTTCTTGCGGAGCGTGTGGGCAAACGCCGTGGCCGGCAAGGCCATCGCCGAAGCGCCCGCCATGTGGGCCAGAAAGTGGCGGCGCGTCATGCCCGCAGGCAGCAGCAAGTCGTTCATGGCAAGCTCCGAGTTGATAGCACGTTGCTAGTTGTCTTCTGTCTTCCGCGAATTCTGTAGCGGGGCTCTGTGAGCCCGGAGCGTCTTGGCAGGTTCACCGGGGTCACAGACCCCGGCTACAGATGGTCATTGGGTCATCGTTAGTGATTCAAAATAAACTCGTTGCTGTTGAGCACGGCCCACCAGACGTCTTGCAGGGCGGCGATCGGATCGCCTTTGCGCAGGACCATCAGCTCGTTGGCCAGGGCGATCTCTTGCGTGGTAGGTCGCCGGGCAAGGGCCGCCAGGTAGAGGTGCTGGATCTTGGCGGCGTTGTTCAACTTGGCGTCCTTGGACACCCGCTCCAGAAAACTTCCCTTGTCAACGCTCGTGGCTTTGTTCACCAGGTCGCCGTTCATCATCATCAACGTCTGCGGAATCGTGCCGTTAAAGGTCGTGGTCTCTTCGTTGTCGTCGGTGCCAAAGGCCACGGTGAACTGCTCCAGCCATTCTCGCTTGGTGGACTCGCGCTGTTCATAGCTGTTCGCGGTGTTATCGGCCTGGGTCGCCGTGAGCAACGATTCGTAAAGCTCCTCGGCCCGCATTTGCCGCAGATAGAAGCGGCTAAAGGCCGGCTTCTCACCGAGTGCGGGGTCGTCCTTGCGGTTGCGCGGCGTGGACTTGCTCGACAGACCATACGGCTCGCTGAGCACGATCCAGCGGATGAGCTCCTTGAGGTTGTAGCTGCGGGTCTTAAACTCCGCGGCCAGCTCCTCCAGCAGCTCTGGATGAGTGGGCGGATTGTGGGGACCCAGGTCGTCGATCGGCTTGGTGAAACCATAGCCGAGAAAATGGGCCCACATCCGGTTGACGATCGCCTGCGGCATCGACTCGTAAGAGAGGATCAGCTTGGCCAACTCGCCGCGGCGATTGACCTGGTCGACAAAGCCGCTGTCGCTCTCTAGCTTCGTGCCGTCGACGAACACCGGGTAGGCGGCTTTCGATAGACCGTTGCGCAGCTCATAGAACAGCACGGCCTCCTCGGGCTTGTTGTTCTCGCCGGCGAAGTCCTGGTTGACTAGCTCCACCGACACGACGTCGCGGCCGCGCTCAAATCGCCGCAGGGCCCGGGTCTGTCGAAAGAAGGCGTTCAGCTCCCAAAACTGGTTTTGCTTCCAGTCGTTGAACGGATGGTTGTGGCACTGCGTACACTGCACCTGCATGCCCAGGAAGATCTGCGAGGTCTTGGCCGTGGCCTGCACGCCGTTCTCTTCGAGGTTGCCGGCCAGGAAATTGACGAAGCCGTTGAAGCCTTCTTCGCCCGGCTTGCTCACGCCGTTGGCGCTGACCAGTTCATAGACCAGGCGGTCGTAAGGCATGTTGCGCTGAAACGCGCGGCGCAGCGCCTGTTGCAGGCCCTGGCGGTTGACGAGCGTGCGTCGCTCGGTGCCGCCCGAGCGACCAATGAGGATATTGGTCCAGAGCGTGGTCCAGTTCTGCGCATATTCCTCGACGTGTTCCTCGCCCAGCAGCCGATCGATCAGGCGGCCTTTGCGCTGCGCGGCGGGTTCGTCGCCGAACCGCCTCAACTCGGCGACCGTGGGAATGCGCCCCAAGACGTCCAGGTAAACGCGGCGGCACCATTCGCCATCGGTTGCGGCCGGCGAGGGCGTCAGGTTGGCACTTGCCCACTGCGCGCGGATGCGGGCGTTGATCGCGGCGACCTGTGGCGATTCCGCTTTGCTCGCGGCGCTGGTCTTGGCAGGTTTGCCCGCCGCGTCCTCGGGCTTCTTCTCTTCGGCAGTTGCCGACTGATCTGCGAAGAGCATGCAGACGAGTGCGCTGACGCCAACGACAAAGCATGCGCAGCGCGTGACGCGCGAGCCGAGAAACGCAAAAGATCCCTGCGCTGTGGCCATACGCTGACGAATTGATCGAAAGGTCAAACCGGGGGCACGACAGGCCCACGTTCTATCCTAATCGGAGCGGACGTCCAAACCGCCTCGCCGCCTAGACGCCGCGTGCCATCCTGGCAAGCTCACCGCCCGCGGGCTGCCCTGGACGTCTTTGTCAAAGGATGCCCCGTTGCCAATAAGCCGGCAACAAATTCGTCACAGAAGGGGGGACTTATTGCAGCGGGCTGGCCCGATTGGGTCCAGCGAGAAGTGTATCGTTTCGCAACACGTGTTGCATTATGATACAACAAAATGCAACAGGCGAGTTGGAACTCCGGGAATGCGACCGGGTACCAACTCGCCTGTGCTGTACGGAAACTTGGCGCTTCTTCCTCGACTTACGGGCCGGCCTCGCTGTTCCAATTTCAGCCCGTAACTCTAAGACTCCTATTGGTTTCCGTCGTAACTTGCCTCTGCCTCTTCTGTAGCCGGCCCCGAAACCAAGTGCTCTTCTCTGTTTCGGCCCCTGCTTGCGCCTGACCCTTCTCTTGATCAGGCACCTCTCCAGTTCCGGCAGACCTTAATGCAACCGGTGTGCCAATAGGTATGGGCAGCTAGAAAATATTGGCCCAACCCGCTGGATCAGGCCGATGGGGGTCAGGCCGTTTCGCGGATCTGATGCAGTCGCTGGTACAGCGGACAGCGGCTCATCAGTTGGTCGTGATTGCCGATATCCGAGATCCGTCCGGCTTCCATCACGATCACCCGATCCGCCAGGGCCAAGGTCGCCAGGCGATGCGTGACGATCACCGTGGTTCGATCGCGGATGAACTGTTCGAGCACCTTGTGGATCAGTTGCTCGCTCTCCAGATCGATCTGGCTGGTGGCCTCGTCCAGGATCAGGATCGCCGGGTCGCGCAGGATCGCCCGGGCCAACGCGATTCGCTGCCGCTGACCGCCGGAGAGCCGGCCGCCGCCGGGGCCGACGACCGTTTCGTAACCCTGCTCCAGCTTTTGTTCGATGAACTTGTGGGCATGGGCCTGCATGGCCGCTTCGATCACTTGCTGCCGCGTGGCCTGCGGGCGACCGTAGCGAATGTTGTTGAAGACCGTGTCGTCAAACAGCAAGGTCTCCTGCGTGACCACGCCGATCTGACGTCGCAGGTCGCGCAGCCGCACGTCACGCAGGTCCACGCCGTCCAGCGTCACGCGGCCGCTCACGGGATCGAAGAACCTTGAGATCAAACTGGCCAGCGTGGTCTTGCCGCAGCCATTGGGACCGACCAGGGCCACGGTCTCGCCAAAGGAGATACGCAGTTGGATGTCCTCCAACACCGGCTGGCTGGCCGTGTAGCGAAACGAAACGCGATCGAAGACCAACTCGCGATGATGCCGCGACAGCGCCGTCGGTCGCGGCGGGTCGCAAACGGTTGGTTCGCGATCGAGCAATTGATAGACCCGGTCTGCCGCCGCACTGGCGCGCTGCAGTCGATTGAAGACTTCCGTCAATCGCCGGGCCGGATCGCTGACGCCCGCCAGGAACCCATAGAACGCCATCAGGGCGCTGAGCGATAGCGGCTGGGCGCTCATCTTAATGCCCCACAGATAATTCTGCCGGTTCATCACCAGGTAGGCGCCAAACAGAATCGCCAGGCAGATGGTCGTGATGCCCATCACCTCGGTGACGGGATTGATCAGCCCATCGAACAGGGCGATCCGCATGCCCTTCTTGTAGCACTTCTTGCTGGTCTCGTGAAACCGCTGCCGCTCGAAGCGTTCCATGGTGAAGGCTTTGACGACCTTGATGCCGCCGAAGGTCTCGACCAGGATCGAGTACAGCGACGACATCTCCTCGAGCGCTTTGCGATTGGCCCGCTTCAGCGTCTTGGCCAGGAAGCCGATGAGAAAACCGGTCGGCGGCGCGAGGATCATCGACAACAGCAGCAACTGCCAGGAGATGTACGCGGCGCAGGCGAAGCAAACGACCATCTTCAACGGTTCGCGGACGGCCCGGCCGAAGAGGGTCTGGATGCCGTCGCCGACGCTGTTGACGTCATGCGTGAAGCGTGACAGCAGGTCTGCGGTGCCGCTCTCGTTGAAGGTGCTGACGTCCATCCGTAGCGTGCGGCGAAAAAATTGTTTGCGAAGGTCGAACGTGGCCAGTTGCGTGACGCGTTCGGTGAGGAACGTGCTGAGCGTGAGGAAGCTGTCTTTGATGACCGTGGCGACAAAAAACGCCAGCACGATCACGACCAGCGTGCGAAACGGATCCGTCGGCAGGTAGTCGTCGATCCAGGGTTTCAGCCGGCGATAGCGGCCGACCTCAGTCTCGGCTGACTCCACCCGGTGGTTGGCCGTGGCCAGACTGTTGGTCAGCGCGTGGTCGGTTGGGGCGGCGGCCAGCTGCCGCTCGATTTCGGCCTTCTCCGCGGTGCGTTCGTCGACGAGTTGTTCGGATTCGGAGATCGCCTTATCGACCCATTGGCCCAGGCTCTGATTGAGGCCGACCACCTCGACCAGCGGATAGAGCACGCCGATGTTGGCGCCCCACAGCGCGGCGACGATCAGGGCACAGAGGGCCGAGGCCGCCACGGTCCAGTAATAGTTTAGCGCGAGGCGCAGCGAGCGCGCGAAGTTGTTCATCCGTGATTGCTTCCCAGCGCGAAGTAGCAGAATAGATCGTTGGCACGGGCGAATCCTGCCGCCCGGCCCGAGCACGTAAGTCGGCACCTTTTAGCAGATTGCGGCCGACCGCGCCAAGGTCGAGGCGCGACCAGCGGCCACGCGGCCGACAGCATGCTAGCGGCGCGCGACAAACGGCGGCGGCCCGCCCCCCCCGCGAGCGCTGCGCCGGTTGTGCCGAAAGTGCCGTGAGTTCCCATAGTAGCGATTTGCTGAACTTTGCTGATTGTGCGGTCGATACCCCCTGTAGGTGAGAATTTTCGCCGGGGCTCGCTGGCCGCGCGGTTTCACACGCCGACGCCGGTCGCTCTCAGGCGGTTTTTTGTTTCCAAGGGGGGCTTCGAGCTCACACATCGATCGCGGCGCACTCGCGCGTCTGCGGTTGGGCTCTGATGTCCATGAGCGAGAAAGGAATCGAGCGACCATGAAACGTGCCATGTTTGTCATGCTGGCCGTGACGCTGGTGGCGGGCAGCTCCGGCTGCTGCTGCCTCGACCGGCTGTTCTGTTGGGGCTGCCGCGGTCCCTGTTCGAATGGCGGCTGCTACGGTCACGAAGGTCCGGGCTGCGACAGTTGCGGCTACTCGGGCGGCGGCCGCTGCGCCGACTGCGCGAGCGTCGGGCGTCGTCAGAATAACCAGGGGTACAACCAAGGTTATTCCGAAGAAGCCGCCATGGCACAGCAAGGCCCGCCGCCGGGCATGGCCCAGGGCATGGCCAGCACCCATCCGGGCAACGGCCACCCGCTGGTTCGCGAGCGGCGCAACGCCGGCGGCGAATATGAGTTCGCGGCCGGACCGCCCTCAGGTGGCGTGACCTATCCGTATTACACCAATCGCGGGCCGCGCGACTTCCTGGCGCGCAATCCCCGCAGCATCGGACCGTAAGCGAAAGACGTCCTGGCCGTGTAGCCGCGGAAACTCTCGCGGCGCGGCGGATGACCGGATGCTCCCGATCCACATCCGGTTCGGCGTGTGTTGAGACTGAGACAACGTCTCAAGTCATCCAATCGCGAAAACACCGGGCCAGCCGACCGTCGTGCATCAAGTGCACGCGACAGGCTGGCCCGTCTGTTTGCGCGCTTCGCTACAATGGTGAATGACAAGAGGCTGATCGCCGCGCCGCGCAGAAAAAAGTCGACCTTAGGTCGCGACCGCGGTTGCAGTTTTCGGCAATTTTGAGTCAGCTAGGGCACAGCTCGCGGCGCATCCGAGCGCCGCGGCGACTGAAGATTTTTCCAACGGCAGGAGCATTCGCATGTTCAGCACCAAAGTTCAAGACGCCATCAATGTGCAGATCAACAACGAGTTGGGCGCGTCGTATTCCTACCTGGCCATGTCGATCTTCTGCGATCGCGAGAACCTGCTGGGCTGCTCCAAGTGGCTTCGCGTCCAGAGCGAAGAGGAATATGGCCACGCCATGCGGCTGATTGACTTCTTGTTGGCTCGCGACGGCGCGGTGGTGCTCAAGGCCGTGGCCGAGCCGCCGGTAAAGTTCAAGAGCGTAGCCCAGGTCTTTCAGCAAGCGCATGAGCAGGAGCAGGAGGTCAGCAAGCAGATCGACGACCTTTACGAGCTGACGCTGAAGGAAAAGGCCTTCGCGGCGCTGGTCGAGATGCAATGGTTCATCACCGAGCAGGTCGAGGAAGAGCGGACAACGCGCGAGATCGTGGCTAAGTTTCAGTTGGCCAAGGACGATCCGGCCGCCATCCTGTCGATCGACCGCGAGCTGGGCGGCCGCGGCCCGGGCGAAACCACTGGCCGGCCGACGACCTGAGACGATCTCACTCGGTAGCGCATTGAAAACCAAGAAGGCACGAAGAACGCTCAGGCGGAGAGCTTCCGACCTGGGAGAACTTCGTGCCTTTTTGCGTTTTGCGAGCGACTTCGTTTTGACCGAGGGCAACTCTGCGCGATTCGACTACGAACGAACTTGGCGACTACAAGAATTTGGCCACGAGGGCGATCAGGTCCACCGTGCGGCAGCTATAGCCCCACTCGTTGTCGTACCAGCTCAGGGTCTTCAGCATGTTACCGTCCATGACCTGCGTCCAGTCGGGCACGAAGATCGAGCTGTGCGGATCACCGATGATGTCGGTCGAAACAATCGCGTCGGGGTTGTAAGCCAGGATGCCCTTGAGCGGGCCGTCGGCCGCCTTCTTCAAGGCCGCGTTCACTTCTTCCTTGGTGACGGTCTTCGACATCACGGTGGTCAGGTCCACCAGGCTGCCGGTCGGCACGGGCACGCGCAGCGAGATGCCGGTCAGCTTGCCCGCCAGCGCCGGGATTACCAGGCCGATGGCCGCCGCGGCGCCGGTCGTGGTGGGAATGATGTTCTGAGCCGCGGCGCGGGCGCGGTACAGGTTGTCATGCGGCATGTCCTGCAAGCGCTGGTCGTTGGTGTAGGCGTGCACCGTGGTCATCAGGCCTTTGACGATGCCAAAGTTATCGTTGAGCACCTTGGCCAGCGGCGCCAGGCAGTTGGTCGTGCAACTGGCGTTCGAGATGCACTTCTGCTCCTTGGTCAGCTTGTCGTCGTTGACTCCGATCACGCACGTCAGGTCCGCGCCGTCCTTGGCCGGGGCGCTCAGGATCACACGCTTGGCGCCGGCTTTCAGATGGGTGTCGTAGCCGGGCTTAAACTTGCCGTCCTTCTCGGTTTCACGAGCGGTAAAGATGCCGGTGCTCTCCACAACCACGTCGACTTTCAAATCGCCCCAGGGCAACTTAGCCGGGTCGCGCTCCTTAAGTCCAAGGATCTTGTGGCCGTCGACCGTCAGCGCGGTGTCGTCATAGGTCACGGTGCCCGGATAGCGGCGATGGGTGCTGTCGTACTTGAGCAGCGTGGACAGCGTGTGGTTGTCGGTCAGGTCATTGATGGCCACCACCTCGAACTCCTTCGAGCGGGCCATCAAATTGCGGAACACCAAACGGCCGATGCGGCCGAAACCATTGATACCGACGCGGATTGCCACGGAGATCTCCTCGAAAATTCGATGCCCTAAACGATCCAAAAGGCATCTTGGGCGGCCGTGCTAGGGCGGGATATTTAGCGAGCGGCAGATTATACCCCTAGCCGCAATCGTCGACAACCGACCGCCGCAGCCGCGTCATGACCTCACCAGCGACGGTGGACAACCGCTGCTGTTATGTCGCACAATGGCAGGGTTCGCACGCCGCGAGCCAGCCAACCGACCATCAACATTAGCAATACTTATGGCCGACCACGAAAAGTTGCGCGAAACCCTTGATCAACTCCGCTCGCAACTCGACGAGCTGCGCAGCCGCGATCCGGCGGTGGCCGATCAGCTCGCGGCCACGATTGACGAAGCCCAGGCCGTCCTCAGCGGAACTGCGCCGAGCGCGGGCGAACCCGCGGCGCCGCAAGGTTCGCTGGTCGACCGCTTGAAAGATGCCGTGCTGGAGTATGAGGCCAGCCATCCCAGCCTGGCCGGCAACCTGGGCGGCATCATCGACGCCCTGGGGCGGATGGGCATCTAGCCCGGCCGCGCGCTTCGCCGTGTAAGGCGTGCTTAGCTACCCGCGCGCACGCTCTTGGCGGGCCGCTGGGTCTGTCGCAGCTTCTTGCCGCTGGCGGCCAAGGGTTTGGCGAGCGTGATGTCGATCTGTTCGGCCAGCGCCTTGCCCGCGCGACCCAGCGCCGCGATCGGCTTGCTGTTGTCGTAGTAGTACGCGCGGACCTTGACGGTATCGCCGACTTGGGCCAAGTGTGGGTCGTCGCCCGTGACGTGGATTTTGACTTCATCGGCCAGCGAAGCATTGAGTTTACGCGTGCCGATGGAGATCAGCAGCTCGCCCCGTTTGAAGCTGGCCAGCTTGCCCTTGATGCGATAGCTGCCGGGCTTGGGGCTGCGCACGGGTCGGTCGTCTTCGCCGTCGGTCGGAAACATGCCCAGGGTGGACTTGCCGGTGGTGAGCGTGATGTCGAGCTCGCCGATGGGCTCGGCCAACAGCCCCTTCTTGTTGAGCTCGCCGACAAACTCGATCGACTGGCCGGGTCGGAGGTAGTCGGGCTCGGCTTCGCCTTCGACCGTGATCTTGGTCTCGGGCACGATCTGCAAGACCCACAACTCGGTCTTCGAGTCGCGGATTTGCATGTAGCCGTCCTGAACCCCTTCCAGCGTGCAAGTGTCTTCGAATGAGACGGAGCCCTTGGGCACTTCGAACTCTTGGGCCAGCGTGGCCGGCGGCGAGAGCGCCAAAGGCGCCAGCGCCAGAGCGCCGACGATTTTGCTGGCCGTCAGCACGGCAATGAATTTGGTTGCCGCGAGCGCGGCAATGAATTTGGTTGCCGTCAGCGCGGCAATGAATCTGGCAGCCGCGAGCGCGGCAATGCCCGTGAGGAACCGAACGCAATCGCAGCGCATGTCCATTCCTTTTGCCGATTGCGGCCGCGCGTCGAAAGCCTGCACGATAACGCGCCTCGACGTTACCGTGCTCCGACGTTACGGCCAGTTTGCCCGCCCGCGAAAGCCACAAGTGTCTCCGCCGACGTCCGCCCCTGCACACACTGGATCGCCCGCCGCAACCGTGGGTCAGCGTCCCACTGTTCTGTTCTGCGTTCCCACGATTCTGGCGACGATTCGCGGACCGCAACCGCCGGTTCGCGCGTGGTTTGCGTGTGCCTCTCTTAGGCGGTTTGGTCCTGTAAAATAGAATAGCTTGTCGGCGGGCAATATGACAATGGTAGGGGCCGGAATTCCCGGGTCCGAACGCCTTAGGTTGCCACCGCCCACGACCTGGGTCACAATGCGCTAACACCCGGTTTTTTTCGCCAATCTCATCTCCCAGTCTGTCCCCGTCTCCCATGCCCAGCGAAGCCACTCAGATCACGATTCCCAAGTTTCGGGCCATGAAGGCGGCCGGGCACAAGATCACGATGCTCACGGCCTACGACCACACCATGGCCGGGCTGTTGGACGCCGCCGGCATTGAAGGCATACTGGTCGGCGACACCATGTCGATGGTCGTGCAGGGTCACCCGAACACCTTGCCGGTGACGCTCGACGAGATGATCTATCACGCCGAGATGGTCGGCAGGGCCGTGCATCACGCCCTGACGGTGGTCGACCTGCCGTTTCCGAGTTACCACCTCGGCACGTACCGCGCCATCGAAAGCGCGGGCCGCATCCTCAAGGAAACCCGTTGCCAGGCGGTCAAGCTGGAGGGGGGGGCGGCGCAGGCTGAAGTGATCGCCGCGCTGGTCTCGGCCGGCATCCCGGTGATGGCCCACTGCGGATTGCGACCGCAGAACGTGCACCAGTTGGGCGGATACAAGGTGCAGCGCGATCGCGAGCAACTGTTGGCCGACGCCGCGGCGGTGGAACAGGCCGGGGCGTTTGCCGTGGTGCTCGAATGCATTCCGGCCGAAATGGCCACGGAGATCACCGGCCGGGTGGCCATTCCCACGATCGGCATCGGCGCCGGCGCCGGCTGCGACGGTCAGATCCTGGTGACCAACGACCTGTTGGGGCTGACCAGCGGATACATCCCCAAGTTCGTCAAGGCCTATGCGGACCTGCGCGAGGTGATCACGGGCGCCGTGACCCGCTATCGCGACGATGTGCAAAGCGGCCAGTTCCCGTCGCGCGAGCAGACCTTTAAGTAACCGCGGTGCGGTTGGCGCGCTGGCCACAGAACACGGCGGTTCTTTCATGTCCAATCGACTCTCGGGCGAATCAAGCCCTTACTTGTTGCAGCACGCCGGCAACCCCGTGGACTGGCACCCCTGGGGCGCCGAGGCCCTGGCGCTTTCACGAGCGGAAGACAAGCCGATTTTTCTTTCGATCGGTTACTCGGCCTGTCACTGGTGCCACGTGATGGAGCACGAGAGCTTTGAGAACGCAGCCATTGCGCGACTGATGAACGAGCACTACGTGTGCATCAAGGTCGACAGGGAGGAACGCCCCGACCTGGACCAGATCTACATGAACGCCGTGCAGCTGATGACCGGCCGCGGCGGCTGGCCGATGAGCGTCTTTCTCACCCCGGACCTGAAGCCGTTTTATGGCGGGACCTATTGGCCGCCGACGCAGCGCAGCGGCATGCCCGGCTTTGACCAGGTGCTCATCGCCGTGGCCGACGCCTGGAAGAATCGCCGCGAGCAGGCCCTGGAGCAGGCCGATTCATTGACCGAACATCTCCGCACGGTCGCCGCGCCGGCGGTGGGGCAGGGGGAGCCGAGCGCGGATTTGTTGGATCACGCGGCCCGGTCGCTCGAGCAATCGTTTGATGCAGTGCATGGCGGGTTTGGCAGCGCGCCCAAGTTTCCGCACCCGATGGACCTCAGGTTGCTGTTGCGCGTCTGGCGGCGTACGGGCGACGACAATCTGTTGCGGATGGTCACGCTCACCTTGGCGCGGATGGCCGGCGGCGGCATTTATGACCAGCTGGGAGGCGGCTTTCACCGCTACAGTGTCGACGAGCGGTGGCTCGTGCCGCACTTTGAAAAAATGCTCTACGACAATGCCTTGCTCGTGCCGTGCTACTTGGAGGCCTACCAGGCTAGCGGCAACGAGGACTTTGCCCGCGTCGCTCGCGAGACCTGCGACTATGTGCTGCGCGAGATGACCGACCCGGCCGGCGGCTTCTACAGCACGCAAGACGCCGACAGCGAGGGTGTCGAGGGCAAGTTCTTCGTCTGGACGCCCGAGACCTTGACCGAGGTGCTGGGACCGGCGGCGGCGCGGAACTTTGGCTGCGCCTACGACGTCTGGCCCGAAGGCAACTTTGAACACGGGCAGAGCATTCTCAATCGGCCGAAGTCTCTGGCCGAGTGTGCACAAGCGCTGGGAAGTGATCCCCAGCAGCTCGCTGCGGAGTTGGCCGACAGCCGGGCCAAGCTGTACGATTCGCGCGAAAAACGCGTGCACCCCGGCTTGGATGACAAGGTGCTGGTGGCTTGGAACGGCCTGATGATCGAGGCCTTGGCTGTAGCGGCAGGCGCGCTCGACGAGCCGCGCTACTTGAATGCCGCCCAGCGCGCCGCCGATTTTGTGTTGACCCAGATGCGCCGCCCCGACGGCCGTCTGCTGCACACCTGGCGGCGCGGCGAGGCGCGGCTCGACGCGTACCTGGACGACTATTCCACATTGGCCTCGGCATTGGTCGCGTTGTACCAAGCCGACTTCGACGAGCGCTGGCTGGCCGAAGCCGCGGGACTGGTCGACACGATGCTCGCGCTGTTCGAGGACAGCTCGGGCGGCGGATTTTATTTCACGGCCCAGGATCACGAGACGCTGCTCACCCGGCAGAAAGACCTGTACGACAACGCCGTTCCCAGCGGCAACTCAATGGCGGCTTCGGCCCTGTTGCGATTGGGCAAACTGACCGGTCGGGCCGACTACCTGGCGGCCGCCGAACGCACGTTAGCCGCGGCCGCACCGATCGCCAAGCAGGCCCCGCTGGCGATGGGCCAAATGCTGCTCGCGCTGGACATGTACCTCGGCCCGACCTACGAGATCGTGCTCGTGGGCGACGCCGGTTCGCCCGACACGGCCGCGGCGCTGGCGGCGCTGCGCCACACGTACCTGCCAAACATGGTCGTGGCCTGCCGAGCAGCGACGAGCAAGCCTTCGAATGTGGAACTGCTCGCGCCGATATTCGCAGGCAAGAGCCTGCAAGGCCCCGAGCCGGGCGTCTACGTCTGCCAGAACTTCGCCTGCCAGGCGCCGGTGTTCGGCAAGGAAGCGGCGCTGGCCGCGTGGCAAGAGTTGGCTTCGGCGATGCGAACTTAACGTCAAGTCGTCACGGCGTGGCCAGGTCTTGCCCAGGCGCACGTATGAACAAGACCTCGATTAACTCGCCAGTGAACGAAAACAGAATGCGGTACCGTGCCCCGCCCCGCATTCGGAAAACGAGCTGTCTCACGTCGACGGGAAAATGCTTGCTCTCGGCTGCCAATGGAAAGCGCTTTGGGTCTGTCTGAAGCTTTTCGAGAGCGCGCCGCAGGTTTTCGTACCAGCGCATCGCTCCCGGCTGTGAACGAGCGACAATCCAATCGTAGATCGAGGCGATATTCCGCTCCGCCTCGCTCGTCACGACGAGCGTGTAGCTGGTCGTCGGCGCTACAGGCCTCGATCGGACCTGAACTGCGCATCAAACTCCGTGAAGGTTCGCATTCGACCTTCAGCTACATCCGCCAAGCCCCGGCGGATCCCTTCGATCACGATCGGGTCATCCTCCAATTCCAACTGACGCTGTTCTTGGAGCGCTTTGAGCGCTTCGCGCAGTACCTCATCCTCTGAGCCGTACGCGCCAGACGTCATCTGCTCGTGCAGAAGCTTCTGCAAGTCGGGAGGGAATTGATAGCTCATCGAAGGATCCTCGTTTACAGAATCATACTCCGACTGGCGAGGCCGTTCCAGATTGGGGCTCACCCCCGATACGCCCGCTGGGCCGCTTCGAAGACTTCCTTCACCGCAACGCCGTGACGTTCGGCCGCCTGGCGGCAGGACTCGAACTCTGGGGCGAAACGGGTCGTGTCCTCGTTCAACCAGGCGACGACCCCTTCGATGCCACCCCACTCGGTGTCGACCGTGCGCTTCTCGCGGCGGAGCTTGTGGCGCGTCACCTCCCAGCGGCGGATGCCCAGCGTCGTGGTCTCGCGAAACAGGATTGTCTCGACCGCCGACACTTGCGCCGCCTCGCACAACACGCTCACCGTCACGCCCGGCCGGCCTTTCTTCATCTGGATCGCCGTGGTCGTGACGTCCAAAGCACCGGCATCCCACAGCTGTGTCGCGGCATGACCGATCAACTCGCCGGAAACATCGTCCAAGTTGGTCTCGACCATCCACAGCCGCTCCTCGCCGGGCGCGTCGGTGGTTTCGCCGACCAGCAGCCGCAGCACGTTGGCCTGTTCGTCTAGGTCGCGCTGCCCGGCACCGTAACCGATGCGATCGATCGTCATAGCCGGCAGCGGGCCAAACTCATCGACCAGCGCCGCCAAGATCGCCGCCCCGGTGGGCGTGGTCAGTTCTTGCGCCACGCTGGACGCCGCCAATGGCACACCGGTCAGCAGCTCGGCCGTGGCGGGGGCGGGCACGGCGCAGCGGCCATGCGCAATCTCGATAAACCCGCCGCCGGTCGGCACAGCCGAGGCCACGATTCGCTGGGCGCCAAGCAGATCCCAGCCGATCGCCGCGCCCACGATGTCGGCGATCGAGTCGACTGCGCCGACCTCATGGAAGTGGACCTTCTCGATGGTCGAGTTGTGCACTTTGGCCTCGGCCTCGGCCAGCCGCTGGAAAATTTTCTTGGCTAAGTTCTTTTGCCGCTCGGTGAGCTGGCTCTGGTCGATCATCGCCACGATGTGATGCAGGTGGCGATGCTTGTGCTCGGGCTCGTGCTCCACCGTGACCTGCGTGGCCCGAAAACCCTTCTTCTTCACCGTTTGAGCAACCAGGTTCACCCCGGGCAATCCCAGCGAGGCCACGCCGGCGTTGATGGCGGCCAGGTCGACGCCCGCATCGACCAGAGCCCCCAGGGTCATGTCGCCACTGATGCCGCTGGCACAGTCGAGATAGGCAATTTTCATGGGAATCGTTGGCAAGGGCGCGCGGAGGTTGGAAGTTGATGCGGCCAGCCTATTTTAGGCGAGCCCACACCGCAAGCGGACGGATGCGCCGTGATCAGGATCCTCCTCCTCTGCTGACCCTTGGGCCCTAGTCCCTGGTCCCTCCGCCGGCACTCGCGGTTGACCCGTTTGGGCCTCGCCACTACCATGCCGCCCCAAACTTAACCCAATAGCGACCATGGCCACGCTCACCAACTCGACCGATCGACCGCTGTCGGCGACCCCCTGGGGTCTGCTGCCGTTGCGGATGCGCGTGCTCTATATCACCACACCGTGCCGCACGGGCGGCTGGCTGGCAGAGGCCTTTGCCAGCGACAGCGCTTGCCAGGTGCGGTTGGAAGAAGCGTGCGGAGCGGCGGAAGGGCTCACCCGGTTGCGCGACCAGACCTTTGACGCGGTGCTCGTGACACATCAACCGCCGGCGCTCGATGCGCTGGCGATCGTCGATGGTTTGCGGGCCGGCGGCGCCGAAGAACCGCTGGTCGTGCTGGGCGGGCAGAGCGAACAAGAACTTTCGGCCATGGCCTTCGAGGTCGGCGCCGATGGTTACGTCTGTGCCCACACGGCCACAACCCGCACGTTGTTGTGGATCGTGGCCCGGGCGACCGAGCGGCATCACTTGATCCGCGAGAATCGCCGCCTGCTGCAAACCGAGCGTCAGCGACTGGAGCACGAGCATCACGAAGCTCGGCGAATTCTGACCGAACAGCGCGGAGTGGCTCGCGACGCTCACGGTCCTGGGGGCTCGCCGACTGACGAGCGTGACGCCCCGGCGGCGGACTCGCCGGAACGTTGCGCCGGCCAAGCGCTGGACGCTCTGGCAGTCACCGAACCGTTGGCGACCCACTATCGGCAGATGCTGCGAGCCCACGTGATGATGGGGGCCGGAAACCTCTCGGCCGAGATGGCCTCGCTGGCCAGCTTGCTGGCCGAGGCCGGAGTGACCGCGCCCCAGACCATGCACTTGCACGTGCAAGCCTTGGAAGAGCTTGTGCGCGGGCTGGGCAATCGTAGCGCGCGGCACGTCATGACCCGCGCCGACCTGCTGCTGGTCGAGGTGCTCGTGCACCTGGCCGAGCGCTTCCGCTTGCGACCTGTGGAGCAAGCCATTCGCGCCGCGGCCTGTGCGTCGGCCGTGTAAGGGATGGTTCGCATGTCGGATGCAACGACCACCGTGGCCCAGTTGCGAGAACTGGTCGACCGTTTTGTCGCCGAGCGCGACTGGCGACAGTTTCACACTCCCAAGAATCTCTCAATGGCGCTGGCGATCGAAGCGGCCGAGCTAATGGAGCATTTCCAATGGCTCGATCCGGCCGAGTCGCGGGCAATCGCGCTCGACCCGGTGAAGCGGGCGGCCGCCGGCGAGGAGTTGGCCGACGTGGTCTGCTACGCGTTGGCGCTGGCCGCCGAACTGAAGCTAGACGTCAGCGAGGCGCTCAAAGCCAAGATGGTCAAGAACGCCGAGAAGTATCCGGCCGATCAGTATCGCGGTCGCTGGGGCGCCGGGGACACGCGCGGTGCATAACCTCAGCGGACCGACCTGCACGAGGTCGGCGATCAGGCATCAATGCCCGCGGTGGGACCGCCTACAACGGTCCGACAACGCTTGAGCGCGTGGCTTCCACCAGGTTCGCCAGATCGGTCATGATTCGGTTCCAATGGTCGGTACCGAATCGATGGACCAGGTGCTCTTGAGCGCGCTGCCAGTAGGGAGCCGCCTTGATGAGCGCAGCCCTACCGGCCGGCGTCACCTCGACGGATTTGTGCTTGCCCCCTTCGGCCAGCGAGAGTTTCAAGAGCTCCATTCCCAACAACGGCTTGAGATTGCGGGTCAGCGTCGAGCGGTCCATGACCAACTCGCGCGCCAGCCGCGCAATGCTGCTTGGCCCGAGCAGTTCCCCCGTGATCAGGATCACCAACTGGGTCGACCGTAGTCCGGTCGGAGCCAGCGTTTGATCAAAGAACTGGGTCGTGCTGCGGGAAGCCTTGCGGAAATTGAAACAGGCGCAGGTTCGGGCCATCTCGCCAAGCTTGGCGGGATCGATCTCCGGTGTGTCGATGCTCATCTTGTGGTGCGTTAGCGGTCAGTTCGCCGGTTACTCGGTCTCCACGCGGCCGTGGGGCCAACGCTTGCAATGTGGTGACGGCCCATGCCTCCGGCCGGCGTGCCGAAATCAGTCCCTGCGACAAGCTCGTCACCATGCACTCAGAGCAATACAATACTCCAAGCGGTACGGATTTGCGCCACCGCGGCCCCCTTTTTATCGGCTTTTGATTGGAAAACGGCGCCTTGCGCGGTGTGCAATTACAACACACCCTGCGATGTTATGGGGTCACCCCCGGCAAACCTCGCGATTTCTTCACACCCTTAAAGCGATGACATGACGACCGCAGCCAACGACCTGTACGTGCAGCCGACCTGGTTCATTGATTCCGACGCGCCCGAGATCGCGGCGTTGGCCGCCGAGGTCGTCGGCCGCACCACGGACGAGATCGAACGAGCCCTGCGGCTGTTCTATGCCGTCCGCGACGGCATTCGATACTCGGCGTATAACCTCGGGCTGACGCGTGAAGCGATGCGGGCCAGCGCAGTGCTCGCCAAGGGCGAATCGTGGTGCGTACCCAAGAGCGTGCTGTTGGCCGCGCTTTGCCGGGCCGCGAAGATTCCCTGCCGACTCGGTTATGCGAACGTGCGCAATCACCTGGCCACGGCCAAGCTATTGAAGTTCCTGGGCACCGACGTCTTCTACTACCACGGCTACAACGAGCTGTTCTTGCGCGGTCGCTGGGTGAAGGCAACCGTGGCTTTCAATCGCGCGCTGTGCGATAAGGCGCGGTTAGCGCCATTGGATTTCGATGGCGAGCACGATTCGCTCTATCATCCCTACGACCTGACCGGCCAGCGCTACATGGAGTACCTGCACGACTACGGGCCGATGGCCGACATGCCCTACGACGCGATCATCGCCAAGTTTTACGAGGCCTATCCGCGGGTTTATCCGCGGGCCACAGATGAGGTCACGATCAGCGGCGATTTTGCAGCCGAGATCGAACGCGAAGCCAACGCAGGATAGCCTGCCGCGGCGGACCCCTCGGGCGGCGCGCAGCCAAACTCTAGGTCATGCCGCGCAATTGTCAACCGGCCCTGCGCTCGGCCTTTCGGACTCGGTGCATTTGCTCCCGCACCCGCTCGGTCGTGACCTTGGCGGAGCGGAAGTTTCCAGGGGAATACCCTCGCGATGTTTGACTGCGCGAACCGCCAACCTAACCTTTCGGGTGGAGGCCCAACCCAATGGAACCGATCGATGAGCCGGGGCAGCGGCGATTCGTATCCATGCCCAATCTGATTGCTTATTTAAGCCTGTGCATTCTCGCCGCCGCATGGGGGCGCTCGTTGGATGATCGCTGGCAGCCGATCTGGGCCACGATGGGGGCCTATGGGTTGGTCGCAGCGGTCGGCCTGGGCGTGCTGGAAAAGGCGCGACTTGCGCGGCAAGCCCGGTTGCACCAGAAGGCCGTGCACGCGCGGGTTGAGCATGGTTTGGCGCGCCTTTGCGAGCAGGGGGCCACGCTCGAAACGATCAACGCCGCGATCGGTCAACTCACCGCCGCGGCCGTGCGACAATTTGGCCAGCCGACGTTTCACACGGGCATCTTGAAGCGCCGTGCCCAGGCAAAGTTGCTGGGCCGGCTGCCGCTGGAGATCGTGGCAGTGCTGGAGCACGACGAAGCGCATCATGCGCTGGCCGAGCCGATCGCGGCCAAGCTGGAAGAAATTTCAACGCACGCGGCGAGCTTCTTTCATTTGCAGCCGTTCATGGCGACCGTCGCCTTGCTCACGTTCGACCTGGGCGGCGGGAATAAAATCGCCTTTGTCGTTGACGTGATGTGGAGCGAGAAGTCGGGCTCGGGATTTACCTCGGGCGGCTCCTTGCTGGCGGTCGGGGTACCGGCGGCTGACGACGTCGTGGCCGAGCGACTCGAGCCCGTGGCATGCTAGCTCGCGGCAAGATTTCTCCGTGATGGCCCATCGCGAGCCTCGGCCAGGGAGTATGGCTAAAGTTTGCGGGGTTCGCGTTGTCGCGGTTGGCAAAATTCTTCGGATTGGGTGAGGATCGCGCGGCCTACGATCCGAATATCGAAAACAGGCATATCGAAGGCCCCCTCTGACCCAGGTTGCCGCGGCCGTGCCTGAACCCGTCTAGAAAAGCCATTCGGATCCCGTCGACCTCGCGCGCACTCGCGTCTTGGTTGGCGCCGCGAAAGAGCGGGCCGACTCCACTTCACAAGGACCCTCGTCATGCGATCGCACATCACGACATCCGTCGTCCTGGTCTCGTTGGCCTGCGCTCTGGCCGGCTGCTCGATGACCAGCAAAAACACCGCCACGGCTTCGAAGAGCAGCTGGTGGCCGTTTGGCTCGAAGAACAAGGGCGTCGACACCACGACCTCGCTGGCCACCAACGCGCCGTCGGGACCCGCTTTCGGCGCCCCGACAACCTCGCCCACGGTCACGATGCCCGGCGCCACGGGTGCTGCTCCGAACTACGGTGGCACGCAGTATCCGGTCACGCCCTATCCGTCGACCGGCGCCACAGCGGCCACGGGCTACGGCGCGGCGCCCGCCTATGGAGCTGCACAGACCGGCGCCACGATGCCGCCGGCCGCTTCGTACAGTGCTGCTCCTGCTGGCAGCAACCCGTATGTCGCCGCCACCGCGCAGCCGGCCAGCCCCTATGCCACGCCGCAGACCGTCGACCCCGCCTACACGGCCAATCAGTACTCGGCCTCTCCGTATCAGGGCGGACCGTCGAACGGCGCCGCCGCGCCGGGCGCTTACACGCGGTAACGCGTGCCTGGTACTCATGGTCGAAAATTGATCAGCGACGCGTGGTTGCGCCTTGCGGGGCGCGGCCACGCGTTTTTTTTTGCGCCCGGTCCGGCGTGCTAGCTGACAGCGGCGATCGCGACGATAGGTCCTTAGGGCTCACGATCCTCGCGAACATCGTGGGATCTAACGTAGCAATCGCAATGCTGGCATCCCGAACGCGTGCCCCCACGAGCGAGGTCGGCCTTGACCACCGTCGTTGGGTAAATCTATAGTCCCGCCCCGCAGTTTTACTCGGAGGCGGTAAATGGTCGGTCGCTCACACCAGGCTACCTCGACCGCACGCACGACGCGCTGGCTCGTCGCGGCGCTGGCGCTGTGCGCCTGCGCATCGACTGGCTGCGCAGCCTATCGTGCGACGCAGCAGCCCGACAAAAAGAACCTGTCGGTGCTCAGTCGCGGCACCCCGCGGTCGCGCGTGATCGCCGAGCTCGGCGCGCCGGTGAACACCGACCACGAGGACGGCAAGACCGTCGACCTGTTCGTCTTCAAGCAGGGCTACACCAAAGGCGTCAAAACCTCGCGGGCCCTGGTGCATGGCGCCGCCGACGTCGTAACCGGCGGGCTGTGGGAAGTGGTGGGCATTCCGGCCGAGGCCATCGCCGACGGCCACGACGTCAAGGTCGAGGTGACCTATGACGAACGCCGCGCGATCGAATCGATGGACGTCATCGAAGGTCAGGACGTGATCACGCCCCGCCGCTGGTTCCAGCGCAAGAGCAAGAACAAGCCGGCCGCCGCCGCCGAAACCGCCCACAAGCCGGACGACGACGAGCGCTCGAGTTAGCGCCGGCCCGTATTTTGCTCGCAACCGCGGTCCGCATTCCCGGCCGCCGGGCGTCGCCCCCCTGGTCGACCCCTTGTCGCGGGCGGTACGATGGAATCGCCGCGAGCAGATTTGTGCTCGCTCGATTCCCGCACATTGCCGCGCCGTGTCATGCAACGCCCTCTCCCGTCAAACCCAGGCGCCGATCTGCCGGCGCATCATGCGGCCGCAGAGAGCCTGTTGTTGGTCTTTGACCGGGTGACAAAGTTCTATGGGCCCGTGATCGGCGTCAACAACATTAGCTGCCGCATCGGACCGGGCATCACGGGGTTGTTGGGCGCCAATGGCGCCGGCAAGTCGACGCTGATCAAGCTGGCCAGCGGTCAGTTGCGACCCACGCAGGGGAGCGTCCGCATCGGTCAGCACACGGCCTGGAGCACGGCGGCCAAGCATCACCTCGGTTACAGCCCCGACATCAACAGCTTCTACGAAGAGATGACCGGCTGGGACTTTGTTTACACGATGGCACGGCTGCATGGGTTCTCGCGCGCCGTGGCCCGCGAGCGCACCGGCTATGCGATGGAAGAAGTCGGCATGGCCGATCGGGCCCGTCGGCGGCTGGCCGGTTGCAGCCACGGCATGCGGCAGCGGATCAAGCTGGCCCAGGCGCTGGTTCACGATCCTTGGTTGTTGTTGCTCGACGAGCCGCTGACTGGCATCGACCCCGGCGGTCGCCGCGAGATCAACGAGCTGTTGATTCGCCTGGCGGCGCAGGGCAAGACGATCTTGGTCTCTAGCCACATCCTGGTTGAGATCGAGCAGTTGGCCAGTTCGATTCTGATGATGTCGCGCGGCAGGATTATCGCGGCGGGCACGCTGACCGAGGTCCGCGCGCTGATGAAATATCGACCCACGGTGGTCGAGATCGTGGCCGAGCCCGCGCGGCGCCTGGCGGGGTTGCTGGCCGAGTTTCCGGACGTGCAGGGGGTGGAGATTCGCAGCAGCGGCCTGGTCGTGCGGACGCGCAATCCGGGCGAGTTCTTTGCCCACGTCGGCGAGCTGGTTTGCACGCACGGCATTTCGGTGGTGCGGATGCAAACCTTGGACAGCGGCGCCGATGCCGTGTTCGACTACCTGCAACAGGGGCAACTATGAGACTCGCCCGGGCCTGGTTCACGCTGACCGCGCTCACCTTTCGCCGGCTGGTCTGGAGTGCCAGCACGATGATGGTGATGTTGCCCCTGCTGGGCTGCCTACTGTTCGTGCTGCGGCGGCACCGGGGCTATGAGTTTTCGCCGCGCGAGTTTCATCAGTTCAGCGAGTTCATGATCCTGGTGTTCGCGTCGTTCATCGTGCCGGTCTGCGCGCTGGCCTTTGGCACGGCCAGCGTCGGCGGAGATCGCGAGGACCGCACGCTGGTGTTCCTGCTGGTGCGGCCAATTCCCCGAGCGCTGATCTTGTTGGCCAAGTTCAGCGCCACGCTTCCCCTGGTATTGGGCCTGGTCGTAGGCAGCTATTGGCTCTATTGCCGTGTGGCGGGCGAGGTCGGCGCGGTGGCCTTTCCGCTGTACCTGCCGGCCCTGGTCTATATGACCTTGGCCTATGTCTGCCTTTTTCACTTGTTCGCCGTGTCGTTTCGCCACTCGACGATCCTGGCCTTGGTCTACGCCCTGTTCATGGAGGTCCTGCTGGGCAGCCTGCCGGGCATCGCCAAGCGCGTCGCCGTGAACTACTACGGCCGCTCGATCATGTACGACGTCGGCAAGGACCAAGGTCTGAAGCCGCTGGACCCGCGCTGGTTTGAGCCGCTGTCGGTTGAGACCGCCACCTGGGCCCTGATCGGCATCGCCGTCGGCGGGCTGGTGTTGGCGCTGGTGGTCTTCACGCGGCGCGAGTATCGCGACCTGACGTGAGCAACGCTTAAGGGTGATTGCCGCCTCCGGCGGGCTTACTCGACCACTTCCACCGCCCGCACGCGATGCACCAGCGCCGCCAGGGACACGGCGCAGATCGTGGCCAGGATGCCCAGCGCCCACCAGGCCAGCTCGCGTTCGCTCTCGCGCGGGAACACGCCGAAGCAAAGCCGGCCGACCAGCCGCATGTCGCGCCAGGGGTCGAGCAGTCGCCAGGCCTCGACCTGGGTCTCGCGATACATGTAGTCGCCCAAGCGGCCCAACAGCAGAAACAGGCTGGCCCAGGTGATCGTGATCGGCACGATCCGCTGCAAGTAGGCCGAGATCGTGACCAACAAGATGCTGTTCACCACGCACAGCACGGCGCCAAAGGCCAGCACCGACACAGCGATCCGCCAGTTCTCGATCCAGTAGGCGGTCGAGTTCGAGAACATGCCGTATTCAAAGTACAACAGCAGCGCGGGCACGACGGTCAGCACAGCCACGACCGCGCTTACCGATAACAGCTTGCCGACGATGTATTGCGCCTTGTTGATGCGACGCGACAGATAAAAGGGGAGCGTGCGCAGCCGAAAGTCAGAGCCCACCAGCAGGCTGCCGGAAAAGGCCAGCAGGATCATCACGATCACGCTTTGACCCTGGATGAAGTTGATATAGCCGTTGTCCTGCGCCAGGTCGCTGTTGGCGCTGAAGCCAAACTGTTCCAGGAACCGCTCGCGGACCTCTGGCGGCAGGGCCAACTGCGTGACCGCGTAAATTATGCTCCAGAACGCCAGGAACCGCAGCGCGCCTAGGAACAGCAGCAGCCAGTAGGCCTTGTTGCGAAACACCTGCACCAGTGCCACCCGCACGATGGCCAGGCACGCCCACCAGGGCGAGCGCAACTGTCCCTGCCAACCGTGGTAATGGGCCTGGTCAATTTGCATGCGTGGGTTTCCTAAGCGTCACTTCGTATTCACTAACTCGACGCGCGAGCAAGGGAGAATTGCAAGCGGAGCGTCCATCGGTCAGCTCCCTCGCTGGCGCTTCGGGTTAGTGTTTTGATTGAGTATCCATTGAATTATTACTTCGCCGCTGCTTGGGCCGCTTGTTCGGTTACGCGGAAGAACAGCCGCTCGAGATTCTCTTCGTCCGCTTTTAGCTCGGTCAGCACGGCGCCGTTGGATCGGGCCAGCTCGAACAGGGTCCGCGTGTCGAGCTGCTCGGGCAACGTGATCATGACCTTGTTCTGCCCCTCGTCCTCAACGTCGGCAAACGTCACGCCGGCCGTCGACAGTGCCTGGCGGTATTCGGCGGTCGCTCCGGTCCAGCTCAGTTCGTAGCGATGGCTGACCTGCGAGCGCATCTCGTCCATCGTGCCCGCGCGCACGACGGTGCCGCGGTCGAGCACGACGATCTGTTGGCAGATTCGTTCGACGTCGCCGAGCAGGTGCGTGCAGAGGATGACGCTCTTGCCCGTTTCGCCGATCAGATCTTCCAGCAATCGCAACATGGCGGCACGGCCGGCCGGGTCCAGGCCGTTGGTCGGTTCGTCCAAGAGCAGCAGCTGCGGATCGTGGACCAGCGCCGCGGCCAGGCTGAGCCGTTGCATATTGCCGGTGGAGTATTCTTCCAGGCGGCGATAGCGCAGCTCGCCCAGTCCGACGTAGTTGAGCACCTCGTGAGCCCGGCGTTTGGCGTCGCGATGGGGCATGCCATAGAGGTCGCCGGCGTAGGCCACGAACTCGACCCCCTTGAGCATCGGCACGGTCGGCGGCGCCTCGGGCATGTAGCCCACGCGGCCCCGTAGGTCGGCCGTGCCGTGGCGGATGTCGCAGCCCAGGATCGTGCCGCCCCCCGCGTCGGGTGTGAGCAGGCCCAAGAGCACCTTGATCAGCGTGGATTTGCCGGCGCCATTGTTGCCCACCAGGCCGATCGTGCCGGGCGCGAGCGAGAGGTTCACGTTTCGCAGGGCGAGCACGCTGCCAAAGCTGCGACTGACGTTATGAATATCGACCAGGGGCGTCATCGGGCACGCAAGACGGGTGGGCGCGGGCGGTGTACTGGGCCTCGCGTGAATGATACCATTGAGCTTCATCCTGAACCACACCCCCAGCCGTTCCGCAGCCCGCCGAGGAATCTTCTGATGCGCACCACCGAGCGTTGTGTTCTCTCGTTCGTCGCCTTGCTATTGCTGGCCGCGTCGGCGTTTGCCGCAGACGCGCCCGAGTATCGCGACGAGCTGGTCTTTCCGCTGAACCCCAAGCACAACCACGCGCCGGGCGTGGTCGAGTGTCCCAATGGCGACCTGCTGGTCAGTTGGTATCGCGGATCGGGTGAGCGCTCGGCAGACGACGTCGCGGTGCTTGGCGCGCGGTTGCCCAAGGGGAGCAAGGAATGGAGCGAGCCATTTCTGCTGGCGGACTTCCCCGAGTTTCCCGACTGCAACACCTGCATGATGATCGACAAGAAGCAGCAGCTCTGGGTCTTCTGGCCGATCATTCTGGATAATAATTGGAGCAGCTGCTTGACCAACTATCGCGTGTCGAGCGACTACAACGGTCCCGGCGCTCCCAAGTGGAACTGGCAGGGCGTGATCTTCCTAAAGCCTAAGGATTTCAAGGACAAGGCGATGAGCGCCTTTCACGAGCAGATGGCCAAGGCCTCGCCCGCGCTCCAGGCGCGGATCAAGCCCTATCAGGAAGAGCTGGAGAAACGGTTGAGCGAGAAGCTCTCGCAACGCCTCGGCTGGCAGCCGCGCTGCAAGCCAACCGTGTTGTCCACCGGGCGGATTCTGCTGCCGCTCTATAGCGACACCTACTCGTTCTCGATCATGGCGGTGAGCGACGACGACGGCGCGAGCTGGTATGCCAGCGACGTGCTGATCGGCTTTGGCAACATTCAGCCGGCGGTGCTCGAGCGCAAAGACGGCTCGGTCGTGGCCTACATGCGCGAGAACGGCATCACCGACAAGATTCGGGTCTGCGAGTCGAGCGACGGCGGTTTGAACTGGGGACCGGTGGGCGAGTTGGACCTGCCCAATCCCGGCTCGGGCCTGGACGCCGTGCGGTTGGACAACGGCCACTGGGCGATGATCTACAACGACACGATCAAAGGCCGCTCGAGCCTGGCCGTGTCGATCTCCGAGGACGAAGGCAGGACCTGGCCGATCACCCGGCACCTGGAAAAACACGACAAGGGTTCGTTCCACTACCCGGCGATCATTCAGAGCGCCGATGGCACGCTGCACGCCGTGTACAGCTATTTTGTCCGCGACGGCGACGACAAGGAAGGCAAGAGCATGAAGCATGCCGCCTTCAACGAAGCCTGGCTAAAGGCCGGCGACCCAAAGTAGACACGCCGATTGCCGTGCGTCGCCGACCCCTGCTCAGAGCATCACGTCAGAACGGGAGGGCGAGGCTCCCGTCGAGCCGGCGCGGGGGAATGCGTTCTATTTCCAACCATCGGCCAACCATTGATCCTACACCCTGTACCGGAGAGTCTCTCGTGATCCAGGTGACCTGCAAACTTGCCCTGACCTCCTTGGCGCTCGTGTCGTTGTCGTTATCCGCCGCAGCCGCCGAGCCTGAGGGCGAGCGCTACGTGATCGTCCACGCCGACGACGCCGGCATGTCGCACTCGGTCAACCTGGCCACGATCCAGGGCATGGAGCAGGGCATTGTCTCGTCAGCCAGCATCATGGTGCCGTGCCCCTGGTTCAAGGAAATCGCCGCTTATGCCAAGGCGCATCCCGAGAAGGACTTTGGCATCCACCTGACGCTCAACTGCGAGTGGAATCAGTATCGCTGGGGACCGGTGGCGCCGCGCGAGAAGGTGCCCAGCCTGGTCGACCCGGAAGGTTACATGTGGGGCGGCGTGCCGGCGGTGGCCACGACGGCCAAGACCGACGAGGTCGAGACCGAGCTGCGGGCCCAGATTCAGCGGGCGATCGATTTCGGCGTGCCGGTCAGTCACCTCGACACGCACATGGGCGCCGTGGTCAGCCGGCCCGACCTGATCGAGGTCTACGTGAAGCTGGGCCTGGAGTTCAAGGTGCCGGTGTTCTTCCTGCGCTCGATGCACGAAGCCGGCAACCTGCCGCAGGCCGTGCGCGACCGGGCGCCGGTCCTGCTTGAACAACTCGACAAGGCTGGGCTGCCGGTCCTGGACACCATGACCCAGTACTACTCGGGCGAGAGCTACGACGTGAAGAAGAAGATGTATACCGAGGCCATCACCACGACCAAGCCGGGCGTGCGGTATCTCATCATTCACTGCGGCTACAACAACGAAGAGCTGCAAGCCATCACCACCAGCTCGCTGATTCGCGACACCGACCGCCGTGTGTTCACCGACCCGGCCGTGATCGAAGCCGTGAAAGCTTCCGGAGTGAAGGTCGTCTCCTGGAAGCAAGTCAGCGAGATGAACGGCAAGAAGGTCGCCGGTAAGTGAGACGCCCGTAAATTCGACGTCACCTCGCCGCAACACGCAGCACCCGCTGGCGTAAGCCCGCGGCGCCGCCGAGCTGCTTACAGCTTCAAGTAAATGTTGCTCTTCTCCAGGTGGCGGATGAACAGCCAGGTGATGGCGAAGTAGAGGATGAACCCGGCCGAGACGTACCAGCCGGGCGAGTCGCGGGGAATGAACCGCGACACCGAGTCGTCCACCCTGCCGTGCAGGATGTAGCCGATCAGGGCGTTGGTGCCCAGCGTGCGAAACACGCCGAGCTTCCAGCCCCAGACGTCGCAGGCCACGTAGAACGCGGCATACAGGGCCAGTGATAGCCCGGCCGCGAACACGTGATAGCTCAAGGTCGCGGCCCGCTGGCTCATCATCCAGTAGTTTTCTTCGCGCGCCTCCATTCCCGGCGGCGGCACAAACGGCGGCTCGGCCCAGGTCAACCGCTGGCTTTGCATGCGCTCGCTCGTGGGCACCACTGGGTCGGCGGCCCAATGATGTTCGCGCGGCGTGCCGCGCTGCTCCTCGGGCACGTCATAGAGCGTGGTCGGGGCCGAAAGCAGCCAGCCGATGAGCATCAGCACGCCGCCCCAGACGAACATGCCGGTGACGCGGGGTCGTCCGTCGGCGGCGGTCACGGCGTCGCAGGCCAGCGTGCCGACCAGCGTGGGAATGGTCCAGGACAAAAAGCCCAACACGCCGCCGTCGATGCCGCCGGTCTGCACCCATTCGAAATAGAACCAGTGCGAGAGCACGACTTGCAGCGCCGCCGAGAACAGCATGAAGACGATCCGCACCCAGGGTGCCGAGCGAATCACCGGCAGGATCCAGATCGTGGTCACGGCGATGTGCATCAAAGTCTGAAACCAGCTCTTCACCGAGCCGGCCAGCACGGCTTCCCAACCGCGGTCGACCAGTTTCTGCCAGGTGTCGGCCGCGCGGGGCGCCTCGTAAATCACCAGCGCCACCAGCGCCAGACCGAACATCCGCCGGACGACGTGGCCATAGGCCGAGACCAGGCCCTCGGTCTGAGCGCGGCGACCAAACGTCAACCGAAACGCGAACCCGACCGCAAAGAAGAATTGCGGCATGATCGTGTCGGCATAGCTGCAAAACGTATTGTGGTGCTTCAGCAGCACCGGCGTGGCGACGTAGGCGCCCAAGAAATTGACCAGGAACATGCCGGCCACGGTGTAGCCGCGAAACTGATCGAGCGAAGCGATCCGCGTGGATGGAGGCTTGGGCGAAGCGGTGGCGGTAGACATGCGATTGAGCGGGGGCGTGCGTGGGGGTAGCGGGGCAAAGCGCGGACGCTAGCTTATCGGAGGCGCAATCAACTAAGCAAGCGCACGTCGGCCTAGCGCCGCCCTACTTTTTCACCAGCTGCTTGTCGAACCAGTCGGCCATGACTTGCACTTCTTCGTGGATCGTGGGCCAGGGGTGGGCGCCGCCGGCTTTGATGATCAGCTCGACCGGCACGCCCGCGCCTTCCAACGCGGCCACGAGCTTCTTCGACTGCTCCAGCGGCACCAGCGGGTCGGCGTCGCCGTGGATGATGAGAAACGGCGGGGCCTTGGCCGTCACGCACAACGCCGGGCTGATCTCTTTGAGCTTGGCGGCCAACTCCGAGGCGCTGGCCGGGTTCTTGCCGGCCGGATAGGCAAAGCGGATCAGCCGGTCGACCTTGGCCAGGTCGGTCGTGTCGTCGACCTTCACGCCGTGATAGTCCAAGAAGTCAGTCGGCGGAAAGAAGACGCCGCACGCCTTGAGCGCCAACTTGTCGTCAGCCGTCACGGCGGTGAGCGACGCCAGGTGACCGCCCGCCGAGGCGCCGCAGATGCCCAGCCGATCGGGGGCGACCTTGTACTCGCCCGCGTGCTCCTTCACCCATTTCACGCCGTCTTTCATGTTCTTGGCCATCTCGCCCAGGCTAAATTTGGTGATCGAGCCCGGTCGCACGGCAAAGACGGTGTAGCCTTTGCCGCAGAAGATGTCGTACATCCGCGCGCGGCGATGATCCTCGATCTTGCCGCGGTCGGAGTAAAACGCGCCGCTGGCGACGTCCACCAAGGCCAAGCCGTTCGACGCGCCGGTAGGCGCGAACACATCCAGCACCAGGCCGATGCCGTCCACTTCGGCATAGACCAGGTTTTTGGTCTGTGTATAAGGCAGGTCGGCGGCGCGGGCCGACGCGGCCATCAGTCCGACCGCGGTCAACGCAACGGCAAGCGACAGAGAACGAATCATCGCGGGAGAGCTCCTGGTAAGTGAGTGCAAAGGCGCCGGGATCAGCCGGCGGATTGTTTTAGTTCGCGTCGCGATACAACACGGTCTTAGTGACCACATGCTTAATCAGCTCGGGTTTGTCGGCGAAGTAGGTCGGCTTCATCGTGCCCTTGCTAAACAGCCGCTTGGCCTGGTCGTCGTAGTGCTGGCTATCTTGGCGATCGCTCTCGCCCAAGGGGAGAAACGTCCAACTCTTGGGCGGCTTGCTCAACAGCACGATCTGCGTGGAGGTCTGGCCGCCATGGCCGAGAAACTTCTTGGTGTCGGGAATCGCCTCGAAGCTGATCGCCCGGGGCGTATTGATGTGCGCGACCGAGCCGCCGCTGACGGGCCATGTCTCCTTGGAGCCCTTGCGTCCGACGCGATAGACCTCGCCGTAGGGAATGTCCAGGCGGCCGAAGTCGGCCTTGAGCTTGGTGGCGGCGGCCGTCAGCGTGCCGAGCACCATCTCGTCGGTGATGGCCTCCGGCGGGGGCAGTCCGGCCTTGTCGGCCTTTTCAATGTCTTTGCCGAAAGCTTCCTTCCAATACTTATAGGCCACGGCGCCCGTGGCTTCGGCGTCGGCGCGGCGGTTCCAGTTAAGGATCAAGGTCACGAGCGCCGCCACGTCCTTGTTGTCCTTGGCCTCGGCACTGGCGCCGCTCCAGGCCTTGCGCAGCCGGGCTTGCCACAGGTCGGCGCCGTAGACCGCTGGGCTGAGCGCGATCTCGATCGCGTCGTCCACGGTCATTCGCCTGGCCAGGGCCAACTGGTTCAAGCACGATGCGGCCCGCTGATGCAACGGGTTGTCGTACGACTGGTCAAGCTTGTCGAAGCCCGCAAAACCGTTGAACAGATAGGGCCGATCCGGCGAGGGCTCGAGCGGGCAGTCCTTCATGAGAAACTGCGGGCAGGTGTTGCAATTCTGCATGTAACCCTGCGGCGGATTGGTGATCTGCACCAGGTCTTCAAACTTGTGGATGCCCTGCCACTCGGCCGCCGAGGTGTTGCCCGGCATGGCACGCTTATAGTCGAAGCCGGCCGGTCGCACCGGCACGCGGCCGTTGCGCACGTAATAGATGTCGCCCTCGACCGTGCCGATCATCAGGTTCTGCATCATGAGTTGCAGCATGCCGAGCGCTTTCTTCATCTCGCCCAGGTTCTTGGCGGTGACCATCTTGTAGGTCTGGTCCACCAGGCCGATCTCGTCGGCATAAGGAATGCGAAACACATAAGCCTTGCCGCCTTTGCGCGCGACGATCGGGCCGTGCTTGGTGCTTTCGATCTCGACCTTCTTCTCCACGACCGAGTCTTTGTCCTTCACACGAATGACCTCGGTCTTGACGGTCATGTCCACCCACTTGCCGTCGTACTTATATTGCCGCGGGTTGGCCGGGTTGATCTCCTCTTCGTACACGTCCGATGTATCCGGTCCGCCGGTGGTCATGGCGATCGACAGGTGGCGGTTGTGACCCATGGCCGGCAGAGGATTGCCCAGGATGCACATGCCCGAGAACTCGACCTCGCCGCCGTATAGCCGTACTTCATAAAAACGAAACGCGCCGTACCAGCTCAAATGCGGGTCGATCAGCGCGATCGGCGCGCCGTAGGCCGTGCGGTCACCGGCGACCAGCCATTCGTTCGAGCCGTGGTACTCGATCGGGTCCGACTCAATGCCGATCCGCTTCAGGTCGTCGGCGGCTTCGCCCTCGGGCCAGCCCCAAATGATGTACCGCCCCAAGGCCACGCACATCCAGGGTTCGAGTTCCGGCGCCCAGGCGGGGACCTCAGACGGATGGTCTTGCATGTAACGCTTCACGCCGGCTTGAAAGGATTCGATCAGGGCCCGCGACTTCGGGCTGATCTCGCCGTAGCGGGCTTTGGCGATCGCGGCGTGCTGCCAGAGGCGCTGGCGATAATCGTCGCGAAAGAACTCGGGGCCAAAGGCTTCGCTCATCGTGCCGGTCGCGCGCAGGTATTGCTTGAGCAGTTCCTCCAGGCGGTCGGTGGCTTGCGCGTAGCCATGGCCGAAGCACGCGCCCTCGGAAGTGGCGGCAAAGACGTGCGGCGTGCCGAAGTCGTCGCGGTAGATGGTTACCTCTTCCTGAGCCGCGGCGGTTGACGGCGCAATTGCCGCCAGCGACAGCCAACAACCGACTGCCGCCAGGTTCCACATCCACCCCCGCCAAATACCAGTCCGCCACAGCATGACAAAGTTCCTTCCAAGGTCGAATTCAGGTCGAGAAGTGAGGCCGCCTAGAGAGGCCTTGCAGCGAAGCTCGAATTGTAATCCCGAGCTGGCGACTTGTAAAAACAAATGCGCTCTCGGGGCGAAGGCTTCTGACCGCCAAGTGCCAAAGATCGCGGCCGTTATTTCAGCAATTCGTCGATAGCCACCAGCAGCACCTGTTCCACCTGGGGCGAGACCCTCGAGACGTAGCTGGTCTCGTATCCCCCTTGCGAATAGGCGATCTCGGTGCCGATGTAGCCGGGGGCGTAGTCGCCGTAGGCCGCCATGCAGACGGTCGACTGCGGCTTCAGCCGGGCGGCGGCCAGTTGATACTCGATAAACAGCTCGCCCGGCATGTGCAGCACGTCGACGTTGCCCAGCCGCAGCCGTGCCAGTGCGATCGGCCGCACGCGGCGAGCCCAGGTCAGGTCGACTGCGGCCCGATTGCGCTCGCGGGCCAGGGCAGCGCTGTTGTCCAGCGTGGCCAAGAGGTTTGTTTCGTCGTGCAGGGGCGGTGACAGCGGCAGCTTGACGTCCACGGTCTTCCAGGCCACGTCCTCGGCCGCGATCGGAACTTTCTTGGTGCCTCGCCAAGCCTCGTCCATGCCGGCCGCCAGCCGCGCGGCGAGTTCGGGCCGCATCCCGACCGAGCCGTCGTTATACTTGCCGGCCGCGACGTTGCCGCTGGCGCCGTTGAAGTGGATGTGCGGCACGCCGGGGAGCGCCGTCTCGCGCAGCGCTCGGGCCATGCCCACGAAGTCGTAGCTCACGCCCCCTTTGCCATAGTAGCTCTGCGGATGCGTGGCATAGTAGGTCATCACGAGCAGCGGTTTGTCGCCGTTCCAGAAACTCAAGCTACGGACCAAGGGGTCAATCGTGCCCTCGGGCGCGGCCCGCACGATAGGGTCGGTGCAGGAGCTGTAGCGGACGTGCGCCACTTTGCCGTCGGGGCCGAGCACGCGGCGGTTGGAAGCGACCTCGCGAACTTCGGCCGCGCCGACGCCCAGGTGCGTGACTGTCTGCGGCGAGCCCAGTGATTTCTTCAGCGCTGCGGCGGCGCTTGAGATTGCCTGGCGGGCGAACTCGACGTGGAACAAATCGCCGGAGTGACCGCGCGAGGCCAGCAGGGCTTCGGCGTCGAAGTCGCAGGTCGGGGCGTCGTGTTGATGCAGCGTGTGCACCGCGACACGGTCGACGGTGGTGCCGGCCGCTTCGGCCAGCGCCTCGCGCCAAGCCGTGTTGCCGCCGCCGCCGATGCCGACCCAATCGACTGCGCAGAGCACGATCGGCTTGTCATTGGTCAGCAACACCAGACCACGGGCCGAGAGCCGATCGACAACTTCCTTGGCAGGCTCGACCGAGCCCCCGCACAAGGGCGAGCCCAGCGGCGGAGTGACGTCCGACTGAAACAGGCAAATGGCCAGCGGCTTGGCCACACAAGGCGCCGCGAGGACCAGAGTCACAAGGAACGCCAACGAACAACCAACGCCACGCAACATGATCGGCACTCCACGCGATGACAAGCAACGACGACGCCACGTCGCCTATTGTGGTCCGTGGACGAGTGCGGCGAAAGAGACCCGCCATGAAGGGCGCGATTGCGCTGCGACGCTAAGTGCGTAGCAAAGGGTCGCTTGGAAGTGGACCTGCCGCGGCGGAACTAGACTGCCCGGCGACCGTCTTTGAGAGCGGCGCTCGAGGCTTCTTGGTGCTTGGGCGCGGTCAGCAGGTCGAGGGCCAACAGCACGGCGGCCGAGGCGATAATGGCAAGTAACAGGCTCATGGTCAGACGCGTGCGGCTTGGGGGAGCGACTAAAATGCTGGGGGGCCAAAAAGTAAAGATTATCGGCCTTCCCGTTTTCCGCAAGGTTAGATGCCCACGCCCCTCGCCAGGTCACACCCGTAGCCCGCCTCGTCACCCGTCGCCCAAAGGCCGGGAGGACCGGCCGGGTGCCCAAGTCGGGGGTCCGCCGATCAATGGTCTCCGGTTGCAAGGCCCGGCAAGATATTGCTTGCCATCGACTTAGGCGGGGGGATAATGGACCCGGTCGACGCCCCCGGCATGGGGATCAGACTATTGGGTGCGGCGGAACCGAGCCAGCCAGGAAAGTGCGGCCATGTTCTCGATTTTTGACACCCCCGCCGCCCGCTCCGGCCAGTCGACCGTCTCGCGGCGCGAGCTGTTGAGGGTCGGCGGTTTGAGCCTGTTGGGGCTCACCGCGACCGATCTGGCCCGGCTTTCGGCCCAGAGTCCGAGCGGCCCGCCACGCATCAAGTCCTGCATCTTTGTCTTCCTGTTTGGCGGGCCCAGCCACATCGACCTCTGGGACATGAAGCCAAATGCCCCGGCCGAGATCCGCGGCGAGTTCCGACCGATCGCCACCCGCACGCCGGGCATCCAGCTCTGCGAGCATCTGCCCAAGTTAGCTCAGCAGACCGACAAGCTCTGCCTGTTGCGATCCATGGAGCATCGCATGCCGGTCCATGGTCCGGCGTGCAGCGAGATGTATACCGGCCGACCCTACTTCGGTCCGCCCACGACCGACCAGGCGAAGCCCGAGGACTGGCCGTCGCTCAGTGCACTCGCCACGCGGTTCGGCGCGTCGAGTTCGGCGCTGCCGCCGGCAGTGGTGTTGCCTTGGTACATCCAATTTGCCGGACAGGACAAGCGAATCGCCGGCCAGACGGGCGGTCGGATGGGGGACCTGAAGAATCCGTTCCTGGTGCAGGGAGACCCCAGCGACCGGGCGTTCCAGGTGCAGGGCATCCAGTTGGCCGACGATGTGCCGGCCGAGCGGATCGCCCGCCGCCGAGCCTTGCTTAAAGAGCTCAGCGCCGCGCTGCCGGCGCCCTGGCACGGCGAGCCGGCGGTTGACCTCTTCTCGCACCACGCCGACACGGCCTTTTCGCTGCTGGGCGACGTGCAGGCCAACGAGGCCTTTCGGCTGGAGAAGGAAACTTCGGCGACCCGCGACCAGTATGGCGGCAGCAAGTTTGGCCAGAGCCTGCTGTTGGCGCGGCGGCTGGTCGAGTCGGGCGTGTCGCTGGTCACGGTCAACTGGGACGACGAAACCCGGCACGACAAGGTCTCGCCGTTCTGGGACACGCACAACCACAACTTCGCAGCGCTCAAGACCCGGCTGACCCCGGTCTTCGACACGACGTTTTCCGCGTTCCTGGAGGACCTGGGCCAGCGGGGACTGCTGGAGAGCACGCTCGTGGTCGTCACCGGTGAGTTTGGCCGCACGCCGAAGATTGGCCAGATCGTGCAGAACGGCATGACCGAGAAGAGCGGCCGCGACCATTGGCCGCACGCCTTCACGGTGCTCTTGGCCGGAGGCGGCGTGCGCGGCGGTCAGGCCTATGGCGAGACCAACCCGATCGGCGCTTTTGTCAAAGATCGTCCGGTGTCGCCGGCGGACCTCGCAGCCACGATCCTCGAGAGGTTGGGGATTGATTCTACCCGGGAATATTGGGACGAGTTTCAACAAGTCCGCCAAAAACTCTCGGTCGGCCGACCGATCGTCGGGCTGGGTTAATCGGTCCGAATTTTCCCGCGGCACGGTAACCCACGGCCCGCCAACCGACTGCGCTCATTCGCGCGGCCAAAGGAGGATGCGGCTCCCAAGATCGTCCCGACCCGGGCGAACACACCCCTGGCCAGAGGAGCGCGCAAGCGGCTCGACGGAAACGAAAATTTCTGCAGCCCCTGGTGCGTCTGCCGACCGAATTGGCCGGAACAGGGGCGTTCGATTGACACGTTTCGGCAGCAATGGGAAAGTGGACCTGAGTGCGTGGCGCCAAGAGGTCTCGGCGACTGCGGAGACGCATCGTCTCCGTCCGTCGGGGTTGCGCCTGCACCAGCCCCCCAGGACCTTTGCCATGCCGACTCTTGAAGTCAGCACGGAGGCCGACGAGAAGCAGTTCTACGAACTGACGTCCGACGAGACGGTCGTCGGCCGGGATCAGTTTTGCGATATCGTGCTCCGCCGCCACACGGTCTCTCGGCAGCACGCGCGGATTGTCCGCTCGGCCGATGGCTTTTACATCGAAGACCTTTCCAGCTTAAACGGCACCTACGTCAACGGCCGGCGCATCGAGGGTCGCACGCAGGTTAAAGATCAGGACCGCATCCACATTTACGAAGTGGTCACGGTCTTTCATGAAGCCTCGCCCGACGTGGTCAAGGCCGCCCTGGCCGACTCGGGCGACGACGGCCGGCCGCACGCGCTGGCCGACGAACCTTTGCCGGAAGAGCGTACCGAACCGGTGCAGACCGCCGCCCGCGCGATGCTGACGGCGCCCACCGCGGCCGACGCATTGGCCGACCCGGGTTCGCAAAGCCGCTTTCGCGCGGCGCTAAAGATCTCGGTCGACCTGGAAGGCCTGCACGAGGTCGATACGATCCTGCCCAAGATTCTCGACAGCCTGTTCGAGATTTTCCCGCAGGCCGTGCGCGGGTATATCCTGCTGGCCGAAGGGGCCGATGGGCACCTGGTGCCGCGGGCCATCAAGCATCGGCAGAGCGAGTCGGGGCACAGCATGACCTTTGGCCCGATCAGTCGCAAGACGGCGCTGCACGTGATGTCCAGCGGCGAGGCGCTGTTGATGGACGAAGGGCCCGAAAACGACTCTGCCGACGCCAACCAGTCGGTGCTCGACGTGAGTTGCCTGTCGATGATCTGTGCGCCGTTGATGGGTCCTTCGCGCAGTCCGCTGGGCATCTTGTACCTGGACGCCACCGACCCGCGCCGCCGGTTTCGCCAGGAGGATCTGGACGTGCTGGTCACGGTGTCCACGATCGCCGGGCAGGAAGTGGAGACCGCCAGCGCCGGCCAAAGCACGCATGACGTCGGTACGCACCAGCGCCAGCTCGCCACGGCCAAGCAGGTGCAGATGCAGTTGCTGCCGCAGCGCCGCCCGCAGGTTGGCGGCTATCACTTTTACGATTACTACCAGTCGGCCGACGAGGTCGGCGGTGACTACTTCGGCTACATTCCGCTGTCCGACGGCCGCCTGGCCCTGACCATCGGCGACGTGGCGGGCAAGGGAGTTTCGGCGGCGCTCTTGATGGCCCACTTCTGCGCTGAGGTCCGCTATTGTCTGTCGACCTCGGCAACGCCGGCCGAAGCTGTATCGCTGTTGAACCAGGACCTGTCGAGCGAGATCCTCAACTACCACTTCGTGACGTTCGCGCTGTGCGTGCTGGATCCGGCCCGGCACCGGCTGACGATCGTCAACGCCGGTCACCTGCCGCCACTCCGCCGCCGCGGTTCGGTCATCGAGGAGCTGGGCGGGGGCGAAGGGGGTATGCCCTTGGGCTGCGACGGCACCCGCAACTACGACCAGGTCGAGCTCGACCTGGAGCCGGGCGACACGATTGTGCTCTATACCGACGGCATCAGCGAAGCGATGAACGCTCGAGGCGACGTCTTTGGGTCGAAACGGATGCGCGAGGCGCTGGTCCGCTCGCCAACCGGCGTGGAAAACGTGGGCCAAACCCTGTTGGACGACGTCCGCCGATTCGTCCGCGGCCGCTTGCAAAGCGACGATATCTGCCTGGTCTGCTTTGCCCGCGACGAGTGAAGCTCTCGCGCCCCGTCGGCTATTCCAGCTCGTGCACGTCCGAAAGGACCCCTCTGGGGATGCAGATGGTCAGCACGGTGAGCGGACCGATCGCTTTGTGCTTCATGCCGCGGGGCACGTAGATGACCATGCCCTGGTGGACCTCGATGGTTTCGTCGTCCAGCACCATCGAGCCGGCGCCGTCGATGATGTAATAAAACTCATCGGTCCGCTGGTGGTAGTGGAGCTTGGCGTTGTCGATCTTCACGTGGTGCACTTCGGCCGCCGCGCCGTCCTGCTCCTCGACCAGGCAGCGAATCTCGCCGCAGGTCTCGGGCCAGGGCTTGGCGTCGGCCGGGTCGCGTACGAGGTAGCGGGTCTGGGTGCTCATGCGTGCTCCTGCGGAAGGTCTCCTGGGGCGGTGATCAGTCGGCGACACCCATCATAGCGGACCGATCGGTGCGATGCACGCGGGGCCGTTGACGCGGCAAATTGGGTTAACTGCCTCTCGGGTGTTAGTCCAATGCACCCATCATATTAATTGACTTTACTTGGCGAGTGCGGATAGATTGTGGGGACTCATCTCGCTTGCGTTCGACCGCAATCATTCGACTTCGTTCTACTCGTTCGTCAGGTCATTCACGTTTCGCAGGTTCGCACATCCGGCTCGTCGGCATGGCTTGCGCAATTGCGCGTGCCGTGCGGCGCGGAAACGACGCAGGGAAAGCGCTCGAGTTCATTTTTCTCAGGCGCGCTTCGGCCGGATGGCTACGTTCTACTAGATGCAGGAAGAATTCTCCCGAGATGATGCTATGGCCATCGTCGTGCGCACGGTGTCGATCAACGCCGCATTCTTGCAGGAAATTAAGGACGATCACCACGAGCTGCGGCAACTGCTGCACCACACCGCGGCCATGCTCGCCCGACCCGGCTGGATGCGGATCGAGCTGGATCGGCTGTTCGAGCTATTCGGCAAGCTGCGCGACCAGTTGGCCATGCACTTTTCTCTGGAAGAAGCCTTCGGCTACTTTGAAGATGCGGTCATCGCCGCGCCCCACCTCAGCCGTCGGGCCGAGCTGCTGCGGTCGCAGCACCACGAGCTCTATTGCGAGCTGTGCCAGATGGCCGAGCGGGCCGAGGCCATCCTCTATCACGAAGCCGCGCAGCCCGCGATCGGACGACTGGCAGTAGATTTCCGTCGCTTTACCGAGCGGCTCCAACAGCACGAGTTGCACGAACGGGACCTGATCCTGGAGTCGGTCCATGACGATATTGGCGCGGGTGACTGACGTTAACCACGGGTGATATCGGCGGATTTCAGTGGCCGTGGTTGGCCCGTTTGCACGCGTGCCGCCGGGCAACTATCCTGACGCTCACGCGGACCCTGCTTTCCGCGCTTGCACCACGCCCACCCGCACCGCAGGACATCCCGCCATGTCACGCCGCCACCCGGCAACATCTCGCGCCCCGTTGACCCGTCGCCGTTTTGTCCAGACCCTGGCCGCGGCCGGCGTGGCGGGACCGCTGATCCTCCGCGGCGCGTCGCCGGCCCGCGCGGCGGCCAACGAACGCTTGACCCTGGGCTTGATTGGCGTCGGCACGATGGGCCGCTCGCACGTCGATCGGTTCCTAGGCTATCCCGACGTGCAGATCGTGGCCGTGGCCGACGTCGTGGCCGAGCGCCGCGAGCATAGCCAGCGCACGGTCGAACAGCGGTACGCCAAGGACCAAGGGCAGGGGAGCTATCGCGGCTGCGCCACGTATCGCGATTTTCGCGAGCTGCTGGCCATGCCGGACCTGGACGCAGTGCTGATCGCCACGCCCGACCACTGGCACGTCATTCCTGCGATCCTGGCTGCCCGCGCCAAAAAAGACATCTATTGCGAGAAACCGCTGACCCTGACCATCGGCGAAGGTCGGCGGCTGGTCAACGAAGTGCGCAAAGCCGACGTCGTGTTTCAGACAGGCAGCCAGCAGCGCACGGAGTTTGGCGGCCAGTTTCGCCAGGCGGCCGAATTGATTCGCAATGGCCGGATCGGTAAGGTTCGCACCGTGCGCGTGGGCGTCGGCGCGCCGCCAGTGCCCTGCGACCTGGCGGAGCAGGAAGTGCCCGAGGGGACTGACTGGGATTTCTGGCTCGGTCCTGCGCCGTGGCGGGGCTACAACGAGGAGTTGTGCCCGAAGGGGGTCCACAAACACTTTCCCGCGTTTCGCAACTATCGCGAATATGCCGGCGGCGGTCTGGCTGACATGGGCGCGCATCACTTTGACATCGCGCAGTGGGCCCTGGACATGGACACCAGCGGACCGGTCAAGATCGAGCCGCCCACGGGCGACGCCACCACCGGGCTCAAGTTCACCTATGCCAACGGCGTCGAGATGTTTCACGGTGGGCCGAGCGGTTGCACATTTGAAGGCGAGCTGGGCACCCTTTATGTCGATCGCGGCAAGCTCGAGAGCACGCCGGGGAGCATCGTCCAGACGCCGCTCGGCGAAAACGATACTCGCCTGTACCACGCCGATGACCACGGCCGCGACTGGCTCGACTCGATCAAAGCCCGCAAACGTCCGGCCTGCGACGTGGAGACCGGCCATCGCTCGGCCACGGTCTGCCACCTGGCGAACTTGGGCTATCAGCTTCGCCGGGCGCTGTCTTGGGATCCCGGGCAAGAACGTTTCGCCAACGACGAAGAGGCGAACGCGCTGTTGAATCGCGTGCCCCGTGACCCGTGGAAGGTTTGAGAAGCGGTTGTTGGTTGCCGGTTGTTGGTTGTTAGTGAAGAATGACGACGGACAACGCGATCAACGGCCCGCGGCCCGTAGGTCAGGCACTCCGTGCCTGGCATAGAATCACTCGGCGACGCGGCCGTCAGGCACGGGGGTGCCTGACCTACAAATCTGACCTACGAATAAGACAATCAAGACCAACATCTAGCAACCAGCAACTAACAACCATCCGAGACAACACCATGAGACTGTTCGCCGCAATCACGCTAGCCATGCTCCTCCTCTCCCACTCCGCCACGGCCGCCGATTTCAAGCGCGAGAAGTTTGACGACGCCGGCTTTGTGCCGATTTTTGACGGCAAGACTCTGAGCGGTTGGCACACTAGCGCCCAGAGCGGCCACAGCAACGCCAGCAAGCACAAGACGGCTGGGCGTTGGGTGGTCGAAGACGGTGCCATCATTGGCAGCCAGGACATTCCCGGCAACGGCGGCATCGTGCTGACCGACAAGCCGTATGGCAACTTCGAAGTGGCGTTAGAGATGAACAACGACTTCGTGCCCGACAGTGGGCTGTTTTTGCGCAGCACCGAAAAGGGGCAGGCCTACCAGTACATGATCGACTATCACGCCAACGGCAACCTGGCCGGCGTTTATGGCGAGGGTCTCTCGGGCGGCATTCATCGCCGCAACTTCACGTTCCTGGACAAAGTGACCGAGATCAAGCAGGACGACTGCCCGTTTCCGCTGCCGGTCAAGCCGGCCGATTGGGCTGAGTTTTGGAAGCACGGTCAGTGGAACGAGCTTCGGGCCAGGATCGTGGGCAACCCGCCGACGATCACGACCTGGATCAACGGCGTGCGGTTCATGGAGTTTACCGACAGCGAGAAGCGGCATCCCGACACCGGCGGCATCGCCCTGCAAGTGCACGGCGGCGGCGGCGACCTGACCAAGTATTTCGTCCGCTACCGCAACATCCGCGTGAAGCCGCTGGATTGAGGCACGATTTGCGTGCTTTAGCGTTAAACGACACTAACTCGAGGCGCGACAGCCGATTGCGTCATTCGTCGCAAGTCGAAACGCAGCAGTCCTTGTTGGTTCATGACTGCTTTTCCGTGTCGCCGGAGGCGTCGAACAAGTCAGCCCTGGCCAGCGGCTTGGGTCGCGGTTTGTTTTTCGGTGGCAAAGTTGACGCCCTGTGAGGGCGCGACAAATGGCCATTGAATATCGGCGATCACATCCTCGTTGCGCCCCTGCGGGGCTTGGAAAACATTGATCGCGCCGCGTGTACCCAGGCCGCTGGCCAGGGCTGACATGTGGGACCCCCTGCGGGGTCAGTCGATGGGTGGCCCCCGTGCGTTTGGAGGCCCTAATTGCCCCCGCGCGAAGGCGCAAATCCTGCGTGCAATTCCTTTTTGCGCAAGACTTTAGGGGCCTTGGTCCGCCGGCGGCGGAAGCATCGGGGTTCCGTAATGGGTCTCGATCAGTATAATCAACCCCCGTTGATGCGATCCATCGACGTCGCGACACCGAGAACTGCTCGGTTCGCGTCCCCCCACAGGCAACCCTCCCTCGGCTACGTAGCCACGGCTCTCGGCGTCCCGCACGCCGCGAGTTCCTGCCTAGTTCGTACATCCCCCCAGACTCAAGGATGTTCATCATGATGAAATCAACCATGATTCTGCGCACATCGTTGTTCGCACCCCTGTTTGTCCTGACCCTGGCGTCGGCCGCGCGCGGCCAGCAGCAGGATCCCAACATTGGGCGGGCCGCCGTGATGCAGGCCGAAGCCGCCCACAAGCAGGGCAATGCCGCGATGGTCAACGCCGCCGCGACCTACGAAAAGGCCCAGGCCGAGATCGCCAAATTGCAGCAGGAAACCTATGAAAAGGCGGTGCAAAACGACCTGCTCGAAGCCGAAATTTACTACAAGAAACGAGCTGCGTACCACGCCTACCAGGCCACGCGGCGGCAGAAAGGCGAATCCGCGCACAACCATTCGATGGAAGTCCGCGCTGCGTCCATAGCTCGCACGTCGGCCCCGCAGCAGGTCGCGAGGCCTGCGGAATCGCTGAAGTGGCCAACGGTTTTCCAATCGTCCGGCTACGACGCCGTGCGCCGCCAGGTCGACAAACTGCTGGCGCAGCGAACTCCGGAGAACAGCGGCGCGGGCTCGCTGAATTGCGTGGCGATCGTCGAGCGGTTGGACGCGCTGAAGCGTGCTCTGCGCGAGAACATCCGCCGCTATAGCGCGCCCGACTACCTGGCTGCCCGCAACTTCGTGGAAGCGATTGCCGCCGAAGCGCAAAAGCCCGTCGTGCCGCGAGCGAAGGAAACGCTCGACAAAATGGCCGGCCAATAAGCGCGCAAGCGACCGCCTCAGGCAGCTGCGATCGGTACTCGCGCGGCTTAGTTGCCGCCGGCGGCGGCTGGTTCGGCGGGCGCGGCCGCTTGGGCCGTGGCGCCGGGTTGCAGGTGCTTGTCAAACCAGTTGGCGATCGTGGCGAAGTCCATCAGGATCGTCGGCCAGCCGTGGCCGCCCCCTTTCTTCACCACCAGCTCGCACGACACGCCGGCTTCCTTGAACCGTTCACAGATAAGCTCCGACTGCTGCAAGGGCACCAGGGCGTCGGCGTCGCCGTGAATGATCAGGGTCGGCGCGTCTTCCTTGGTCACGTGGTAGCAGGGAGACATCTCCTTGCAGATCGCTTCGCGCTTGTCCATGTCGACGGGCTTGAAGAGCTTGGTCAGCGGGTCCTGCTCGCGGAAATCAAACGGCGGCTTGAAGCGATGTTCGGGCTCGATGCCCAGCGACTTCACGCCCGGCTGGCCATAGTTCAAAAAGTCGGTCGGCGGAAAGAAGCAAGCCACGGCCTGCACGCGGCTGGACTGCCGGTCAACTGGGTCCTTGGCGTCGCTGTTGCCGGTGTCACCGGCGCAACCGAGCATCAGCGACAGGTGTCCACCGGCCGAGGCGCCGGTGATGCCCATGCGATTGGGATCGATCTTATAGTCGGCCGCATGCGCGCGGATGAAGCGCACGGCGCGGTTCATGTCGGCCACGCACTCGGGAATGGTAAATTTGGGCTGGCTGCCGTGGACCACGGCAAAGCAGGTGTAGCCGTGCTTGAGCAGCTCGGCCACGAACACCGGGTTGATATTGTCGTGGTTCGAAACCCAGCCGCCGCTGATGCACAGCACCACCGCGGCCCCGTTGGCCTTCTCCTTCGGCGTGAACACGTCCATCGTCAAGGCAGTGCCAAACTTGCGGCCGTAGATGATGTCCTGCTGCCGGGTGAAGGTGTCTTCGGCACGCGCGGACAGTGCGCTCGCGCAGAACGTCAACGCAGCCAACAACGCCAAGCACAGCTTGTTCATGACCGTGGTCCTTTGCAGGTGTTAGAAACTCGGGCCGGCGTGATCGTGACGGGGGAACGCGTCGAAGGAAAGTTCGCCGACAAGATAGTCGCACGCCAGTGCGTCACGTACTAGTTTACTCATTCACCCGTCGCGGGCAAAAGTTTGGTTTGCCAAAATTCGCGGCCCATTTACCACTGTCCGGCCCGCGGCTGCTGGCTTACTCGCCGAACAGGTCCGGCCGAATGTCCGCCAAGGCCGGAAACTGCCGCCGATAGTCGTCCAGCGGACCGCGTTCGATCTCGGCCGTGACCAGTTGCTCCTGGCGCCCGGCCTCGGCCAAAATCTCTCCCCGCGGGCTCAAGATCACGCTGCGACCCGAATAGGCCACGTGCGGATCGCTGCCTGCCCGGTTGATGCCGACCAGGTAAGCCTGGTTTTCGATCGCCCGGGCCGGTAGCAGGGCGCTCCAATGCGCCTCGCGCGGCTCGGGCCAGTTGGCGATCACGACCAGCAACTCCGCACCGGCCCGCACGGCCCGGCGAAAAATCTCCGGAAAGCGCAGGTCGTAGCAGACAAACGGCGCGACCTTGATGCCGCCCCATTCGAACAAGGCAATACCCGAGCCGGCCTCGTAATGTTTCGTCTCGCCGGCGAATGAGAACGGGTGCATTTTTGCATATCGCGTCACCAGCTCGCCGGTTGGCCCATAGACCACGGCTTCGTTTCGCCCGCGGCCATCGGGCGCTCGGGTGACCACTCCGCCCACCACGGTCGCGCGGTGCGCTTTGGCGAGTTGGCTTAGAAACATATGCGTCGGACCGTCGGGCGGCTCGGCGATGGTGTCGACGTGCATACTGAATCCCGTGGCAAACATCTCGGGCAGCACGATCAGCGCGCCGGGCTGGACCTGGCCGGTGGCCAGCAGCTTTTGCACGCGGGCGTGCGTGGCCGGTTTGTCTTCCCAGGCGATATCGAGTTGGCAGCCGACGATCTGCATGACTTTTATAACCTTAGGGCGCTAACCTTGGGGCTAACCTCCGGCAATCGATTTCAAACCCTGCACCAGGCGGCCCATCCCTTCGGCGATGGTGTCGGCGTCGAGCGCGCCGTAAGCCACGCGCAGGTAGCAGCCCTGGTCCAGGCCGAAGGTCGTGCCGGGGATCACAGCCACGCCGTGCTCGCGCACCAGCCGCTCGACCACCGTCATCGGGGCCAGCTTGGTGTCGACCTTGATGAGAAAGTAAAACGCGCCTTGCGTGGGCGGAACCGTGCAGAAGCTGCGCACGGCGTGCAGCTCGTCCAACACCATCCGTCGCACCTGCCCGACGCGGTCAATGTTGGTTCGGCAATACTCGGGCCCCGCGCTCAGGGCGCCCACGGCCGCTTCCTGCGAGATCACGGGCGGGCAGATCAAGATCGTGTCCTGCGCCTTGCGCACGGCCACGGTGAGAGCCTCGGGGATGACCATGTAACCGATTCGCCAACTGGCAAAGCCATAGGCCTTGGAGAGTGAAAACAGCGAGATCGTGTGGGCGCCGGCGCCGCGGAGCGAGCCCGGCGAAAAGTGCTTGGCGTCGCCGTAGACAAAATACTCGTAGGCCTCGTCGCTGATATGGTAGATGCCTGCCTCGCGACAAAGCTGATTGACCGCGGTCAGGGCCTCGCGCGAGTAGACCGCGCCGGTGGGATTGTTAGGCGAGATGGTGACCACGGCCCGGGTGCGCGGCGTGATGGCGCGGCGCACTGCAGCCAGGTCGATCTGGTAGTTGGCATCCACTGGCGCCAGCGTGACCTTGCAGTTGACCGTCGCCACGGCCATCTCGTGGTTGAAGTAGTAGGGCGTCAGCAGCACGATCTCGTCGTCCGGGTCGGCGATCGCCAGCAGGGCGTTGAAGAACGCCATGTTGCCGCCCGCGGTGACCACGATCCGGCTGGCGCCACCCAGCTCGATGCCGTTGTCGCGGATCAGCTTGGTCTCGAGCGCCGCGACGAGCTCGGGAATGCCCTCGACCGGCTTGTACTTGTGATTTTGCGGATGGTCGAGAAAGCGCGAGAGGCGCTCGATGGCCTCGCGCGGCGGACCGTAATGAACCACGCCCTGACCCAGAGAAATCGTGCCCGGGTGACGGCGAATCAGCTCGCCCACCACCGGAATGATCGGCTGCTGGACGGCCTGCATGCGGCGAGACAGGTGCATGGGCACTCGCGTGGGAGATCGCTCTGGGGACGGTGCGGCACAGGCGGCGCCCGGGCTCGCGGGTCCTGCATGATAGCGTGCGGCGGGCTCGGGATAAATCGGGCCGCGTCCCACCGCGACGATTGCTAGCAAAACGAGGCCCCAGTCGGACTCGGCTTCCTGCTATCGGGGCAATTGGCTACATAAAGGCGCTCGCCCAGGTCCCTCGGAGTGTCGTCCATGAATGACGCGCATCGTCTGCCGCCCGTTTTCTGTCGCGTGGTCTCGTTGCTGGCCGCCCTGGTCCTCTCGATCAACATTGCCCAGGCCCAATCGCCGCGCGAGCTGGCGGCGGCGCGGACCTTGATGGTCGAGAGCGAGGTGGCGGCGGCCGGGATCAAGGACCCCGCCATCCTGGCCGTGATGCGCAGCGTGCCGCGCCATGAATTCGTGCCCGCCGACGTGCGGCCCTATGCCTACCTGGACATGGCGCTGCCGATCGGCGAGCATCAGACGATCTCGCCGCCGTTCATCGTGGCCTACATGACCCAGCAGCTCGGCGTGCGGCCCACCGATCGCGTGCTGGAGATCGGCACCGGCAGCGGCTACCAGGCCGCCATCTTGAGCGGGCTGGCCAAAGACGTTTACACGATCGAGATCAATCCCACGCTGGCCGAACGGTCCTCGGCGACCTTCACCAAGCTGGCTTACAAGAACATCCATCACCGCTTGGGCGATGGTTACCAGGGTTGGAAGGAGCATGCGCCGTTCGACCGCATCATCCTCACCTGCTCGCCCGAGAAGGTGCCGCAGCCGCTGGTCGAGCAATTGGCCGAAGGGGGCCGCATTGTCGTGCCGCTCGGCGAGCGCTATCAGCAGACGCTCTACTCGCTCAAGAAGGAGCAGGGCAAGCTGGTGGTCGAAGCCCGCGAGCCAACTTTCTTTGTTCCGATGACGGGTGTCGCCGAGTCGCACCGGCAGACGATCTCCGACGAACCGCTGACGCCGCTGGCCAACGGCGACTTCGAGTCGCACCTCGAGGCCGGCAAGCCGGAGGCCTGGTACTATCTGCGGCAAGCGCAGCTCGACGGCTCGGGAGCGCACACGGGCGAGCGAGGATTGAAGCTGGCCAACCACGTGCCCGGCCGCAGCGCGCAGGCCTTGCAAGCGCTGGGTGTCGATGGCCGCCAGGTCCGCGAGCTGGTGGTGGGCATCTGGGTCAAAGGGCGCAACCTCGCCAAGGTCGCCGCGCCCGGGCAAGGCGCGCAGTTGCTGGTGAGCTACTTCGACGACGACCGCGTGCCGGTGGGTCAGGAGACGCTCGGCCCCTGGCAAGGCACCTTCGACTGGACCCACAAGACCGCGCGATTGCGCGTGCCCAGCCAGGCCCGGGTGGCGATCGTCGCCATTGGCCTGTTAGGCGCAACCGGCGACCTCTCCTGCGACGACGTGACAATCACGGCCGGCGCCGGGCCGGTAGCGCGGAGGTAGGGGAACTGCGGGCACTTCGGGCTGGCGTTGTCCTACCGTCGCTCGCCCGATCCCACTCCTTCTGCCAGCGACCTGGGTCTTCTGGCTAATGCCGGACCGGCGTGGGCGCGGAGCTGGGCGGAGAATTGCGGATCGTTGCGATAGATGTAGGCCACCTCGTTGATTCGCGCCTCCTGCTTGGTGCGCTCAAACGAACCGTCCATCTGGATCAGGTTGAGGTGATAGGCCAGTCGATCCGAGTAGGCCGGGAAGAGCACGTTGTAGCCATAGGGAATCGCGCCCGGCGAGATGTCGTTGACGTGCCGCACGATGTTGGTCGTGCAGTTGTTGGTCACGATGTTGTAGTCCTCCGGCTGGCTACGGAGTTTGTTGGCCCGCTTCATCACGTCGACGAACAGCGCGCGGACCTGCTCGGGCGTGGCCTTGGCCTGGTACATGTACACGTCTTCCAGCCAATGGATCGTGCGCAGCTGGATCAGGTCGCGCTCGTCGCCCACGACGTACATCAACGGATAAGGCTTGGTCAGGCTCTGCATCAAGTCAAACTCTTCGCCCTCCTTGCGGCGCACCTCAACCGACACCGCCACGTAGTCCTCGTTGGCGAAGCCAAAGCTCAAGAAGGTGTGCGCTCCGCCGGGAACGTCCTGTAAGGGGACCATCACGAAGTCCACCGTGTCCAGCTTCTGCAGGTCGTAGGTCTTGTCGTAGTGGTGCACCGTGTAGTCGTCGGCCGAGCGATACGTGGTATTGCGCACGTTGTGCACCGTGACCTGGTTGCCCTGAAACTCGGCCCAGGAGAGCACGGCCTGGTTGGGCGACCAGGTGACTTGCTTGGTCATGCTGCGGCAGCCGCTGGCCCCCAACAGCACCGCCAATGCCACCGCGAGGGTGCACCAAGTGGCTGGCGCGCATCGCCAGCGCCGCGCGCAAGCGCGCCGCGAGACGGCGACAGGGCTGATAAGCTCGGTCACTGGGACAATCAATTTGTTTGGAGACGATCCCTCTGCCAAACACTGCCGAACGGCACGCGTTGGCTCTCAACAGACATGACCCGAGGGCAGGCCGGCGGCCCGGTTTGCCCGCGGTCGTGGGCGTGTAAGTACCCAGAAATGTCGGGTAAAGCAAGGGATTCTTGAGCCGTGAGGAGCGGTCAGCGCGATCGAGGGAAGCTGGGGAGTTTGTCGTCGCGGCAGAAAATGCTAGCAACATGCCGGACGATGCGGGAAGATACTCGTTCAGGTCGTGGTGGGTCGAATCCGGCGTGTTCCCCAGGGAGTGCGGCCATGAAGTACCTGCTGTTGATCGTCAATGCCGAAAATGATTGGCAAGGGCTCGGTCCGGCCGAGCAGCACCAAGTGATCGAGCGGATGAACCGCTTTGATGACGAGCTGCGGCGTGCGGGCCAGTTTGTCGCCTGCGGCGGATTGGCTCCGTCGACGATGGCCAAGACCGTGCGACTGGCGCACGGCGAGCGCATCGTCGACGACGGTCCCGTCTGGCGACACCCGCAGACCGATCACCTGGTCACGGGCTTCTTCGTGGTCGAGTGCCCGACGACCGACGAAGCGGTCGCCTGGGCCAACAAGATGCCGATCGCAGCCGGCGCGATCGAAGTTCGTCCGATCGCCATGGAATGACCGGCCAAGGCCAGCGACGTCGTTAGACGGGGCGACCTTCGATCACGCTCACTTCGGCCGGGGTCAGCGTGATCGAACTGAGCTTGAAGCCAGCGGCGTCGTACAGCGCGCGATATTCCCTTTCGGTCCGCTCCTTGCCGCCGGGGATCACCAGCATGTTGAGGTCCAACTGCTTGGTGAAGCTCGGCGCGTTGCCCGCGGGCACCACGCCCTCGACGACCAGCAGACGGCCATCGGCCGGGATCACGTGGCGGACGTTGCGCAGGATTTCCAGTGCTTCGTCGTCGTCCCAGTCGTGGATGATGTGCCGCATCAGGTAAGCGTCGGCGCCGCGGGGAATCTCGACGAAGAAGTCGGTCGGCACGGTGCGCATCCGTTCGCTCAGGCCCGCTTCGGCGATGAGCGGCACGGCCCGCTCGATGACGCCCGGCAGGTCGCAGAGCATGCCGCGGAGGTTCGGATATTTGGGCAATACGCCGCGCAGCAAGCTGCCGTTGCCGCCGCCAATGTCGGCCAGCACGCGAATGCTGGAGAAATCATAGGCCGCGGCCATGGCGCCGGTCTCGCGTCCATGGACGCCCACCATGGCGGAATCGAACAGGGCGGCCTTCTCGGGATGCCAGCTCAGCCAATCGAAGATCGGCGCACCGTAGACCTTTTCGAAGGCGCTCTGTCCCGTGCGAATTGAGTACATGAGCTCGCCCCAGGAGGCGTAGTGCTCCTCGCCGACCATAATGGCCAACGCCCGCTGCGAGCTGTCGCCGTCGCTTAGCAGGCCCTTGGCGCTGGCCGTCAGGGCAAAGCGGTGTTCCTCATCCTCGCGAAAGACGCCCACGCTGGCCAATGCGCGCAGCAGACGGTAGAGCGCATCGGCATGGGTGTCGGTGGCGGTCGCCAGCGCTTCGGCGGTTTGAGGTTTGTCTTTTACCAGATCGGCCAATCCCAGCTTGGCCGCAACGTAGATCGATTGGGAAATCCAGTAACCGCTGATCAACGACATCAGCGACGCGGGGGCGGGTTCGGTCATCAGCCGGCGGGTCCTCGGAACTCTGTTCAGTTCACTACGATCGTGGCGAAAGCGCGTAATTTTACGTTAAGCCCCGAACCCTCGCCTACCTGCAACGGACCAGTAGCGTGTGGTACGATCGAGGGGGCACAATTGCATCAGGCGAGTTCGCGCGAAAGAAGCCAACCCAATGTACGACTTCGATTCCGAGCCCGACGATCAGTTTTGCTTATCCGACGAGTGGACGTCGGGTGAGGAGATCGCGGCGCGGCCGCTAGCGGAGTTGCAATTTCGCTTGAGCGGTTTGTTCGGACTGCTGACCGTGGCGGCCATCTATTTCGCGCTTGAACGAGCTCACCACGGTCAATTCGCGCTGCACGCGGCGCTGGGCACGCTCGTGTTCGTGGTGTTCGTGCTGCCGGCCTGCTGGGTCGCAGCGTGGCTGGCACGCGCGGTGGCCGATAGCGGCGCGCTGGGGCTGCTGATGCTGGCGCTGGCGGTCGGCGGCGGAGTGATGGCCGGCCTGTTCGGCATGGCGCGATTCTAGCGAGCCGAAGCCAATTGCGCGATCCCGTTGGCCGCGTCCTTTGACCTACCGGACGCGCGGAGCGGCTAGGCCACTTTGATCGTCGGCGTCGGAATGATGAAGCGGCCGCCGCGCTTGCGATAGGCCTGCTCGTGGGCCAGGATCTCCTCGGCCCCGTCGGCGCTCGACAAGAGCACGTAGTCGCACTTGGCGTCGACCAGTTGCTCTGGGCCGTGAATTTTCAGATGCGAGCCGGGCGTGTAGCGGCCGTGGGTCGAGGCATCGCGATCGACGGCAAACTCCACGGTCTCGCGCCCCACCTTTAAGAAGTTCAACATCGTGCTGGATTCGGCCGAGGCCCCATAGATGGCGATCCGCCGGCCCTCACTCTTGAGCTGCACGAGCAAGGCCATCAGTTCCTGCCGCAGTCGTTCGATTCGCTGGCCGAAGGTCAGATAGAACCTCGTCCGATCGACGTCCCAGGCGGTCTCTTCGTCGAGCAGCTGCCGCACGCGTTTGGAAGACTGGCCGGTCCGCCCGGCAAAGACTCGTAGCGAGCCGCCGTGCATGCCGACCCGTTCGACGTCGTGCATCACCAGGCCTTGCCGGGCCAGCAGGTGTCCCAGCGAGGTGAGCGAGAAGTAAGAGAGGTGCTCGTGGTAGATCAGGTCGAACTCGGCGTTGTCGATCATGTCTTTGACATAGGGCACCTCGATCACGGCGACGCCACCTGGCTTGAGCAGCACCTTCAGCCCGGCCACGAAGCCGTTGGGGTCAGAGACATAGGCCAGCACGTCGTGAGCATGGATGACGTCGGAAGGCTGACCGCAGCCTTCGAGCGCCGCCGCGGTATCGCGATTGAAGAATTTGGCCCAGGTGGGCACGCCGTGTTTTTCGCGCGCGGTTTGCGCGGTGTTGACTGCCGGCTCAAAACCCAACACCGGAATGCCCGCGGCCTGATACTCGGCCAGCAGATACCCGTCGCCGCTGCCCACCTGCACCACCAGGCTGGTCGGCCGCAACTTCTGTGAGGCGATGATCTGCGAGGTCAGCTTGCGAGCATGGCGCACGTAGCTCTCCGTGGGCTGCGCGAAGCTCACATAGGTTCGCGTCAGTTCGTCGGCCGGTGCACACTGCGCGATCTGCACCAGCGCGCAGCGCGGGCAAAGCACCAGGTCCAAAGGGTAGCTGGGTTCCTCGCGATGCAACTGATCGACGGACAGCAGCCGCCCGGCCAGGGGCACTTTGCCCAACGTTAAAATGGAAGTGAGCGAACCTTCGCCGCACGACCGGCAGACCGGGTGAACCTTGTGCATCGTCTCGAGCTCCGGAAATTGAGATCATCCTTGACGCGCCCGCGCCGCGACAGCGCGAATGGTGACGTGGTCCGCCGGGCAGGTCACCTTCCTTGGCGACAAATGCTTCGCGACTGCCGGCGTGCCAGCTGCACGTTTTCTACGCAGCGGACCGTCGTGATGTGCGAAGCGGCCGGATACTAGTGGAACGGCCATTTGGGGTCAACCGAGATGCCGCCTGTTGCCCTGGCAATCGGCCGGCAGGGTGCGTGATCGGCCATTCCTGGGGCGACGTATCACGGGAAATAGCCACGATTTGAACGTGGTCGCCGCGCCTGTGTACCATGGCTATAATGACGCCGGTAAGTCGATCGACATCCGGTGTTCTGGCGGCGGCCGCGACCGCACCGATCGCCCACCATTGCCCGCCGTTTTCCTGGGAGCCCGCCCGGATGCGCTTCGCCGCCCTCGCCGCTTGCCTTGGCCTGACCCTGGTCCTGTCGGCCCTTGTGCCGCCGGACCGAGCCTTTTCTGCCGACGGCAACCGGGCCTTGTCCGCCGACAGCAATCGGGCCTGGTCCGCCGACGGCAATCGTCTGTCTTATCTGGACTCCAGCGACCCGTTCTACGTCGGCCTCAACTTTCCCAAGCTGGTTACGCCCCAGTGGGTCGGCGAGGAAGCAGTGCAGGCGGTCGTCGTGCTGTCGATCGACGACATGCGCGAGATCGACAAATGGGAAACGTTCCTGCGACCGCTGCTCGAGCGACTCAAAAAGATCGACGGTCGCGCGGGCGTCAGCATCATGACCTGCCAGATCGATCCTCGGCATCCGCACTTGCAAAAGTGGCTGGCCGAAGGGGTAAGCCTGGAGACCCACACGTTCGACCATCCTTGCCCGCTGTTGGGCAAGAATGATTTGGCCGCAGCGAAGAGTACCTACGACCGCACGGTCGACCTGATGGCAGCCGTGCCGGGCAGCCGGCCGGTGGCGTTTCGCATGCCATGCTGCGATTCTCAGAACACGGCCAGCCCGAGGTTCTTTGCCGAGATCTTCAATCGTCGCACGCCCGCGGGCAACTACCTCTCGATCGACAGCTCGGTCTTCACGCTCACCACGGCCAATGATCCCCAGTTGCCACGCGAGCTGGTGCTGGACGCCGCCGGCGCCGAGATCTTTCGCCGCTACCTGCCTTTCAAATCGTACGTCGCCTGGGTCGAAGACTATCCCTACCCGTTTGTGATTGGCCGCCTCGCCTGGGAGTTGCCGTGCATCGTGCCCAGCGACTGGAGCGCGCAGAAGCTCCGCAAGCCCGACAACCCGCAGACACTGGCTGACCTGCAGAAGGGGCTCGACGCGGCGGTGGCCAAGCAAGGCACGTTCACGCTGGTGTTTCATCCGCACAAGTGGATCAAGAGCGAGCAACTGGTCGAACTGGTAGACCACGCCGTGGCGCGCCATGCCGGCAAGGTTAAGTTTTTGAACTTCCGCGAAGTTCAGCAGCGGCTGACCAAGAACCTACTCGCGGGCCAGCCGCTGCGGGCGGCCGACGGCGGCGACAACGGCGTGCGGCTGCTGGACGTCAACGCCGACGGATATCAGGACGTTGTGATCGCCAACTCCGAAGTTCAAAAGACCCGCATCTGGTCGCCCCAGGTCGGCAAGTGGATCGAGACCGGCTTTCCGGTGACGCGGGTTGAAACTGGAGACGCTTTGCGTAACGACCGCTGGGCCCATTTCGGCGTCGTCCGCGAAGACGGCCAGGCCAGCCTGATCGTGCGATCGGGCAGCACGGCCGGCGCGTGGCATTTTGACGGCCAAGGTTGGGTCGCCGCGCCTGAGTTGCTCGCCGGACTGGAGGTCGACGGAGAGCCGCTGGTCACCGCCACAAGCGGCCGCGACGCGGGCATCCGACTGGTCGACGTTGACGGCGACGGCCGCTGCGAGTTGATCGCCGGCGGGTCGGCGCAACGAGCTGTGTTCAGCTTCGAGCCGGCTGCAGGCTGGAAGAAGCTGCCTTTCACGCTGCCCGAGGGGGCGCTGGTGGTAGACGAGCAAGGTCGTGACGCAGGCTTGCGGTTTGTCGACATTGACCAAGACGGCCGGCAGGACGTGTTGTTCTCCAACGAGTCAGGCTTTGGCGCGTACTTGTTCGATTCGCTTGAGACCGGCTGGTCGCACAAGCTGCTCGCAGGTCAGGCGGGAGACGCCGGCGCGATTCCGATGATCGCCCGCGGCGGCACGAACAACGGCGCCTGGTTGCACGACCGCACGTTGTGGGTGCAGAACGAGACCACTGACAAACTGCCCGACCTGGTCGACCGCCGGCCGCTGGACGACCTGCTCAAGGACGTGCTGTTTCCGCCGGGCAAGTCGCCCGAGCAATCACTGGCCGCCACGCATGTTCGCCCCGGCTTTCAAGTCGAGCTGGCCGCGGCCGAGCCGCTGGTGACTGATCCCGTGGCGATGGCCTGGGGACCGGACGGCAAGCTGTGGGTCGTGGAGATGGGGGACTATCCGCGCGGCGAGGATGGTAAGGGCAAGCATGGCGGCATGGTCCGCTGTTTGGAAGACATCGAAGGCGACGGCCACTACGATCGCTCGACCGTGTTCCTGGACGACCTGGGTTTTCCCAACGGCGTCACCCCTTGGCGCAATGGCATCATCGTCACCTGCGCGCCCGACATTATCTATGCCGAGGACACCGACGGCGACGGCCGTGCCGACAAGCGCGAGGTGCTGTATCAAGGGTTCGTTGAGGCCAATCCTCAGCACCGCGTCAACGGGCTGAAGTGGGGTTTGGATGGTTGGCTGTATTGTGCCCACGCCGATGCCAAAGGAGGGAAGATCAAGCTGCTGAAGCGCGATGAAGAGGTCGCTGCCAACGGTCGCGACTTTCGCATCCGGCCGGACTCGGGCGAGCTCGATCCGCAAGCGGGCCCTTCGCAGTTTGGCCGCAATCGCGATGACTGGGACAATTGGTTCGGCTGCTCCAACAGCAATCCGATGTATCAGTTCGTGCTGGACGACCGCTATTTGCGCCGCAACGAGCACGTGCCGGCGGCCAATGCCCGGCACATGGTCGCGGAGCAGCCGGGCGTGGCCGAGGTCTTTCCGCGCAGCCGCACGATCGCCCGCTACAACGACCTATACGCCGCCAACCGCTTCACATCGGCCAACAGCACGATCGTCTATCGCGACGACCTGTTCGGTCCGGCCTATGAGAACAACGCCTTCATCAGCGAGCCGGTGCACAACCTGGTCCACCGCGAGATCATGCGGCCCGACGGCCTGCTGTTTACCAGCCGGCGGGCGGAAGATGAGAAGGACAACGAGTTTCTGGCCTCGGCAGACAACTGGTTCCGCCCCGCGATGCTGGCGGTCGGCCCCGACGGCGCGCTGTGGGTGGCCGACATGTATCGCCAAACCATTGAGCATCCCGAGTGGATTCCGCAGGAGGTGCAAAAGCAGGTCGACCTGCGGGCCGGCAGCGACATGGGTCGCATTTATCGCGTGTATCCCGTGGGCGTGAAGCCGCGCAAGATTCCCAGGCTCGACAAGCTTTCAACCGCCGAGCTGGTCGCCGCGCTGGACTCGCCCAGCGGCTGGCAGCGCGACATGGTCCAGCAATTATTCGTCTGGCACGACGACAAGTCGGCGGTGCCCGCGCTGCAGAAATTGGCCGCCGAGTCTTTGCGCCCCCAGACCCGCGCTCAGGCGCTGTGGACGTTGGAACTGTTGGGAGGTCTGGAGCCCGGTCAAATCACGCGCGGCCTGGCCGATGAACATCCGGGCGTGCGCCGCCAGGCGATTCGGCTCGCCGAGATCCATTTGGGAGAAGCTCCGCAACTGGGCGACGCGATCGAGAAGCTCGCCTCCGACCCCGATCTGCCGGTGCAGTTGCAGCGCGCTTATACGCTGGGCTATTGGAAAGATGCTCGCGCCGGCCGCTCGCTGGGCGACCTGGCGCTGCGCTTTCACGACAATCCTTACATCACGGCGGCCGTGCTCAGTTCGGTCACGCCTGAGAACCTGCGCGAGGTCGTGTCGACCGTCTTGGCTATTGACGGCAGCGAGCCGCCGGGAGAATTGCTCGAGCAATTGGTCGGCCTGGCGAGCGCCTACGACGATGACCGAACGCTGGGGGTGGCGCTCGAGCGGATCGGCAAGAGCACAGACGGTAAGTACGCCGCGTGGCAGATCACGGCCGTGGCCGGGCTGCTCGACGCGCTGGCGCGCCGCGAGGCCTCGTGGCAAAAGTACGACAGCGGCGGCGAGTTGCTCAAGATGTTTGCCTTTGCCCGCGCGACGGTGTCGAACGAGCAAGCCGGAGACGACGACCGCCTGCGGGCGATGCGGCTGTTGGGTCGAGACGAAGCGGATCGCGTGCGAGACGTCGCGGCATTGGTCGCGCTATTGACCCCGCAGTCGAGCGGCGCGGTGCAGCAGGCCGCTGTGGAGACCCTGGCCCGGATCGACAATGACGAAGTTCCCAAGGCGCTCTTGGCCGGTTGGAAGAGCCACACGCCGGCGGTGCGCAGCGCGATCCTCGATGCCTTGTTGAGCCGCAATCATTGGATCGATACGCTGCTCACGGCCATTGAAGCCAAACAGATTCCCACTGGCGACGTCGACGCCACGCGCCGTCAGCGGTTAGCTCGGGTCGATGACGAAGCGATCAAGAAGCGGGCCGCGGCGCTGTTGTCTGGCGCCATCGAATCGAACCGCCAACAGGTCCTCGCGGACCATGCCGAAGTGCTGACCACTGAGGGCGACCCGCAGGCCGGCGCCGCCGTGTTTGCCAAGCGCTGCAATGTGTGCCACCTGCTGCGGGGCGCGGGGCACGAGGTCGGGCCAAACCTGGCGTCGCTCACCGATTACTCGCCGCAGGCGCTGCTCACCGCGATCCTCGATCCCAATCGGGCTGTGGAAGCGAAGTTTCTAGACTACCTGGCCGTGACCACCGGCGGCCTGACCATGACCGGCATGTTGGCCAACGAGACCGGCAACAGCGTGACGCTGCTGGGTCAGGAGGGCAAGCAGCAGACGATCTTGCGGAGCGAGCTGGAATCGCTGCAAGCGACGGGCAAGTCGCTGATGCCCGAGGGTTTGGAAAAAGATCTCAGCCCCACGGACCTGGCCAACGTGATCGCCTACCTGCGCGGCTCGGGAGCCCCGCGCAAATCGTTTCCGGCCAACAACCCGCAACTTGTGACGCCGACGACCGATGGCACGCTGCAGCTTTACGCGACGAACTGCGAAATCTACGGACCGACGATCGTGCTGGAGCACCTGTTCAAGAACCTGGGCAAGTGGCAAAGCGAAAACGACCGCGTGGTCTGGAACGTGGAGATTCCCAAGCCAGGTCGTTACACCGTGCAGCTCAACTTTGCCAGCACCGACGAGAACGCCGGCAACGCCTGGCTGCTGGAAGCCGGCGGCAAGTCGCTCACCGGCAAGGTCGCGACGACCGGCAGCAAGAATCGCTACCAGGAGGCTGTCGCCGGCGAGATCGAGCTAGCCGCTGGCAAGCAGCAGGTGGTGTTTCGCTCCGCGGGTTCAATCAAGGGCGACCTGATTCAACTGGGCGGGATACTGTTGAAGCCGATCGCGGCGAAGTGACTTCCATCGGAAATTTTTCCGGAGGGGGCGATGAGCGTCGTGGGACCGCAAAATGATTCGGCGGACGAATCTCGGCCGGCTCGGCCGACGCTATCCATCGCAGAGGCGTTTTTCGACGCACTGTTTCGCATGTCGGCCATCGCCGTGATTATGTCTGCGGCGGCCTTTCTGGCCTTCGACATCGCGATGGTTGACACGCAGATGATGTTCGTGGGGCATCGGCACGGTCATCGCGGTCAACATGGCCTATGTTCCCTTTGAAACCTTACGCACGCGACGGCTTGAGTACCCTGTTTGCGATTTGGGCGACCTCCAGCGCGTGCGATTGAATCTGCTCTTTGCAGCGTCAGTAATCGTCGGGGGCATCACGATCTTTCGTTATGTAATTGGCAGTCGATACCTGGGAACCGAAACGGTTGGGCTGATCGTGGTGCTGGCCGCGCTGGCTGGTTACTCGTTTCTGCAATCTCGTGGACATCCGGCGAGGTATGTCGCGACGGAGGTACCCAGGGCGGTAAAGCGGGCCGTGCTCGTCCATATCTGTTTGATTTGGGCCTGGGCGATTTCCATTCTCGGCATCTATTGGTACGCGGAACCCGATTGGCAATTCACGTTGTTCGCGAGCGTGACTGTGGCTTACTACCTGGCAAAGCGACAGAGCCGGCGGCTTTTTCCTCGGCCAGAGCCGAGTGATGTTGTGGGGCAAGCAATCGTTGACGGTGAAACCGCCGAACGTCCGGCCTCGTCAAGCAGATAGGCAGCGGCCGTTCGCGTTGCTTCAACGGTCGTGCGGCACGACCTTGGCGAGCGCCTGCTCCAGCACGGCTTGACCTGCCAGAATCTGGAGTTGGCTGTTCAAGGCATACAGCGGTTTCTCGCCGCGCCAGCCGGCCGCCACTTTGACCAGGTCTTTCTGCGTGCAGACCACCGCAGTGACTTCCAAGGGATCGCTCCAGCGGGCCAGGTCGATCAGGTCGGCTTCGCTGTAGGCGTGATGATCGGCAAATGTCCTGCGCGCCGCGACCCGGTAGCCGCAACTCTCCAAGGCGTGCCAGAAACCGGCCGGGTTGCCAATGCCGCAAAAGGCCGCGACCGACTTGTCGCGCAAGGTCTCCAACGGTTCGTCTAGTCCCGCACGCCCGAGCAGGCCGATCGGCGCGTGCGTGGCCTCGACCCAGACCGCGTTGGGCGCATATTGCAGAACGCGGTGGCGGATCTCTGCGCGGCGGACAGGGTCGGCCTGCTCGGCGCGGGTCAGCATCACGACGTCGGCGCGCCGCCAACCCTCGAGCGGTTCGCGCAGCGTCCCGCGCGGAAAGACGTGCTCATAGCCAAACGGTTCCAAGGCATCGACCAGCACGATGTCCAGGTCACGGGCGATCCGCCGATGCTGAAACGCATCGTCCAACAGGATCAGTTGCGCCGCGTGCTCGGCGATCGCGCGGCGAGCGCCGCGGACCCGGTCGGCATCCTGCACGTGGGGCACGCCGGGCAGCTTTTGCGCCAACTCCAACGCCTCGTCGTTCAACTGGCCGGCCCGCGCGCCGTAGCCGCGGCTGACCAAGGCCACGCGCAGTCCTTTCGACGCGAACCAATGGGCCAGCCATTCGACCGCCGGCGTCTTGCCGGTGCCGCCAAGCGTGATGTTGCCCACGCTGACCACGGGCACATCGACCCGGGTGACCTGGGCGCTGCCCGAGTCGTAGCGCCGGTTGCGCCAGCGGACGGCGAACGAATAGGGGACTTCGATGGCCGCCAACAGACCCCGCGCAAGCGACGCGGTCACTCCGCGGCGGCGGCCGCTCACCAGCTCGCGAAATGCAGACGGATCGAGCACGTGGATGCCATCCGTGGAATCATTGACGGGCAATCGCGAAGCGCAGTCGGTCGGACCTCAATCGCGGGAGGGCGAAGCTCCTGCTGAGCCATGCGTCGCCGCAACGATGTGCGAATCATTCAGATCCAATTGCGCCACCGGCTCGTCGGGAGCCTCGCCCTCCCGTTCGACCTCAGCCGCTGCGGCGGGTCGGCGCTATAGCTTCTTGCAGATCGCTTCGGCCATTTCGCGGGTGCCCACCGCGGTTGGGTCGTTGCGGTCGGCCTTCAGGTCGTAGGTCACGTCCTTGCCCTCGGCGATCACGTCGGCCACGGCCTTCTCCAGCCGGCGGGCCGCATCGGCCTCGCCCAGGTGCTTGAGCATCAACATGCCCGAGAGGATCACGGCCGTGGGATTGACCTTGTTCAGCCCCTTGTACTTGGGAGCGCTGCCATGGGTGGCTTCGAACACGGCCCCGTCGGGACCGATGTTGGCGCCGGGCGCCACGCCCAGTCCGCCCACCAGACCGGCGGCCAGATCGCTCAGGATGTCGCCATACAGATTCGGCAGCACCAGCACGTCGTACAGCTCGGGCTTTTGCACGAGCTGCATGCACATGTTGTCGACGATCCGGTCTTCAAAGGCGATGTCGGTATACTCCTTGGCCACGTTGCGCGCCACCTCCAGGAACAGCCCGTCGGTGTGCTTCATGATGTTGGCCTTGTGCACCGCGGTCACGCTCTTGCGCTTGTTCTCGCGGGCGTAGTCGAACGCGCAGCGGATGATCCGCTCGCTGCCTTCCACGCTGAGCGGCTTGATCGAGATGCCGGTCGTGTCGATGCCGGTCTTGATCTTGCGGTCGGGCGAGATGCGGTTGATCACTTCGATCAGCTCGCGGGTGTCCGGCTTGCCCTTGTCGAACTCGATGCCGGCATAGAGGTCTTCGGTGTTCTCGCGGACGATCACCAGGTCGATCGGCACCGAGCTAAAAAAGGTCCGCACGCCCTTGTATTCCTTGCAGGGGCGGATGCAGGCATACAGACCCAGGGCCTGCCGCAGATGAACGTTGATGCTGCGAAAGCCGGTGCCCACCGGGGTGGTGATCGGGGCCTTGAGCGCACAGTGGGTGCGGCGGACGCTCTCCATCGTGGCGTCGGGCAGCGGGGTGCCGGTGCGCGCCATGACGTCAACGCCGGCCTCCTGCACGTCCCAATTGATCTTCACGCCCGTGGCATCAATGCAGCGGCGGGCCGCTTCGGCCAGCTCCGGGCCGGTGCCGTCGCCCATAATCAACGTAACTTCGTGTGCCATAACCCTGGTTCAACCTTCTCCGCGCTATCTAGGCCGGCCATCCGGCAGGAAAACGGCAAGTGTCAAAGACGGTCAGGCTAGCAAATGCGAAAGGGAGCGTCAAACGACGGGGTTGGCGGCCTTTTCATGACTTGCCCGAATGCGATCTCGTCGGCGGCGACAATTCATGAGCCATAAGATTAAAGCAAGTATTGAACCCCCAATTTGGAGATACTATAAACAACCTAATAGTAGCAATCTGAGAATTGGAGTGGCAATGGCGACAGTCAATTCGCTGAACGACGTATCGACCGCAGTGAGCAAACTGAAGTGCGGCATCATTATGCCAATATCCACCATTGATGGATGCCCCGAGCACCACTGGGTGGACGTCAAGTCAATACTTTTCGAAGCCATCGAAGCTGCCGGGTTAACTCCGAATTTGGTAAGTGACGCTGATGATGTTGGCATAATTCAGAAACGGATTATCCAAAACCTTTACGAGAACCCTATCGTCGTTTGTGGTGTCAGCGGGAAAAATCCAAACGTAATGTTTGAGCTCGGGATTCGACTCGCTTTCGACAAACCTACGATCATTGTAAAAGACGACAAGACAACCTACTCGTTCCATACATCACCAATCGAGCACCTTGAATATCCCCGCGATTTACGATTCGGAAAGATTATCGGGTTTAAGAGCGGCCTTGGAGAGAAGCTGAATGCGACATTGAGCAAGGCAAGCACTGATCCGAGCTATACGACCTTTCTAAAGCATTTCGGCACCTTCACGGTGGCGCAGGTCGAGACTACGCAGGTCTCCAAGGAAGATTTTCTAATCGACCAAGTGCAGGAACTGCGAAGCTCGATTACGTCCCTGCGGCGCGACATAAATCGCCGCGATCGACAACCTCTAAGGATGAATTCCACTGGGAGGACAAACGCGAGAGAATTGATACGTGATGCAATACGGCATGCTGTGTCAGAGCTACCGCCGGATTCGCGCGCAGATCCTTCACCGTACAAAGACATGATTGCACTTGAGGTCGAAGAAAGAATCGACGCCAAAAACTACTTCACGTCATTCAATGACTTCAGAAGGGCGTTCGACGATGTCTTTGAAGGAATGACGTTTGGCTAGGGGGGGAGTTCGCACTTTCGAGCGCTTCCCCTACAACGTCGGCCCGATTTGCCAGGGCACGAACTCTTCCTGGCCGATGCCGTGCTCTTCGCTCTTGGTGTGCTTGCCGCTGGCCACGGCGATGATCTCTTCAAAGATCTCGCGGCCGACCTCGTCCACCGGTCGACCGGCCAGGATCGTGCCGGCGTCCAGGTCCATGTCTTCGACCATCCGCTCGTACATCGGCGTGTTGGTGGCCACTTTGATCGATGGCGTCGGCTTGCAACCAAAGCAACTGCCGCGGCCCGTGGTGAAAACCATCACCTGCGCGCCGCCGGCCACGATGCCCGTGACGCTCACCGGATCCAGCCCCGGCGTGTCCATGACGACAAAGCCCTTGGCCGTAACCGGCTCGGCGTATTGATAGACCTCGGTCATGGCCGTGCTGCCGGCCTTGGCCACGGCGCCCAGCGACTTTTCATAGATCGTGGTCAGGCCGCCTTCTTTGTTGCCCGGCGAAGGATTGTTGTCCGGCGTACAACCGAACAGGCCCGTGTACCACTCCCACCAGCGGATGCGGTCGACTAGTTTTTGCGCGACCTCGGCATTGCGCGCGCGTCGGGTGAGCAGTTGCTCGGCGCCGTAGATCTCGGTGGTCTCACCCAGGATGACCGTGCCGCCGGCGGCCACCAGCATGTCGCTGGCCACGCCCAGGGCCGGGTTGGCCGTGATGCCGGAGTTGCCGTCGGACCCGCCGCAGTTGGTGCCCAGGATCAGTTCCGACAGCGGAATCGGCTGACGCTTGACGTTATTCACCTCGGGCAGCATCTGCTCGACCAGCTTGCAGGCCGCGTCAATGGTCTTGGCGGTGCCGCCGACGTCTTGCATCGAGAGCACCGGCGGCCGCTTGGTCTCTTTGCCCGCGCCGCCGATTTGCACCAGCTTCTGATCGTCCAACAGGTAACCGAGCGTGGCCGTCTCGCAGCCCAACCCGATCAGCACATAGCCGCCGATGTTCGGATGCCGGGCGATGCCGCCGAGTACGCGGTTGAGCGTGGCGTGACCTTCGCCGCCGAACTGCATGCCGCAGCCGCCGCCATGGGTAAAGGCCACGACGCCGTCGACGTTGGGGTATTTCTTCAAGGCGTCGCCGGCAAACCGGGCCGCGACGTACTTGCTGACCGTGGCCGAGCAGTTCACGGTCGAGATCACGGCGATATAGTTCCGCGTGCCGGCCGAGCCGTTGGGTCGGCGGTAGCCCTCAAAGGTCCGGCCCACCAGCGGCGCTTGATCCGGTGGAATCTCGCTGGCCGCGGCATAGTCTCGGTCAAACAGGCCGGCGGTCAGGTTGTGCGTGTGCACCCAGGCGCCAGGGGCGATGTTCTCGCTGGCAAAGCCGATGATCTGGCCATATTTGACCGCCGCCTTGCCGACGCCGATCTGTTGCAGGGCGATCTTGTGACCCAACCGCACGGGCTGGGTCAGCTCGACCGTGCGATCGCCGGCGGTCACTCGCGTGCCGGCAGGCAGGTCGCGCGCGGCAACGCAGACGTTGTCGCTGGGGTGGAGAAAGATGGAATCGATTGCCCGCGTGTTGATCATGCCGCCCCTCCGAATGGAATCAAACCGCCGATTATCCGGTGCTCGGCGGGCGCAAGCAAGCGCGGGCGGCGCACGCCAAATTGACTTCCCTGCGGCGCCCCAATCCGGCAGCACTCGTCAGCCGTTGGGGAAGTCGGCCTCGCGCGCCAGCCCGTTGAGAAAGTTGCGGGCCTGGATGTAGTTGCGCGTGTCGATGTCGCGAATCATCCCGCGGAGCTTGGTCAGCGCCGCGTCGACGGTGTTACGAATCTTGTTGTAGGTGTCCAAGCCCACGGCGCCGTGCGAGGTGGCCCGCTCGGCGAACAACTTTTCGAGTTCGCTGCGATCGGTTGTGAACGTGTCGGCCTGCAAGGCCGGCGGCCAGGCGAGTTGCCCGGTGACGGGGTCGAGCGCATTGGACTCCAGCCGCTGCGGCGCGGCATTGGCGGCCATCCGCACCCAATCGTCGGGCGTGCGCGGCGGACCCTTCTGAGCTTCGCGGTTGGCCTGGTTGATGCGCCGCATCTCGAAATAGGTATTCGTCCACTGCAACTGGTTTTCCATGGCGGCTTTTTGCGCCTGTTCCAGATTGATAGCGGCCTGCGAGCTCAACAGGTTGTATTGACCTTGCGCGCGGATGGCGTTGCCCATGCCGGTCATGTAGCTGCCACCCACGGTGGAGCCAGCGCCCATTTCGTTAAAACCCCAACCGCCGCCGAAGCCGCCACCGCCGCCCATCGAGCCATAGCCGTAATAGGGTGGCGGGCTGAACGTTTCGTTGGAGGGTCGCACGGTGACCGAGTTGTTATTGTTGTTGCCCGCGTTCTGCCCGTTGACCGAGGACGCGACCAGGGCGACGACCGCGAACGCCAGCGCGGTGCGGGTGATCGAGGAATGGATCGATGATTCGAACATGAAAACTATTATCTCCTGGCGAACGCGGCATCCACGTGGGCTGGCCCGCGGCGGCGTGAAAATGCCGCACGACGGGCAGGCCGTTTGGCGCTGCCGACAATCAATTGTATATAACCCCGAGCGGAGGCTACAATAGTTGCTGGCGGCGGACCAGAACGATTCTTTTCTACCTTTTGACGACCCTTGCCCATGCCAGCTCAACTTTGCGCCCAGGCGAAACTTTCGCCGAACTTTCGCGGCTACTGGACACTCGGATTCTGGTCGGTCGGCCTGTTGGCCGTGGTGTTGGCTGCGCGCGGCATCGCCGCGCAGGCTCCAACGACCGCCGCCCTCAAGGCAGCGCTGAAAAATCCCGACGAGAAAGCGAGAATCGCCGCCATCGACTCTTTGGCGAAGCTGGGTCCGGGCGCGCAGGACGCTGTAAAGGATCTTGCCGAGCAGTTGGCCGACAAGTCGGCGATGGTTCGGGCGCACGCCGCCTGGGCATTGGGTCGCGTCGGCAAAGGCGCTCAAAGCGCCGCGCCGGCCCTGGTGAAGAGCGCGGCCGACCCTGACTTTCACGTTCGCCGCGAATCGGTTGAGGCGCTCATGTCGATCGGCGACGTCGAGCTGGCCAACCCGGTGTTGGCCGCGGCGCTGGAAGACAAAGAACCGTCGGTCCGCGTGGCGGCGCTCGACGCGCTGACTGAGTTCGGCGCCGCCGGCGTGCCCGTCTTGGCTAGTGCGCTTTCCAAGCCGGACACGCGCTACTGGGCGGCGCTGGCTCTGGGTGAGCTGGGACCCGTGGCCAAGGGCGCCTTGCCGCAACTGACCGAAGCGCTGTCAGACGAACACCCCGACGTCCGCCGTGAGATCTTGTTGGCGATCGGTCGACTCGGCGCGGAGGCCGCGCCGGCCGTGCCGACGATCACGAAGTTGGTCTCCGACAAGGATCAGTCCGTGCAGAACGCCGCGGCATACTCGCTGGGTCAGATCGGACCGCCGGCCAAGTCGTCGCTCGACGCGCTGCGCGAGGGCATGAAGTCCACAGACGAATTGATGCCCACCGTCTGTGCCTGGGCGATGGCCCGGATCGAACCGGACAGCAAAGAAGCCTGGGCTAACGCCAAGCCGCTGCTGCTGGCGGCCCTGCGTCACAAGAACCCGCGCGTGCAGGCGCTGTCACTCAAGGGTCTGTTGGACATGGGCACTCCGCCGGCTGAGTTGTTGCCGGTGCTCAATGAAGTCTTGGCCGAAAGCGATCCCAAGCTGGTCGACGAAATCCTGGCGGTGTTGGCCTCCTCGGGTCACGAGGGTCTGCCCGGCTTGATCCTGGCACTTAAGCGGCCGGAGTCGCGCGGTCATGCGGCATTGCTCTTGGAGCGGCTGGGCCCGAAGGCCAGTGAGGCCGTGCCCGGACTGATCGTTGCCGCGGGCGACAAGAGCGCCGAGGTTCGCCGCGAGGCGCTCTATGCACTGGGCGCCATCCTGGCCGGCAAGGGGCCGGCCGATCCGGCGATCATCGCCGCGCTCGACGATCAAGACACCCAGGTCCGCGCCACGGCGGCTTATGCCCTGGGGCGCATCGGCCCGGCTTCACGGGGCGCCGTGGGCAAGCTGCGACCTATGTTGGAATCGGACGAACCGCTGGTGCGCGTGGTCAGCGCTTGGGCCTTGGTGCACATCACGCCCCAGGACGACGAGGTGACCCGCAAGGCGGTGCCCATCCTGATCCAAGGGCTCAAGAGCGAGACCGTGGCCGTACGGCGAGGCTCAGCGAATGCCCTGGGCAAACTGGGTCCCAAGGCCCGCGAGGCCGCAGGCGCCTTGACCGACGCCACCCGCGACCCCGACGCGACGGTGCGCACCGCCGCCCTGGCCGCGCTCGAGCAGTTGGGGGTCATCCATGACAAAGCGCCGTCCCGGCCCCGACGCGCCCGGCAGCGCTAACCCACAGGCTGCCCCTTTTCTCGTTGCCAAGCTGTCCGGCCGTGACGGTTACGCCGGCATCCGCGCCCGTATCCCCTCGCTCGCACGGTCGCCGCGCGCGGACCCGCTGACCGGATATACTATCATTGTCAGATAGGGTCTCGAGGCAGCGCGTTTCTCGGGTACGACGATGGCCACTCAGCAAGATCAGCTTCACGAGCCAGCCCCGCCGACTCCGCCGGTCGCGAGCAAGGCGGCTCAACTGATCGAGTTCGAGGAGTTCATCGAAGCGCAGTTGCGCAAGACCCGCAGCCATGTCCGCTCGGTGGACATCAGCGGCAGCCTGATGCTGCTGGCCGCCGGCTCCCTGGCATACTTTCTGGTGGCGGCGTTGGTCGACCATTGGGTCGTCGCGGGCGGCCTGGGCTATTGGGGCCGGGCGCTGTTTCTGGCGACCTACCTGGTGGGCGCCGCGATCTTTGTCGCCACGCAGGTGGCGCCGTTATTGTTTCGCTCAATCAATCCGGTGTATGCCGCCGAGACCATCGAGCGCAGCCGCCCGTCGCTGAAAAATGGGCTGGTCAACTTTCTATTCTTCCGCGCCAATCCGGCCGGGATGAGCGCGCAGGTCTATGAAGCGGTTGAGGAACAGGCGGCCACGCGGCTGGCCGAGTCGCATGCCGACGCCGCGGTCGACCGCACCCGGCTGATCACCGTCAGCTATGGTTTGGCCGGGGTGCTGCTGTTGTGTGCTTTGTACACGCTGGCCTCGCCAAAGGACTTTTTGAAGTCGATCGGGCGGATCGCCATGCCCTGGGCCGAGATCAGCGCGCCAACGCGCACGGCCATTGTCGAAATCGAGCCGCGCGGCGCGCAGGCTTTTCGCGGGCAACAGGTCGACGTCTCGGCCCGCGTCCAGGGTTTGGCCGACTCCGGCAAAGTGATGCTCTACTACTCGACGGCCGACGGGCAGATCGTCGATCGGGCGGTGGAGATGGTGCTGGCGGCTGACGGTTACAAGCATGCCTGCACGTTGCCGGCCGGCGACTCGTCGTTGCAGCAAAGCCTGGAGTACCGCATTGAGGCCGGCGACGCCATTTCGCCGCGATTTAAGCTGGAGGTCGTCGCCGCGCCCACGATCGTCGTGGAATCGGTGGAGTACAAGTATCCGGCTTACACGGGTCTGCTCGCGCAGAGGGTCGAACATCAGGGCGATCTCAAGGCGATCGAAGGCACGCAGATCACGATTCACGCGCTGGCCAACGCCGCGATCCAGTCGGCCCAGGTCGACTTTGACTGCGACGACCAACACGATCAGCGGATGCAGATCGAAGGCGACAAGGCCACGACCGCGTTTCGGCTGAAGCTCAAAGACGATCGCCAGACGCCCGAGCACACTTCGTATCGGCTGGTCTTTAAGAACGAGCAGGGTCAGCAGAATCCGCAGCCGGTGCGGCACGAGATCGAGGTCACGCGCGACCTCTCGCCGGAGGTGCAGTTTGTCGCGCCGCAGAAAGACGACGTCGATCTGCCGGCCAACGCCGCGCTGGAGCTGGAGGTCGTGGCGGTCGATCCGGACTTCGCGTTGCAAAGGGTGAAGCTCTCGATCGTCAAGGGTCCGCAGTCGGTGGCCGACAAGCTGCTGCTCGACGCGGTGCATCGCGGCCAGTTCGTGGGTCGCTACCTCTTTGATCCGGCCAAGCTCGGACTGAAGCCGGGAGATGCGGTCGACTATCTGGCCGTGGCCGAGGATACCAAAGACGGCAAGCCGAACCGGGTGGAGACGCCGCGGCGGCGGATTCGCATTGTCTCGGCCGACCCGCAAGCCCGTGGCAATGATCGCGTCGCGCGCAACGAACCGCGCGACGGCGGTCGACAGGGAAGCGAGCGGGGCGGACCGAGCGAACCCTCGAAAACGTCGCCGCGTGACGAAGCGGGTCGAGAAAACGAATCATCCGCGGACGAACCCAATGCCGACGCGAGTCGCGGCGGCGAGCAGCCGAAGTCTGCAGCAGGCAAGAAGTCGTCGGACCCCCAAGAGCCGTCTGACGAGGGCGAGCAGCAGTCGGGCAGCGAAAAGGGTGAGGCCGGCAAGCAGCAGTCCTCTGAAGGGGGCGACCAGCAACAGGCCGGCGAATCGCAACAGGATCCTGGCGACGGCAAATCCGGCGGCGAGGGCCAACAGGGCGGCGATGGCCAACAAGGGAGCGGTCAGCAAGGCGCTGGCAAGCAGGGGGGCAAGCAATCCTCTGGCGATCAGAAGTCGCAAGGGGGTGAGTCGGGCAACGATCAGGACGGCGAGGGTGGCGACTCGGGCGAAGGGCAGGCAGGCGCCGGCGGCAAAGGCAAATCGCAAGACTCCAAATCGCAGCAAGGTAAGTCGCAGGGGGACAAGTCCGACTCCGAGGCGGGCGGCTCGAAACAGGACGGCGGCGAATCGTCCGGCGATCAACCCGTGGCCAGCGACGGCTCGAACGACGGCGACGCGATCGACCAGATTCTGAAACATCGCGACGCACAACAAGGCGAGCGCGCCGGCGACAACGGTCAACAGGGCAACCAGCAACAGGGCAACCAGCAACAGGGCAACCAGCAACAGGGCAACGATCAACAGGGCAACGAGCAACAGGGCAATCAGGCCGCGGGACAAGAGAAACAAGAGCAGCCCTCAGGCGGCAAGCCGGGCGAGCCGACGCCGGACGGCGCGACCGATCCGCGCGCCAAGTCGCAGCCAAACGACCCGGGGCAAAAATCGGCCAAGCCCGGCGACCAGCAGTCGCCCGAGGGTCAGACCGAAAAGGGCGCGCAATCCAAGCCCGAGCGCGGCGGATCGCAAGGTGGCACGGACCAACCGGGCGAGCAGCAATCGGCCGACGACCAGGCCGGCGGCGGCGACGAGAAGTCGTCGCAGGGCGCCGGTCAGCAGGGCAAGTCACCCGGCAAGTCGCAGTCGCAGGGCGACAACCAAGGTCAGCGCGGAGAGTCGTCCGAGGAGGAGTCCGGCGAACCGAGTGCCGACGCAAACGGCAAACCCTCGGGCAAGCAGCAAGGCCGTCCGAGTGACGCCGGCGATGCAAAACAAAACCCCGCTGGCGATGAGGGCCAGGACGAGCAGCAAGGCCAGCAGCCGGGCTCGAAGCCCGGCACAAAGGGTGACAAACAATCGCCGTCGGCCAAGGGTGAGAAATCGCCGACCGCCGACAAACAAAGCGGAGCGGGCGCCGATCCCAAAGCTGCCGGCGAAAAGGAAACTGCTGCCGGCGAGAAGGAAACGGCCGCGGGCGAAAAGGAATCCGGCGCCGGCGACAAGCCAAAGGGTGACCCCGCGGCCAAGTCCGACCCGCACGCCGGTGATGCCAACGAGAACGGTTCGCCCGACAAGAGTCAGCCTGACGGTCAATCAACCAAGGGCCAAGGCGCGAAATCGAAGAGCGACCCGACGAAGGGATCGCAGACCAAGTCCGGCGCCCAGCAGCCTGATGCCAAGGGTGGCGACGGCGAGCATGAAACGGGCGAGAGCGGCGCGGGTCAGAAGGGTGGCGACAAGCAGGGCTCGCCCGAGGCCATGGAGTCTGCCAAGCCCAAGTCCAAGTCACCAGCCGCCTCGCCCGACGGCGAAGGCAAGAAGTCCGAGGAAGGCCAATCGGGGAGCCGCAGCCAGAACGAAAGCAATTCAGAAGGTCAGGATAGCGGCGACCAGTCGGGCGGCGGCAAGCAAGGGGGCGGACAGAAGGCCAATAAGCCCGGCACCGGCGGCGCCGGTCAGAACACGGCCGCCGACGAAGGCGCGGGGGTCTCTGACGAGCGCGGCGCGGGCGAAGATTCTGAGCGAGCCGGCGCCGATCGCGAATCGCAAAAGCCAACTGGTCAAAGCGGCGACAAGGCAGGGCAGGGAAGCAAGACTCGGCCGGGTGAAGGAGCCGACGGCAAGCCGGGCCCCGAGGGCGGCAGCGAGTCGGCCGAGCAGAAGCAACCAGGCGCCGAAGGGTCGTCGGGCGAAAGCCCGGGCACGCCTGGCGGCGGAACTCCGCGCGGCGGCGCGCCCAACGGCCAGGCCGGCGATCCGCAGGCGAGCGGACCCTGGAAGCCCGGCGAGGAGGTCGCCGACAAGGCCAACCTGGAGTATGCCCGCAAGGCCACGGACCTGGCGCTGTCGCATTTGAAAGACGAGCTGGCCAAGGACAATCCCGACCCGAACCTGCTCAAGCGATTGGGTTGGACTCGCGGCGAGTTGGAAAAATTCGTCGAGCGTTGGGAACAGATGCGCGACGCCTCGAAGACCGCCGGCGAACAGGGCACGGCGGCGCGGCGCGAGCTGGACGAGACCCTGCGGAGCCTCGGTCTGCGACCCCGCACCACCAGCCTGCGCGCAACGACCACCGGCGACGACAAGGTGCGGGGAATGAAGGAGTCGCGGCGCACTACTGCGCCGGCCGAATACGCCGAGCAGACCAAGGCCTATTCGCAAGGGACCGCCCGGGGCGGAAAATAACCGACATCTACGGGGCGACATCGGCCTGGGCCGCACACTACGATGGTTTCTTGTCTCTAGCGGCGGCGTACGACGGACCTTCGTTGGCCGCGCCGGTCCGTTCGCCCGACCTCTCCACGATTCGCCATGCTCGACCGCATTCCACGCTACCTGGTCCCCTTCGATCCCAAGCACGTGCCGCATCGTTTTGCCGACGTGCTGGTGATCGGCGGCGGGCTGGCGGGCCTGCGGGCGGCGTTGGCCGTGCCGCCCGAGCTGTCGGTGCTGGTCGTGACCAAGGGGGGCTTGCGGCAGTCGAACAGCAACTATGCCCAAGGGGGCATCGCCGGCGTGATCGACCCCGAAGATCGTTTTGAAGATCACATCGCCGATACGCTCGAGGCGGGCGGCGCCCTGTGCGATCGCCAGGTCGTGGAGATGGTGGTCCGCGAGGCGCCGGCGCGCATCAACGAGCTGATCGCCTGGGGCACCAATTTCGATCTGCACTCAGGCGCTCTGGCCTTGGGTCGCGAAGGGGGCCACAGCCACCATCGCATCGTCCACGCGCTGGGCGACGCCACGGGCAAGGAAGTGATGCGGGCCGTGATCGATCGGGTCTGCAATCTGCCAAACGTCGAGACCTGGGAGAACGCCTTCACGCTCGACCTGCTGACGCACGAGGGTCGCTGCCGCGGCGCGCTGGTCTGGAGCCGCGACCTCGGCAAGATCTGCGTCTGGGCCAAGCAGACCATTCTCTGCACCGGGGGCACGGGGCAAATCTATCGCGAGACGACCAATCCCGAGGTGGCCACGGGCGACGGACTGGCCATCGCCTTTCGGGCCGGCGCCGAGCTGCGCGACATGGAGTTCATGCAGTTCCATCCGACCGTGCTGTATATCGCCGGCAGCAGCCGCAGCCTGATCACCGAAGCGATGCGGGGCGAAGGCGCCTGGCTTGTGGATCGCAACGGCCATCGCTTCATGGCCGACTACGACCCCCGCGGCGAGCTGGCGCCGCGCGACATCGTCAGCCGCGCGATCGTCAGCCAGATGGAGCTGACCCGGCAGCCGAACGTGTACCTGGACCTCACGCATCTCGACCCCGGGATGGTCAAGCGGCGTTTTCCGGGCATCGCGGCGACCTGCGCCGAGTTTGGCCTGGATATCACCCGCGATCGAATTCCGGTGCGGCCCGGGGCGCATTACATGATGGGGGGCGTGACGGTCGACCTGGAAGGCCGCACGACCGTGCCGGGCTTGTGGGCGGCTGGCGAGTGCACCTCCAGCGGATTGCACGGCGCCAATCGCCTGGCATCGAACAGCCTGTTGGAGGGTCTGGTGTTTGGCGCGCATGCCGGCATCGGCGCGGCGCGCGAGGCGGCGAATGAGCGCGACGATTTTCGCGCGTTGCCGCTGTCCAACCCGGCAGTTGAAGACGGCGTCGAGGCGCTCGACCTGGCCGACATCCGCAACTCTCTCAAGAGCCTGGTATGGCGCGCCGCGGGCGTGCGCCGCGACCGCGAGCATCTGGAAGAAGCGGCCGAGCTGGTCGACCGCTGGTGCAGCTATGTGCTGCCCCGGCAATTCGCGGATACGCTCGGTTGGGAGCTGCAGAACATGCTAACCGTGGCGCGGATCATCATCGCCGCGGCGCTTGAGCGTGAAGAAACCCGCGGCGTGCACCTGCGGACCGATTTTCCCGAGCGCGACGATCGCCACTGGAAGCGGCAACTGACGTTTTGCCGGGGCGAGGCATAATAATCCGATGCGTGCCGGCTTTCGATAGCTTAGTCATGCAGGGCGAGCATCCGACCCACCAGAGCGACCAATTCATCCAGCGAGAACGGTTTTTGCAGGTAGCCGGCCTCGGAAAATGGAATGGCCTGACTGCAAACATAATGCGGATAGCCCGACATGTAGATCAATTGCACGCAGGGAAAAGATTCGCGCAGCTGTTTGGCCAGCATGGGCCCGGTTGTTCCCGACAGGTTGACGTCGGTGGCCAAGAGGTCGATCGAGCCGTCGTGGGCCCGCACCTGCTCGAGCGCCTCGGCGGCGCTGTCGGCCAACAGCACCAAGTAACCGGCTCGCTCAAGATAGATCTTGCCGAGGTCGCGCAACAACTCCTCGTCGTCGACGAACAAGATCGTGCCGTGAGACAGTGCCGCTGTCCGATCCAATGGATCGAGCACACCGGTCGATCGCATGACGCACCTCCTCGTTGAGAAACGACTTCGAAGTGCAAAGCAACATTGACGCGGCGAGTGAGTCGCGCCGTTACGGCCGACGCGATGCCGCAGTGGCCATGCCACAACCGGATCGTGGCACAGTGGTCACTTGGCGTCCAGAGTATCGCGAACTTTTCTCGCGAAGACCGCCGGGCTGTACGGCTTCTGGAGTAAATCAACCTGCCCGTGCAGCAGACCGTGTCGCACGACCTCGTCGTCGGTATATCCGCTGACGAGCAAGACTCGTAACCGAGGATGGCGCGCACGAAGCAACTCAGCCAACTGACTCCCGCTGATACCCGGCATTACCGCGTCGGTTACTAACAGATCGATTTGCTCCAGGTTCAAATCCGCGATTCGCGCGGCTTCGTCTCCGTCGGACGCTGCCAGCACGGTGTAGCCGCAACCGGTGAGGATGCGTCGATTCAACTCGAGCAGAGCCGGCTCGTCCTCGACCAGCAGGATCAACTCCGTGCCCGGCGCCATGGCCGTCGTTTCGGACTGAGACGCTACGTAGGTGCCGCTCTGCGAGGTTGTCGGAAGGTACAGTTTGAAAGTCGTGCCAACGCCAACCTCGCTGTGTACTTCAATGTGGCCGCCCGATTGCTTGACGATTCCGTAAACGGTCGCCAATCCCAGGCCGGTACCCTTGCCGGGGCCCTTGGTGGTGAAGAACGGTTCAAAGACGCGGGCCTGCACTTCGGGCGACATGCCGAAGCCCGAGTCGGTCACAGTCAAACAGACGAATAAGGTAGGGTGCTCATCCGGTGGCTCGTTGGCGCCGGTCTGGTCGCGGGCGACGCTCTTGGTTTCGAGGGTCAGCCGCCCGCCCTGGGGCATGGCGTCGCGGGCATTGAGCGCCAGATTCATCAGGATCTGCTCAATCTGACCCGGATCAGCCCACACCGGTCGCAGGTCGGGCGCCAACACGGTGACGATGTCGATGTCCTCGCCGATCAGCGGCTTCAGCAGTTTATCGAGTTCCGCCACCAATTTGTTCAATTGTAGGCTTTGCGGCAGCAGCAGTTGGTTGCGGCTGAAGGCCAGCAGTTGTCGCGTCAGTCCCGCTGCGCGGTCGCCAGATTTTCGGATCTGGTCGAACATCATCCGGTGCTGACCAACCGGCATGAGGTCCTCAAGCAGCAAGTCACAGTACCCATTGCTGACGGTGAGCAAGTTATTGAAGTCATGCGCGAGTCCACCGGCGAGTCGGCCGATGCCCTCCATCTTTTGGGACTCGCGGTGCTGTTCCTCGAGCGCTCGCCGCTGGGTTACATCCGACAGGACGCCGACAAAGTTCACGACCTTGCCCAGCCCATCGTGGACCGGGGTGATCGACAGCTCATTCCAGAAGGGCGAGCCGTCGCACCGGTAGTTGATGATTTCCACTTTGCAGGCCCGCTGCGCGCGGATTGCCTCGCGAACTTGCAAGACCTGGTTGGCAACGGTCTCGGGGCCCTGCAAAAATCGGCAATTGCGCCCCAGCACGTCCGCGGCCCGATACCCTGTGAGCCGCTCGAAGCCGGGACTGGCGTAAACGATCGGGTTGTCGAGCCGGTTCGGATCGGTGATCAAGATCCCCTGTGTGACGGCCTGCATCGCCCGGTCGCGTAGTCGCAAGGCTTCGTCCGCGCGGCGACTTTCTGTCATGTCTGTGATTGCCACGAGCGATTGGCCATCGGACGAGAAACGCGTCGCAGACAGCATCACGGTCGCGGGCGGCAGCGATTCTCGCAGCAGCGTGACGTCGCAACTGTGGCTGACCTCTTCGCGCGAGAGCTCGGTCAAGAATGAGTCGAAGGCAGCGTGCGCCATCGGCGCGATAAACTGCCTGAAGCGGGCGCCGGTCAGCCGCGCGCGTTCGAGGCCGATCAGCTTGGCGGCGGCCAGGTTCACTTCGCGAATCATTCCGTCCTCGGTCAGGCGGACGTAACCGATCGGAGCGAAGTCGAACAGTTCGGTGTAATGTTGCAGCAGCGAGTCGACGGCGGCGTGCGACCGTTCGAGCTCTTCGTTCTGCATCTCCAGCTCGATCTGGTGCACCTGCAGCTCGTGCAGCAGCCGCTCGGTCTCGGCGTTCGAATCAGGGACGCGCACGGAGGTCGTCTTGCGCGACAGCCGCTCGGTGGCCTGGCGACGCAGTGCAGCCGATTTTTCCGGATCGCCAGCCATGGGCGTAGTCTCCTCCTTTGCCGCGCCGAAAACTGGCCACGCCGCCCGAGCTATTTGGAAGCTTGCCCGGGTTGCTGCGCCGCCAGCAGGTTCCGCAATTGGGCTTCGGTCGTCCGCAGTTCCAGCTCCAACTGCTTGGCCGCAGTGATCTCCATGAAGGTAATCACCACCCCATCGATCCGGTTTTCATGCGTAACATAGGGCATGATCCGCACCCGGTACCAGCGTCCGTCCTTGGTTGTGACCGATTTCTCGCGAAATGCCAGCGTTTGCATCACCGCCCGGGCGTCGTCGGCCATGTCGGGGTAGTCCAGGTCGGTGGTGATGTCGCCAATGGGGCGGCCGACGTCGCCCGGCAGTAGGCGAAAGACCCGGGCCGTCTGGCTGGTGAAACGCTGTAAGTGAAGCTTTCCATCGAGAAACAGCGTGGCGATCTCGGTGCTGTTGAGCAGGTTCTTCATGTCGTTATTGGCACGCGACAGCTCGTCGAGCTTGGATTGCAGTTCCTGGTTAACCGTTTGCAGCTCTTCGTTCATCGACTGCATTTCCTCCTTCGAGGTCGTCAGCTCCTCGTTGGCCGACTGAAGTTCCTCGTTGGTGGACTGCAACTCTTCATTGATCGAGTTGAGGTCTTCCATCGCGTTTTGCATCGCTTCGCGGGTCACCTGCACTTCTCCGCGGGCGCGCGCCAGCTCGTCCCGCAAGGTGTTCAGCTCGCTGCCCACACCGGCATTTGGCTCGAGCTCCGTGAAGGTGCTGACCGGGGGGGGCGCTTCCGTGAATACGACCAGCACCATGCCGCGGTGCCGGTCGGTATTGGTGATCGGCTGAATAGTCACGTCGGCGAACTGCTGCCCGTGCTCGTCCGCCAGGGAAATCCTGCGCAGTTTGACGATTCGCTTTTCGGTCGTCGCCTCGCGGAAACCTTCCAAGAGCGGGCTGGCCAGCCAGCCACGGGCCATGGCAAACAGGTTCCAATTGGCTTTCCCGGCCGCGGGTTCCAGGTAGTTGCCCGTCTTGCCGCTAACGTAGACGATGTCTCCCTTTTCCGTGACGATAACCGCGGCCGGCATGTAGGGCGGCAGTAGTCCATCTGCCAGGGACTTCAGGTCAAGGCCCGCAGGAGTCGGCTTGCTGGGCATGGTGGTGGCGCCAGAAAAATCGTGGCGAGCGGAGGTAAAGACGGTTGGGAAATCTGCCAGCCTCTTGGCGACCGGCGGACTTGAGTGGCGAAAGATCCGCGTCTTGCCAGGCAACGGCGTAAAAAGTTCGCCGGCCGTGCCGACGGATTCAGCACTGCCAAGCACCAGAAATCCGTTGGGCTTCAGGCAATAATGAAACAGTGACAATAGCTTGTGCTGTAACTCGGACTCCAGGTAGATCAACAGGTTGCGGCAGGACAGCAGGTCCAGTCGAGAAAAAGGGGGATCCGACGCCAGATTCTGTTGCGCGAAGATGACTAGGCTGCGGGCGTCCTTGCCCACCCGGTAGCCGTGATCGGTCTCGACAAAATAGCGCTCAAGCCGCTCCGCCGAGACGTCGGCCGTGATGTTCGCGGGATAGGCCGCGGCGCGGGCCAGGTCGATCGCGTCATCATCGAGATCCGTCGCGAAGATTTGCAGAGAGATGTTCCTGGCCGGCGAGCACCTGGCGAGCGCTTCATGAAAGGTGATCGCCAGCGAGTAGGCCTCTTCGCCGGTCGAGCAGGCCGGCACCCAGGCCCGCAGCGCCGCGTTGTCGGCACAGGCCGCGAACAGTTCTGGAAACACGACGTCGCCGAGCTGCTCCCAAACAGCCGGATCGCGGAAAAAACTGGTCACGCCAATCAGCAGTTCCTTGAACAAGAGCTCCGATTCCTGCGGGTTGGCCCGCAAGTACCGCACATATTCGGCGACGCTCTTCAGTTGATGCAGGCCCAGTCGACGGGCGACCCGCCGCTGGAGCGTGGTCAACTTGTACTGCGAAAAATCGTGGCCAGTCTGGTTGCGCAGCAAGACGATGACCTGCCCCATTTCCTCCGAGTGAAGACGGTCTTCGAAGTTTTCCGCGGCCAGCAGCGGCAGATGCTGAAGATATGCAACGATGCGGCCGGGCAGTTCTTCGACCGGCGCCACGACGTCTGCTAGTCCCACGTCGATCGCGCTGCGGGGCATGCCGTCGCAGCGGGCACTGGCCGGCGTCTGCACAAAGGCAGCCCCCGCCTTCTCCTTGATCGCCCGCAGTCCCAACGTGCCGTCGGTGCCCATCCCAGAGAGGATCACGCCGATGCTCCCCTGCTGCAAGTCGTCTGCCAGCGAGCGGAAGAAGAAATCGATGGGCAGCCGCACCACGCCGGTTTTCGCCGGTTCTAACAGGTACAGCACGCCGTGCAACAGCGAGATATCATGATTGGGAGGGATCACGTAGACGTGCCGCGGCTCCACCCGCATTTGATCCTCGATCCGACAAACAGGCATCGGCGTAGCCCGCTGCAACAGCTCGGGGAGCATGCCCTTGTGGTTCGGGGCCAGGTGCTGGACGATGATCACGGCCAGATCGCTGTCAGCCGGGACGTGAGCGAGGAACTTCTCCAGCGCCTCGAGACCTCCGGCCGAGGCGCCGATACCGACGATCGGAAAGGTGGGCGCAGCGCCGTCGCTCGGCACTGCCAATTGCTCGGTCGCCTCCGCGCGGTGTCGGCTTAATCCGCCTGATTTTGGTTTTTTCATCCGACGCTGTTGATTCGGAGGTGAGCTCGAATCAGTCCCTTCGTGCGGATCATTAGGTGATTGTATGCCGAAATCCCCAGCAATGGCATGAGGTAAACCCCCTACCGGGATGGAATTAATCTTTTTCGTTGCTCAAACAATGGAGGCTCGCCGCTACCTGAGCGGAAACTCATTTACGGCCGCCAATCCTCGGTCGCCGAGGACTGGTTTTGGGGAGGACTATCGCCTGGTCCTTGCCCGTGCGTCGCTTCAACTGGAAACGCATACGCGGTGGAGCGCGTCCGGAGCGTGGATTGACGAGAGCTGGCCCATTTGGTGGCAAAATCTGGGGCGTTCCGCGAATTTCGGCCGTTTCCCGATCCAAATTCCCGCGCCGTGCGTAAGTCTGGACAGGGAAGCGGTGTTCGTTGTACCTTCTAGACCGCTAACCGAGGCATTTTGTCCCGTCGCGGACAGGTCGTCCCTCCAGCGTGGCGTGGCCCCACCGGATAAACCGGGGGCCCGTCGCCGCCAGCGACCTGCAGACGGGGATATCTTTACGCGGAACTGGAAACCAGCGGCCGCGTTGCCGCACTCCGAGTTTATTAGCCATGGGAGAGAACTACCGATGAGCCAACCGCAAGGGCCTGCCATGATCGAGGCCGTCGGCCTGGCCAAGTACTACGGCGATTTCGCCGCCATCGAGGACGTCTCATTCAGTATTCCCCAAGGTCAGGTGGTGGCCTTTCTCGGCCCCAACGGCGCCGGCAAGAGCACCACGATGAAGGTCCTGACCGGCTATTTGGCTCCCAGCAAGGGCACTGCCCGGATCGCCGGCCATGACATGGCCACCGATCGGCTGGCCGGCTCGGCCCGCCTGGGATACCTGCCCGAAAACGGGCCCCTCTATCCCGACATGACCCCCCGCAGCTTGCTCGAGTTTTTTGCCGACGCCCGCGGCCTGACCCCGCAGCGCAAGCGGCAGAGGATCGAGGCCGTGGTCGAGCTCTGCTCGCTGGGCAGCGTGATCGGCAAGGCCATCGGCAAGCTCTCCAAAGGCTATCGCCAGCGCGTGGGCATGGCCCAGGTGCTGCTGCACGAGCCCGATGTGCTGATTCTGGACGAACCCACTGCCGGCCTGGACCCCAACCAGATCCGCGAGGTGCGCAACACGATTCGCACGCTGGGCCGCAACAAGACCATCCTGCTTTCGACCCACATTCTGCAAGAGGTCGAGGCCATCGCCAGTCGCGTGCTCTTCATCAACGAAGGCCGGCTGGTGTTTGACGGTCCGGTCTCGGACCTGAAGTCCGACGGCCGCGACCTGGATGCCCACTTCCACGAGTTGACCACGTAATTATCTCAGACGATTCGTTGGCGTTCGTGGCGCGGCCTGACTGCTTGCTCCCCGACGCACCGGACCCGGATAGCGGTTTTTTTAAAGCACCCAATCAAGCGACCGACAGATCAGGTTGAAATCATGCACGCCCACGTCATTCGCGCGATCTTTAAACGCAACTTCGTCAGCTACTTCAGCAATCCGACGGGTTACGTCTTTATCTGCGTCTTCGTCTTGCTTAGCTCGTTCGCGGCTTTCTGGCCGCACGATTTCTTCAATGCCAACCTGGCCAACCTGGACCAGCTCAACAAGTACCTGCCGTACATCCTGCTGGTGTTCGTGCCCGCGATCACGATGAGCATCTGGGCCGATGAACGGCGGCAAGGAACCGACGAGCTGCTGTTGACCATCCCGGCCGGCGACTTTGACGTCGTGCTGGGCAAGTACCTGGCCGCGGTGGCCATTTACACCGTCTCGCTGTTGTTCTCAATGGTCTCCAACTGGTGCGTGCTCAATTACCTGGGCGATCCGGACTTTGGTCTGCTGGTCGGCACGTACTTCGGTTACTGGATCGTGGGCCTGGCAATGCTGGGGGTCGGCATGGTGGCCTCCTTCCTGACCGGCAACCTGACCGTCGGGTTTATCCTGGGAGCGCTGTTCAATGCGCCCTTGGTATTTGCGTCGGCCGCGCCCGGCTGGCTGCCGCTGTTGCAGCGGTTGAGCATCAGCGAACAGTTTCGTGACTTTTCGCGCGGCGTGATCAGCATGGCCAGCATTGGCTACTTCCTGGCCATTGTCGCCCTGATGCTGTACCTCAGCGTGGTGCTGCTGGGGCGCCGACACTGGCGCGGCGGCGCCGAAGGTCGCGAGATCGCGGGCCACTACGCCGTGCGGCTCTTGGCCTTGCTGGTGGGCGTGGTCTGTCTGAACGTGTTTCTCTCGCGCCACGACCGTCTGCGGGTCGACGTGACCAGCGAACGGCTCAGTTCGTTGGCGCCGCAGAGCGTCGAGTTGATCAAGAACCTGGACACCAAGCGGCCGGTGGTGATCGAGTATTTCATTAGCCCCAACGTGCCCGAGTCGTACGTACAGACCCGACTCAACCTGCTTTCCACGCTCCGCGAGTTGGAGGCGGTGAGCGGCGACAAGCTGAAGGTCGTCCGTCATGACGTCGAGCCGTCGAGCGAGGAAGCCACGCGGGCGGAGCAGCAGTTTGGCATCCGGCCGATGCCGGTCGAGTCGCGCACGCGCGGCACGCGGACCCGCGAAGAGGTCTTCATGGGTCTGGCGTTCGTCTGCGGACTGGACAAGGTCGTGCTGCCGTTTGTCGACAAGGGCATTCCGGTGGAGTACGAGTTGGTCCGCTCGATCGCCACGGTCAGCCAGCAGAAACGTAAAAAGATCGGCGTGTTGACCACCGACGCCAAGCTGTACGGCACGTTTGACATGCAGACCATGCAGCCGCAGCGCAACGAGCTGATCATCGATGAGCTGCAGAAGCAGTACGACGTGGTGCAGGTCGACCCGACGAACCCGATCACGGAGAAGTACGACGTGCTGCTGGCCGTGCAACCCTCGTCGTTGGGGCCGCAGCAGCTGGACAACTTCGTAGCCGCGGTCAAGAGCGGCCAGCCGACCGCGATCTTCGAAGATCCTTTCCCCTACATCGCCGCCGACGTGCCGGGCACCAAGGCGCCCAAGCAGCCCCCCGGGGCCGGCAACATGTTCATGCAGCGCCAGCAACCACAGCCCAAGGGAGACATCAGCCAACTGTGGACTCTGCTGGGCGTGGATTTCAACGGCGACAATGTCGTCTGGCAGGACTACAATCCGATGCCCAAGCTGGGCAACTTTATCAATCGCGAATGGGTGTTCGTTGACTACGGCAGCGGCGCCAAGGCGCCGTTCAACATGTCCAGCCCGATCAGCAAGGAACTGCAGCAGGTGCTGTTCTTGTTCCCCGGTTCGGTCAGGCAGTTGAACACCTCGCCGCTGAAGTTCACCGAGTTGGTCTCTACCAGCGACCGCACGGGAACGGTCCGCTACGACCAGATCGTGGAGCGGGGCATGATGGGCCCGCCGCGGATGAATCCCGACCTGCCGCTGCTGGAACGGCCGAGCCACGAGAAGTACTTCATGGCGGCCCAGATCAAGGGCAAGCTGAAGCCGACCGATCCGCACGCCGACAATCCGCACGGCAATATTCCACACGGCAGCATTCCCAAGGCCGACATGCAGATGTCCGATGAGCCGGCTGGCGAAGCGACGGAGGCCAAGGCCGACGCCGAGCCCGAGGCTCCTCCTGCCGCCGAGCCCAAGGCGGAAGAGGCGGAACCCGCGGATGCTAAGGCCGCTGAGACCAAGGCTCCCGAAACTAAAGCCCCTGAAACCAAAGCGGGCGAGACCAAGGCTGCCGATGCCAAGCCGGCCGACCCTGAGATCAACATGGTGGTCGTCGGCGACATCGATTGCCTGTACGGCGCATTCTTTGCCCTGCGTGCGCGTGGCGAAGATCCCGATAACGAGTTCGACTTCAAGTTTGACAACGTGCCGTTCGTGCTCAACGTGCTGGACGTGCTGGCGGGCGATGACCGCTTTGTCGAGATTCGCACCCGGCGGCCGACGCATCGCACGTTATCCGAGGTGGCCAAGCGGACCGAGGCGGCCCGCGAATCGGCCGACAAGGCTCGCCAGAAGTTCAACGAGAAGTTCGAGAACACCCGCACCAAGGAGCAGAAGGAGTTCGACGACCGGCTGGCCGAGCTGAAGAAGCGGCCGGGCGTGAACCCGCAGCAGCAGATGATCGAGATGCTGCAAGCCCAGCAGGTCGGCCAGCGCCGGCTGGACACCAAGCTGGAAACGCTCAAGCAGGAGCGTGACCGCGAGATCAAGAAGTCCGAACGCGATCTGGCCGTGAAGGTCCGCGAGGTGCAGGACAACTACAAGCTCTGGGCGGTGCTGTTGCCGCCGATTCCGCCGTTGATCGTGGCGTTCATCGTGTTCTTCAATCGCCGTGCCAACGAGCGCGAAGGCGTCTCCAAGGCGCGGCTCCGTTAGCCGCACGCAAATCCATCCTCCGCCGACCTACCGGCGGCATACTTTCGAATTCATCTATAGCTCAGAATCGCAAGCAAGGTGCCCCGATGGCAGAGAACAAAGAAAACAAGAAGACGATGATCTATTTGCTCGTGGCCGGGATGGCGATCCTGGTGGCCTGGGAGCCCTGGCGCCCGGCGCCCTTCGAGCAAAGCGCCCCGCTGGCCGTCGGCACGAAGGTCTTTCCGGAGTTCACCGATCCGCTGGCTGCCAAGAGCCTGGAGGTGATTCGCTTTGACGAAGACACCGCCACGATCCGCCCGTTCAAGGTGGCCCAGGTCAACGGCGTCTGGTCGATTCCCTCGCACAGCAACTATCCGGCTGACGCCCGCGAGCACATGGCCGAGGCGGCGACCGCGCTTTTGGATCTGAAGATTCTGAACCTCGCCAGCGAGAGCCCCGGCGATCAAGAGCTGTACGGCGTGATTACTCCCGATCCGCAAAAACTCAAGCAGGGAATGGTGGGCGTGGGCACCCGCGTGACCCTGACCGACGGCAAGGACAAGGCCCTGGCCGATTTGGTGATTGGCAAGGAAGTGAAAGACCAGCCCGGGCTGCGTTACGTTCGCCAGGCCGACCGCGACCAGATCTTCGTCGTGGCCATCAAGACCGACAAGCTCTCGACGAAGTTTGAAGACTGGATCGAGAAGGACCTGCTCAAGCTCAACGCCTTCGACGTCAAGCAGGTCGCGCTCAACGACTACTCGCTGGAAGAGGGCCCGACCGCCCAGGGGGGCATCGGCCTGCGCATGCACCCGCGTTCCAAGATGAGCCTGGCCTTCGACGACGCCAAGAGCAGCTGGAGCCTGTTGGAGATGACCGAGTACGACCAAAAGGGTCAACCGGTCGAGACCAAACTGGCCGACGACGAGGAGCTGAACGCCGAGAAGCTCAACGGGTTGAAGACGGCGCTCGACGACTTGCAGATCATCGACGTCGAGAAAAAGCCCAAGGGCCTGAGCCAGGACCTGCGGGCCAGCGACGAGTTTGTCAAAGACAACGAAGCCCGGGCCTCGCTGATCGCGCGTGGTTTTTATCCCGTGCCGGTCAAGGACGCCATCGAGATCTTCTCGAGCGAAGGCGAGGCGACCTGCACGACCAAAGAAGGCGTGAAGTACGTGCTGCGGTTCGGCAACCTGGCCGGTGGCGACGAAGGGGGCGAGGAAGCAACACCGGGCGACAAACCCAAGAGCGACCCGCGCTTGAATCGCTACCTGTTCGTGATGGCGCAGTTTGACGAGAGCCAGATCGCCAAGCCCACGGTGCAGCCGATGCCCGGCGAAGAACCCGCGGTCGAGGCGCCCGGCGAAGAGAAGCCGGCAGAAGATAAACCTTCCGAAGATAAACCGGCCGAGGAAAAGCCAGCGGGCGACGAAAAACCGGCCGAAGAGGCGGTACCCGAGTCCAAGACCGCCGACGAATCCGAGGCCGAACCGGCCGCCAAGGCGGAAGACGCCAAGGACGCCCCCGGCACGGCTGCCCCGGCAGAAGCCGCCGAGAAGAAGGTCGCCCCGCCGCCGGCGCCGCTGTCCCCCGAGGAAGAGATCAAGATCGCCGTGCAAAAAGAGAACAAGCGGCGGCAGGATGAATACAACGACGCGGTCAAGAAGGGCCAGGACAAGGTCAAGGAGCTCAACGACCGCTTCGCCGACTGGTACTTTATTATCTCCGACGACGTCTACAAAAAGATCCACCTGGGTCACGACGACGTGGTGAAGAAGAAGTCCGCCGAGGGGGCCGAAGGCGCCGAGAAGCCGGCCGGCGAACTCGACCTCAACCAGTTGAAGCAGGGTCTCGGCACGCCGCAGGGCCTCGGCACGCCGTAGTCGTCGGGGACTGTCACAATTTTGCGCGGCAAAATGGGACTGTCCCCTTCCGCACTGCCAGTTCGCCACGACGCCTGTCGGTTCGCCTCCGAGGCTACTCAGCCACGTCGCTGCCCAGTTCGCGCAGAAACTCGAGCGTGAAGATGCCGGTGTCGTGGCCATCGCTAAAGCCGATGCCATAGGCATAGTTGCCCACCGGCTTCATCGAGACGACCTTCAGCGGTCGAGCTTCCGCCATCGAGAGCACCTGCAATCCGCCGGTCGGCTTGGGCGGGGCATTGCGCTGCTCGCGACAGGTCGCGCAGGGGCACCGCTTGCGGAGCTCGCCAAATGCGATCGCGCGCTTCAGCCCGTCGTTCCACTCGATGAGCAACTCGCGGTCATCGCGCAATTGCAGCTTGACGGGTCGAGGTGCGGTTTGATTCATGGCGGGTCGATCACTAGCGGTGTTCATTCGAGCTCGCGCAGCGCGGCCAGCAGCCGCTCGACTTCGGTCGCGGTGTTATAGTGCAGCAGCCCCAATCGCACGAGGCCCGAAGGCTCCAGCCCCAGCGATTCGGTGACCTGCAAAGCGTAGAAGTTGCCGTGCCAGGCAAAAATGCCTCGCAGCCCCAGGTAATCGGCCAGCTCGGCCGGCGGCAGCTTGCGATGGGTGATCGCCAAGGTCGGCACGCGCTGGTCAAACTGCTGAGGATCCGTGATGCCCCAGGTGCGCACGCTGGGCAGGTCGCCCAGCCCCGCGATCAACTGGCCGCAGAGCTGTCGCTCGTAGGTCGTGATCTCGGCAAATGCCGCGGTCAGGGCGGCGCGGCGGTCGACGCTCTCCGGCGCGATCTGCCGGCCCAGGTCGGCCAGATACTCGATGGCCGCCAGCACGCCGGCGATGCCTTCGTGATTCTGCGTGCCGGTCATCCACCGCTCGGGCAGCGTGTCGCTGGAAGGTCGCACTTTATAGGGAGTGAGCGAGGTCATTACCTCCGGCCGACCCCAGAGAATGCCGACGTGAGGGCCGAAGAACTTGTAAGCCGAGCAGGCCAGGTAGTCGCAGTCCCAGGCGGCGACGTCGATCAGGCCGTGGGGAGCATAGTGCACGGCGTCCAGGAAGACCTGCGCACCGGCGTCGTGGGCCAGCCGCGCGATCTCTCGCACCGGGTTGACGGTGCCCACGCAGTTCGATGCGCATCCCACGGCCACGAGCCGCGTCTTGGGCGAGAGCAGGGCCTTCAGCTGGTCCAGGTCGAGCGTGCAATCGGCGTGGCGAAAGTCGACGTACTTTACCGTCGCGCCGGCGTCGCGGGCGGCCAGCACCCAGGGCGTGACGTTGGCGTCATGATCCAACCGTGAGACGATCACCTCGTCGCCCGGCTGCCAGCTGCGCGCCAAGGATCTGCTGAAGGCGAATGTGAGCGAAGTCATGTTGGCGCCAAACACGGTGCTCTCGGGCGAGGTCGTGCCCAGCAGGTCGGCCACCGCTTCGTGCGCGGTTTCCAGCATGGCGTCGCTCTCGCGGCTGCTGGCAAACAGGCCGCCGTGATTGGCATTCATCTCGATGAGGTAGTCGCCGATCGCGTCGACCACGCGTCGCGGCACCTGGCTGCCGGCCGGACCGTCAAGATAGACGACCGTCTGAGCGTCGATCTCGCGCACCAGCGCCGGAAACTGCGATCGGCACCATTCCACCGGAAAGTTGGTGTTCGGCGTGGCGCGGGCAGGTCGGGAGGTCGCGGTGCTCATGGGGGGGTTCGCCGTTTGAGGTTGGTTCGTGTTCGAGCGGTTGCTGCTGCTAGCGGTCACGCGCCGGGCGAGGTTTCCCGCTTCCAGTCGATTTCCTGGTCCAAGTCTTTCCTATCAGTGACGAACATGCAACCCGGGCTGTGGGTTATCGCCAGTTCGCAGCGCGCCTCGACCAGCGCCAGTTGCGGGGTCACGCCGCAGGCCCAGAACACCGGCACCTCGCCCGCGCGAATGCTGACGCTCTGCCCAAAGTCGGGCCGCGCGAGGTCCAGGATGCCCAAGGCCGCCGGATCGCCAACGTGTATCGGGCCGCCGTGCATTGTGGGAAAGCGGCTCGTGACCTCGATCACCCGGTCGACCTGATCGGCCGGGTAGGGCCGCATGCTCACGACCAGGTCGCCGGCAAAACGTCCGGCGGGTCGGCAGCTTCGCGAGGTGCGATACATGGGCACGTTGCGACCTTCTTCGATATGTCGCACGCGCAGCCCTGATCGTTCGAGCGCATGCTCGAAGGTGAACGAGCAGCCCAAGAGAAACCCCACCAGGTCGTCGCGCCACAGGTCGGCGACGTCGGTCGGTTCCACGCGCTCGGGTTGGCCGTGCCGAAAAACGCGATAGCGGGGCACATCGTGTCGCAGGTCGCCGCCCTTAGAGCTGGCCGCGGGCTCGGGATTGCCCGGGGTCAACTGCTCGACCAAGGGGCAGGGGCGGTCGTTCAGCCGGCAGAACTCGGCAAAGTCGGCGGCGTCGGCCGCCGGCAGGATCACGACGTTGGTCTGCACAAAGCCCCGCGCCAGGCCGGCGGTCGGTCCCGTCCAGCGACCCGCGCGGATCGCGGCCCGCAGCTCGGCGGCGGTCGCGTCGACCAGCTCGGCGGAGTCGATCATGGGGCTAGAGGTTTGCATCGCTCGTCGACGAATCGTTTGCCTTTGCCTTCCACGCGAGGCAACGTGCCCAGCGCCACGGCGGTGACCTCGACCTTTAGCCCGAGCCGCAGCCGCAACTCGTTGGCCACCCGCAGCGGATCGTCCAGGCGATCTTCGACTTCGACCGCCAATTGGTCCATCTCGCCTTGCTTGCGGGCAATCATCCGATACTCGACGACCTCCGGAAAGCTGCGGAGGATCTGTTCGACCGAGCTGGGAAAAACGTTCACCCCGCGAATGACCATCATATCGTCGCCGCGCCCCAGCACGCCGCCGTTGAGAAAAACAAAGCGGTTCTCGCCCGGATGCTGCCAACTAGGGCGAACCAGGTCGTTGGTGCGATAGCGCAGGATCGGACTGCCGGCCCGGCCGAGGTTGGTGATGACCAGCTCAGCCAACTCGCCTTCGCTGGCGGGCAAGCCGGTCTCGACTGAGAGGAACTCGGCAATGAAGTCGTGCTCGTTGACGTACAGACCCTGTCCGCGCAGGTCGCCAAAGCCCCAGGGGCCGACCTCGGTGGCGCCGGCATGGTCCAACACGCAGGCCTTCCAGGTTCTTTCCAGTCGCTCACGAATGGCCGGCACCGACCCGCCCGGCTCGCCCGCCAGGATCAACTGCCGCACTTCCAATTCGCCCACGTCGATCTGGTTCTCGGCGGCCACCTCGGCCATATGCAGCGCGTAGCTGGGCGTGCAGAACACGACCGTGATCTTGCCGGTTCGCATCAGCTCCAAGCGTCCCATCGTGCTCATGCCGCCGCCGGGCACAACCAGGCAGCCGCGGGCGCAGGCCGCATCGAACGCGCTCCAAAATCCAACGAACGGTCCAAACGAGAAGGCCATCAACACGCGGTCGCCGGCCACGACCTCGGCAGCGTCGAGCACGAACTGCCAGCAGTCAATCCACCAGGCCCAATCGTCGGCGGTGTCTAACACGGCCAGCGGTCGACCGCGCGTGCCCGAGGTCTGGTGAAATCGCGTGTAGCGCTCGATGGGAAAGGTCAAGTTAGCGGCGAGGTCGCCCGGATGGCGCGAGCTGACGAGCTCGTCTTTGAACGTAAACGGCAGCTCGGCAAACTGATCGAGTGACGTCAACGGACCCGCCGGATCGGCCAGCATGGCGGCGCTTATGCCGGCGAACTTCTCGGCATAGAAGCGATTGTGCGGCAGGATTGTCTTCAGCAGCTGATTCAATCGCGTCAACTGGTGGCGCTCGAGCGCTTCCTCGTCGAGCTGTTCCAGTTGCCGCCGCTCTGCCAACGTGGTGGTGATCATGCCTCAAATCATAGGGTTCAGCGTGATGACTGGCCAGCCGCGCGCCAAAATGCGCGCAGCTCCAAAATGACCTGCGCCGCCGCGGGCCGGCTTGGTAGAATCGCGGCAGCCCGTTTTCGTCCTGCCGCGTTGCACACCTCCGACCACGGCCCATGAACCAGAGCCCTCACAAAGCCTCGCTGGCCGTCATCTTTCTGACGGTGTTCATCGACCTGTTGGGCTTTGGCATGGTGCTGCCGCTGTTGCCGATCTATGCCAAGGATTTCGCCGCGCAGCTCGGCCTGGAAGAGGGGCATCCGCGGATCGGACTCTTGATCGGGCTATTGATGTCCAGCTTCTCGATCATGCAGTTTATTTTTGCGCCGCTGTGGGGTCGCGTGAGCGACCGCATTGGGCGGCGGCCGGTGCTGTTGGTGGGCCTGGCCGGCTCGGTCGTGTTCTACGCACTGTTCGGAGTGGCCACGATCTACAAAAGCCTGCCGCTATTGTTTGCAACGCGCATTGGCGCGGGCATCGCCGGGGCCACGATCTCGACCGCGCAGGCCTACATCGCCGATGCCACGACCCTGGCCACTCGGGCCCGCGGCATGGCGCTGATCGGCGCCGCGTTTGGCCTGGGCTTTACATTTGGTCCCTTGTTCGGTTTTCTGGCCGTGCCTAGCGGTCGCGGCGACCCCGGCCCGGGACCCGGCTATGCCGCCGCGGCGCTCTCGGCGGTGGCGCTCTTGTTGGCCTGGTTTAAGCTGCCCGAGAGCTTGCAGCCGGGCAACGAGGCCAAAGCGCGGCATTGGTTCGATACCCGATCGCTCCGCGACGCGCTCGGCACGCCGGCGATCGGTCTGCTGCTGGTCACGATCTTTGTCTGCGTCTTTTCGTTTGCCAACCTGGAGTCGACCCTCTCGCTGATGATCAACTCGAAGGAGGTCGGTTACGAGTTCGACTTTCGGCAGGTCTGCTTGACCTACGCCTTCATCGGGCTGGTGTTGACCATCGTGCAGGGAGGAATCGTGCGGCGATTGGCGACGCGCGTTCGCGAGAGCGTGCTGGCTACCAGCGGCGTGCTGGTCGAGATCGTGGGCTTTCTGATCCTGGCGCGGGCGGCCACGCATCCGTCGCTGGTGTCGCTGTTGGCCGGACTGGGAATCGTGGTCACGGGTTTCGCGTTCATCACGCCGTCGCTCAACTCGCTCTTGTCGCGCTGGAGCGATCCGACCCGGCAGGGCGGCGTGCTGGGCATTGGCCAGAGCATCTCGGCGCTGGCCCGCATCCTGGGTCCAATGGCGGGCGTGCCCCTGTTTGAGAGCCGGGCGTTGGCCGAACGGATTGGCGTGAAAAGTGCCCAGGCGCCACTGCTCCTGGCCGCAGGGTTGATGATCGTGGGCTTGGTGCTGGTCGCAGTTGCCTCGCGACGAGGTCACGACTATGGGACCGCGGGCGAGTAGCGCGGTCTCTGAGTCTGTACCCGGCGTCCGATTCTGTAGCCGGCCTCTGTGAGGCTGGGTCCCTGCGGCAGGACTCCGGGGTCACAGACCCCGGCTACAAAACTACGCCCCCGGCTACAAAACCATGCCCTCGGCTACAGGGTGCCGCGCTACGCCGCACCGAATCCGCCGCCGCCGGGCGTTTCGATCGTCAACACGTCGCCCGGTTGCACCTTTACCAGCGCCCGGGCCGATAGCTCCTCGACCGTGCCGTCGGCGCGGAGCAGCGTGTTGCGACCCAGCGCGCCGGGCGAACCGCCTTGCAAACCAAATGGCGGATAGGGTCCGCGCCGCTGCGAGAGGATCGAGACTTCCAGCGGGGCCAAAAATTCGATGCGGCGAACCACGCCATCGCCCCCCGACGACTTGCCCGCGCCGCCGGAGCCGCGGCGAATGGTGAACGCTTGCAGTCGCACCGGGTAGCGGCGCTCCAGCACCTCGGGGTCGGTCAGCCGGGTGTTGGTCATGTGCGTGTGTACCGCGTCGGCGCCGGCACTCTCGGCGGTCGCGCCCGAGCCGCCGCAGATCGTTTCGTAGTAACCAAAGGTTGGATCGCCGAACAGCACGTTGTTCATCGTCCCCTGGCTGGCGGCCGCCAGGCCCAGCGCTCCCAGCAGCACGTCGACCACGCGCTGCGAGGTCTCGACGTTGCCGCCGACCACGGCCGGGCAATCCTCGGCCCTTGGTTGCTCGGGCGGATTCAACAGACCCGGCGGGATCACGATCGTGACCGGGGCCAGCACGCCCTGGTTGAGCGGGATGTCCTCGGCCAACATTGCCCGCAGCACATAGAGCACCGCGGCGGTGGTGATCGCGCGGTTGGCATTCAGATTTCCGGCGCTGGTCGGTCCGGTGCCGGTAAAGTCGATCGTGGCCGTATCGCCCGCGATGGTCACGGTGACGGCCACCGGCGTGCCGTCGTCCAAATGGTCGACAAACGGGTACGCGCCGTCGGGCAGGCGGAGCAACGCGGCGCGGACCTTCTGCTCGGCGGCTGCTTGAATGTGTCGCATGTAAGCGGCAACCACCGGCAGCGTGTAGCGCGCGACCAATCGCTGCAAGTCGCCCGCGCCGCGATGATTGGCCGCGACCTGCGCCGCGATGTCGGCCAGGTTCACCTCTGGCGCGCGCGAAGGATACGGTCCCGAGGTCAGCACTTGCCGCAGCTCGTCCCAGCGGGGTTGGCCGGCGTCGAGCAGCTTGAAATTGCGGATCAGCACGCCTTCCTCGGCCAGGTTGCGCGAGAAGGGGGGCATCGACCCCGGCGTAATTCCTCCCAGCTCGGCATGGTGCGCGCGGCTGGCGGTGAAGAACAATAACTGTTCGTCGTCACCGTGTACGGGCGTAATTACGGTGACGTCGGGCAGGTGCGAACCGCCGCGATAAGGGTCGTTGGTCACGTAAACGTCGCCCGGGCGGATTGCCGGATTGTCGGCGATGATCCGCTTGACGGTTTCGGCCATCGCGCCCAGGTGCACGGGCATGTGCGGCGCGTTCACGACCAGGTCGCCCGCGGGCGTGAATAGCGCGCAGCTGAAATCGAGCCGCTCCTTCACGTTCACGCTGCTGGAGGTGTTGCGCAGCGTGATGCCCATCTGCTCGGCGATCGCGGCAAATTGGTTGTTGAAGATTTCGAGCATCACGGGGTCAGCCACGACGTCGACCACGGACACCGTGGCGCCGCCGGCGCTCTCCACTACCAGGAGCTCTCCCTGGCTCATCACTTCCGCCTGCCAACCTGGGTCGATGACCGTGGTCGAGGCGCTTTCGCAAATGATGGCCGGCCCAACGATCAGGTCACGCGGCGAAAGGGCAGTGCGATCGAAAACAGTGGTCACATGCAGTCGACCGTCGAAGTATGCCGAGACGGTCTGCTGGCCCTCGACCCTTCGGTTTGGCACTCGCTCTGAGGCGGGCAACGGCGCCGCCGAGCGGCCCCGGGCCTCGATCCGCGCGGCCACGATCTCCAGCGGTCGACCTTCGTGAACGTAACCGTAGAGCTTGCGATGCTCGGCCGCGAACGCCGCGGCGCAGCTTGCCGCGGACGCGCCGGCGGGGCAGGGGATGGCCAGCGACGCGTCGACGCCCCGGTATCGCAGCTCGAGCTGGCGGGTGACATCGATGTCGTTTCGTGGAATGCCTTCGGTCGTCACGCCGGCAATCGCCTCGACGGCAAGTCGTGCGAAGACCGCGTCGAGCGCTTGCAAGGCGTGCGGCTCCAGCGGTTGATAAACGCCCACCACGCGATGCCGCTCGACGTCGGCCAGTCCGATGCCATAGGCACTGAGCAACCCGGCGTGGCGATGAAGCAGGATGCGGCGCATGCCCAGCTCGCGGGCCACGGCGCAGGCGTGCTGCCCGGCGGCGCCGCCAAAGGGAACCAGCAGATACTCGCGAGGGTCGCAGCCCTTGGCGACCGAAATGGCGCCGATTGCTTTGGCCATGTTGGCGTTGGCCACTCGCGCGAAACCTTCGGCCAGCTGCAGCAGTTCGTAGCGGGGACCACCGCCCGCGGTGACCTCTGCGACGACCGCCGACAGACGAGCTTCGGCCGCGAGGCGATCGAGCGGAAAGGGAAATCGCTCGGGCAGGATCTTGCCCAACAGCAGGTTGATGTCGGTCACGGTCAGCGGCCCGCCGCGTCCGTAGCAGGCCGGGCCAGGGTCGGCGCCGGCGCTATCCGGTCCCACGACCAGCTTCACGCCGTCGAAGCGACAGATCGAGCCGCCGCCGGCCGCGACGGTTTCGATGGCCATCATCGGCGCCACGACCCGCACGCCGGCCTTCTCGGTCTCGAATTCCAGTTCGTAGCGCCCATCAAACCGCGAGACGTCGGTGCTGGTGCCCCCCATGTCGAAGCCAATCGCCCGATCAAACCCCGCGGCCTGGGCCACGCGCGAGAACCCGACGACGCCGCCGGCCGGACCCGAAAGGATGCTGTCCTTGCCCACAAAGGCGTCGGCCTCGACCAGCCCGCCGGCCGAGGTCAGGATGCGCAAAGAGCTGCCGGGGAGTTGTTCGCGGAGCGAGCCGACGTAGCGCCGCAGGACGGGATTGAGATAGGCGTCCATCACGGTCGTGTCGCCGCGCGAGACGATCTTTACCAGCGGTGCGACGCGGTTGGAAAGGCTCACCTCGCTGAAGCCGGCCTCACGGGCCAGCTCGCCGACCAGCTCCTCATGGTCGCCACGGACGAAGGCGTGCAACAAGCAAACCGCCAGCGATTCGAAACCTTGGTCAGCGAGCGCTTCGAGCTGCGCGGCGACTTGACGGCGGTCGGGCGCCGTGAGCACCTCTCCCCGGGCGTCGATTCGCTCGTCGATCTCGGCCACGGCGGCAAACAGTACCGGCGGCTTGCGGATGGCGAGGTCAAACAATCGCGGACGGTTCTGATTGCCGATGTGCAGAACGTCTGCAAAGCCGCGGGTCGTGATCAGGGCGGTCTTGGCGCCGCGCCTGGTCAGCAGGGCATTGGTGCCGCGCGTCGTGCCCAGGCGGACCGCGACTGGCGGAATCGGCTGCGCCAGCGGCAGGCCAAGCAGGTAGCGGATGGCGACGATCGGCGCCTCGAAATCAGCCGATAGTTCGTAGACCTGACCCACGCGCGGCGCGATCGGCAGCTCCGCGGCGAGTTCGAGCAATCCCGTCGCACTCGTGAAGCGGGCGACCATGGTTTCGCAGACGGTCTGTCCTGCTTCGTCGATCAGCCGCAGCCGATAGCCGGCCCAGAGCTCGTGGGGATCGGCGCGTCGAGCGGGATCGACCAGTTGACGGCGGGTTGAGCCCGCGGCGGCCGCGCCTTTGACCACGCCGGAGCTGAGCACTTTGGCGTGGGCCAGGCTGCCATCGGGCCGGCGCAAGAAACTGTCGGTGAACGTGCCGCCGACATCGATCCAGAACTCGCAAACAGCCATGCGGATAGCAGGTCTTATTGGTTCCCGGCCAACCAACGAGCGCGCTGATCCTGGCCTGAAGGTTTCACTTGCCGGGGCTTGCCTGGGGCGCCCTGTTTCATTGCTGCTCAGCGCTCAGTTGGTCAACAATTCAAATCGTGATCTGAGCCGCCGGTGGCGGCACCACGACGTCTTCAAATCCCTGCAAGTTCTGCGAAAAGTCCTTGTGGATGCACAGCATGTTGAACGAGGCGATCGCGGGAAAGACGTCGTGCGAATTGTTCAGAAAATTCTTGGGATTAAAGTAGAACGGCCGGTGCCAGTACATTCGATATCCGATGGAATCGATGTAGCGAATCAGGCTGTCGGACTTCTCAGGCTTGTCGTTTTCGACGTAGAGCACTGGCCGGCAGCGACTGATCAGGTTGGCGGCGCCGCGCAGCGCTTGCTCCTCCATTCCCTCGACGTCGCACTTGATGAATTGGCAGTTTGCCAGATTGTAGCTGTCGAGGGTCACAATCGGCACTCGCTCGCCAATGTCGAATTCTCCGAGAGACAGTCCGCCAAAGTTGCATTCGCGCGAGTAGTCCAGGATCGGCACACGCAGCTCGCCGGGTTCGGCGCCGACCGCGTGTTGCAGACACATCACGTTAGGAATGCTGTTTAGCGCGATATTGGCGCACAGTGTCTGGTAAACGATCCGTTGCGGCTCAAAGGCCAGCACCATGCCGCCCAGGCCGACCAACTGGGCCAGCGCCACGGTGTGGGCGCCGATATTGGCGCCGACTTCGATTACGGTGTTACCAGGCTTGACCAGCTGTTGAAAGATCTCGACCTCACCCTCGGAATACTCGCCGTAAAGGTCCAGCGAACGGCCGATGTACGAATCGTTCATGTTGTACAGCATCTGTCCATGGCGGCACTGCTTGAGCTGGTTGAATGCCGGAAACGGTTGCACGGTTGGCTCTCTCCTGAGTCGTGATTATTGTTAGGGTCTGGCGGGACGTGCCAGTGCTGCCAAGTCGGTCTGCATGGCCGCAAACACGCCGGACCAGTCGCCCGGGGTCGTCTGGCGAAACAGCTTCATCGTCGGATACCAGGGACTATCCTGCCGATCGCGCATCCAGCGCCAATCGGGCGTCGAGGAGGTTGCCAGCCACACGCGCAGGCCCAATCCTCCGGCCAGGTGCGCCGCCGCCGTATCGGAGGTGACGATCAGATCAAGATTGCACATTATCGCGGCGGTGTCCATGAACGCGCCGGTTTCCGCGTCCAGCGAACCGCCAAGGTCCAGCACCTCGAAGCGGTCGCCCAGCGCCGAGAGTTGTTCGCTGCCGGCCCCTTTTTGCAGGCTGACCAGCCGCACCCCGGGCACCGCGGCTAGCGGCGCATACTCGGCCAGCGGCACGCTCCGCAAGCGGTCGAACATGTAGCCCGGATTGCCTTGCCAGATGATGCCCACCTTCAGTCCGTCCAGCCGCCGCAACACTCCGCGCCAATGCTTGATCAGCCGGGCGTCGGCGGCCAGATAGGGAACCGTCGCGGGAATTGTCTCGAGCCGCGTGCCCAAGATGCCTGGCAGACTGATGAGCGGTATCTGTGCGTCATAGTGCGGCAAGGGCTTGCCGCCGGCCAGCACGCCGGTATAGCCCGACGCCTTGAGCAAGGGCACGAGCGCCGGCTGGACCTCGACCAGCACGGTGCCGCCGAGATTGCGCAGCAGGTTGATGTAGCGGATGAAGTGCAGCGTGTCGCCCAGTCCTTGCTCGGCGTGAACCAAGAGCGTGCGACCGGCCAGCGGCGAGCCGTCCCAGCGCGGCGCGGCGAAGTTGCGCGGCTGGTACTCCTTGCACCGCAGCCGGGCTTCGTAGTCCTGCCAGCCGGCCGGCAATTCGCCCTCGCTCAAGTGGACGAACGAGCGATAGTATTGCGCCTCGGCGCATTCGGGGTCGATAGCCAGGGCCGCATTGTGCTCGGCCAGCGCCTCGGCGATGCGTCCCTGAAAATGCAGCGCGCCCCCCAGGCAATAGCGGGCGCGCAGCAGCTTGGGATCGAGCGCAAGCGCCCGTCGGTAGGCATCGATCGCCTCGTCGACGCGCGAGAGCATCTGCAGCGACGGACCGAGATTGGCCAGTGCTTCGGCGCTCTCGGGTTCAAGCACTTGCGCGCGCTGGTAGTGCTCGAGCGCCGTGGCATAGTCCTTCTGCGCATACAACACCGAGGCCAGGTTGGTGTGCGCCGCGGGAGCGGCGGGGTCGATCGCCAGCGCCTGACGGCAATATGCGGCCGCGGTGTCGTCTTCTTTTTTTTCGTGCAGCACGGAGGCCAGGTTGATCATTCCTTCGGCAAAACCTGGCTGTGCCGCCAGCGCCAGGCGAAAGCATTGCTCGGCCTGATCGAGCTGCCCCAGTCCGCGGTAGCAGCAACCCAGGTTGTTCTGCGCGGCGACGTGATGCGGGTCGAGCAGCACGGCCGTTTGCAGCGCTGCGACGGCCTCGGCCAATTGACCCTTGGCTTGCAGCACCGAGCCCAGGCGATACCAGCCTTCCAGATGCCGCCCCTCTAGCTCGACCACGCGGCGCCACAGCGGCTCGGTCTGGTCAAAACGTCCGAGCAATGCCTGCGTGGCGCCCAGGTTTACCAGAGCCTTGACGTAGTTGGGTCGCACGGCGACGGCGGCCGCGTAACAGTCCTCGGCCTCGGCCAGGTCGCCCGCGTCGCGCAACAGGTTGCCCAGGTTGAACTGCGCTTCGGAAAACTGCGGGTGCAGCTCGACCGCGCGGCGATAGCTGGCGATGGCCTGCTCGCTGCGCCCGGTCAGGTTCAGCAGGGCCGCCAGGTTGTAGTGTGCCTGGGCGTCCTGGTCGGCCAGCTCGACGGCGCGGCGGAAGCTGGCTTCGGCCTGGTCGTATTGTTTAAGCGTGGCGTGCACGGCGCCCAGATGATTGTGATACGCGGCGCTGGCATCGTTGATCGCCACGGCGCGGCCGATGGAGTCGATCGCTTCGGCGTGTCGTCCGGCCTGGTGCGCGGCAAGTCCCAACAGATGCCAGGCGTCGGCATGCTCTGGATTCTCGGCCAGGATCTGGCGATACAGCGCCTCGGCCTGCGCCAACTCGCCGCGCTGATGGTGGGCAAATGCCAGCGCCAGGGTTTCGGCCGTTGAGGTCATGGCAGAACCTCGCTCTGGTGCGTTTGGCCGACTAGTTCCGCGAGCGCCGCGGCCATCGTGGCGAACACATCGTCCCAGCGCCCCCAGGCCTTTTGGCGAAACAGCCGCATCGACGGATACCAGGGGCTATCGTCGCGGTCAGTGAGCCACCGCCAGTCGGGCGAAGCCCCCAGCGCTACCCACACCGGCACGCCCAGCGCTCCGGCCAGGTGCGCGATCGACGTGTCGGAGGTAATCACCAGGTCCAGGTTTTGCATGATAGCGGCGGTGTCGAGAAATGGGCCCGAGGTGCGATCAACGTCGCCTCCTAAATCTACAATCTCGAACCGCCTGGCACCCGCCGTAAGTTGCTCGCAGCCGAAACCTTTCTGCAGACTCACCAGCACGACGCCCTGCACGTCGGCTAATCCTGAAAACCGGTCGAGCGGGATCGACCGGTAGCGGTCTTCGCGATAGGTGGGGCTGCCCTGCCAGGCGATTCCCACGCGAAAGCCCGGGTACTCGGCCAGCCGCGCTCGCCAGGGGGCCATCAGCGAAGACTCGGCGTGCAGGTAGGGCACGCCAGCGGGAATCGTCGCCAGCGTGGTTTCGAACATCAGCGGCAGGCTGGCCATCGGCACGTGCACGTCGTACGAGACCGCCTCGCCGGGCGTCACCAGGTCGGCGATGCCTGAACTTTGAAACAACGGAATCAACGCCGACTGCACGTCAACGCGTACCTGACCGACGCGCTGGCGCACCAACGGCAGGTAGCGGACCATCTGAATGCAGTCGCCCAACCCTTGCTCCGCGTGTACCAAGAGGGTCTTGTCTGTCAGGGGCGCGCCGTCCCAGCGGGGCGCGTCAAACTTTCGCTGCGGAAACTCACGACAGCGCCAGCGCCACTCATATTCGGCCCAGGCCTCGGGCATGCGACCTTGAGCGAGCCAGACCAGCGCTCGATTGTAGTGGGCATAGGGCGATTGCGGCTCGGCCGCCAGGGCCGCATCGAGCTGCACGGCGGCTTCGTCCAAGCATCCTCGAGTGCGCAACGCGTCGCCCAGGTTGTTGCGCGCAGCGGCCATCGTGGGTTCCAGCTCGGCCGCGCGGCGGTAGGCGGCGATGGCTTCGTCCAGCCGTCCGCCGGCGGCGTGCGCAAGGCCCAGGTGATAGTGGGCAATGGCGTGGGCCGGGTCGTGCTTTAGCGCGGTTTCCAGCGGCGCGAACGCCTCGTCGGCGCGGCCCAGCGATAGATAGGCGGCGGCCAGGTTGGTCGCAAACGTCACGTTCGCGGGCTGGGCCGCCGCGGCGCGCTCCAGGAGCGGCAGACCTTCTGCCGTGCGACCGGTTTGCATGGCCAGCGTGCCCAGCAGGTGGGTCGCGTCGGGATGGTCCGGCACCTGCGCAAGGATCTGGCGATAGATCGCCTCGGCCTGCTGCCAACGATCAGCCTGGTGATGCTCGAGCGCCGTGGAGAGCGCTTGCGAAATCGTGGGCATGGTTGAACAAGTTCTCGGGATCGATCGCGCGGTTGGGAGCAATCCCCGTCGGCTGGGTGGCACTGGCTTTGCCAGTGCATGCGTACTTTTCGCCGGCGGTCACGAAGCACTGGCAAAGCCAGTGGCACCACGATTCTTGACCTAAACACGCACTAGGGCTTGCCCACCGCGACCAGGTGCGATTCGGTGCGCACGAACATTCGCCCGGCGGCGATGGCCGGCGTCGTGCGGCAGGTTTCGCCCAGCGGACTGCGTCCTAGTAATTTATAGGTCGCCTCGGCGGCCAAGGCGACCACGTCCCCTTCGACCGAGACGCAAAACACGCTATCGCCAGCGCGCACCGGCGAGCCGTAGAAATTGCCGCCCACCCGTTCGCGCCAGTGGACCTTGCCGGTCGGGGCATCGATGCAACTGACCACGCCTTTGTCGCCCCACAAGAACACGAGCGAGCCTTTGGCGATAAGAGTCGGCACGTAGGGCGCCGAGGTCTTGCCGATTTTATAAACCTGCTTCGGTTGCGGGTCGTCGGCCGTGGGCGGCCGCACCGCCACCACGTCGTTGTTGCCGCTTCCCTCGCCGCAATTGCCCAGGATCAAACCGTCGACAAGGATCGGCGAGCCGACCGGCCGGCGCTCAAAGACCGGCAGCTCCCAGTGGACGGTGCCGCTGGTCGGGTCGAGGCTTGAGATGCCGTGCGACCAACCGCAGACGATCAACTGGTCCGGCTTGCCGACCTGCTCGAGAATGCACGGTGCGGCGTACGAGGCATTCTGTTCCGGCCGAACCTTGCGCGGGACCTGCCAGCGGATCTTGCCCGAGCGGCTATCCAAGGCGATCAGCGAGCTGTCGCCGTCCTGGTCGTTGGTCACGATGACCAGGTCCTCGTACACGATCGGCGAGGTGGCAAAACCATGAGCGCTGGCAAAGGGTCCCAGGCTGGCCCGCCAGGCTTCCTTGCCGTCGTGCGTCAGGGCGACCATCGTAAACTCCTCGGGCGTGGCCCAAGCGCAGTACACGTGCTGGCTATCGGCGACCGGCGTGCTCGAGGCCAAGGTGTTTTGCAGGTGGATGCGATGCGTCGTGGCCGGATAGTCGCGCTGCCAGAGTTGCCGGCCGTCGTGCGTGTTCAGGCACAGCACGTGGCGCGCCCCAGAGTCGGGGTCGCCGCTCAGCAGAAACAGCCGGTCGCCCCAGGTCACCGGCGACGAGTTGCCGACGCCCGGCAGGCCGACTTTCCAGAGCAGGTCCTCGGCGGTGAAGCTCGTGGGTATCGTCGTGCAGTCGCTTTGTCCGGCGCCGTTGGGTCCGCGAAAGCGCGACCACTCCTGGCCCAGGGTAACGTTCGGCGAGAAGGCGACGAACGACACGAGCAGCACGAGCGAGAGGGGACGACGCATAGCGGGCGCTCCGAAGCGTGGATGAAATCGTCGCTGGCAGGCAGAGTCGCTCGGCGACGCGCGCTGGGTCAGGCGTTTCGCGCGCGGGTCACGCCGTACTCTTCGATCTTACGATACAACGTGGCACGGCCGATGCCCAGTAGGGCCGCGGCCTCCGGCACGTTGCCGCCGGAGCGCGAGAGGGCCTCGGTAATCAGCCGTTTTTCCCAATAGTCGAGCTTGAGCGATTCCAGTTCGCCGCCAGACACCTCGTGCATGCCCAGGTCCGAGACCTTGATCTCCTGGTTTTCGGCCAGCACCACGGCGCTGTCGATGACGTTGCGCAGTTGCCGTACATTGCCCGGCCACTGGTACGAGAGCAGTTTCTCGCGAGCAGCCTGCGACAACCGCAAGTCGTGCCGGCCGTGCTGGCGGCGAAAGTGGTCGAGGAAAAAATCGACCAACAGTCCGATGTCTTCGCCTCGGGCGCGTAGCGGGGGCGACTTGAGCTCGAACACGGCCAGCCGATAGAAGAGGTCCTCGCGAAATTTCCGCTCTCGGACGTAGGTCTGCAAGTCCTGATTGGTGGCGGCGATCACGCGGACGTCGACGCTGACCTCTTGTTGAGCGCCCACCGGCAGGAAGGGATGACCTTCGAGGATTCGCAGCAGCTTGGCCTGACCTTCGAGCGTCATCTCTCCGACTTCGTCCAAGAACAGCGTGCCCAGGTCGGCCTGTTGAAAGTAGCCGATGTGGTCGCGGTCGGCCCCGGTGAACGAACCGGCCCGGTGGCCGAAGAGCTGGCTGTCCATCAGGTCCTGCGGAATCGCGGCGCAGTTGACGCAGAGCATCGGCCGATCGGCCCGCGCGCTGGCCTGGTGCACGGCCCTCGCGATCAGTTCCTTGCCCGTGCCGCTCTCGCCCGTGATCAACACGCAACCGTTGGCCCGGGCCATCCGGCCGATCTTGGACTTCAGTTCGACCATTGGCTCACTCGTGCCGATGATCTCTCCCTGGTCCGGCAACTTGGCGACCAGATGCTCATATTCGTTCGTCAGGCTGCGCTCGCGTTCGGTGCGGACCAGCGCCACGGTCATGATGTTGGCTAGCGAGATCGCGAAGTCAAAATCCGATTGGCGAAATCGACCGTGCTCCAGGTAGACGTGGATGGCGCCGAGCACCGCGTCCTGGTGCACCAGCGGCACGCAGAGCGCGTCGGCATAGTGCTCGATGCTTTCCATCTTTTCGCCCGAGCGGTGGTTGGCCACCCAGATCGCCTGCTTCTGACGGCAGACCATTTCGGTCAACGACTTGGAGAGCTTGACCTGCCGGGTGGCGTCGGGCGGTAGCACCATGCGGGGCTTCAAGTCACCCTGGTCGGTCAGCCACAGGCAGCCGGTGACCGTGGCCCGGGTCCACTCCATCAACAGCTCCAGCGAAGTGCTCACCACGTCGTCCGGCGATTCGCAGCCCAGCAGCTTGATGCTGAGTTGGTAGAGCAGCAGCAGTTCCTGGGCGTGGCGCGCGTCGGAGAGCGCGGCCAGCGCGTCGTCGTCGGCAGACAGGCCCGCCACCTGGCGGTTTTTGATGACCGTTTCGGTCACCGCGTTGTCGGACTCGGAGTCGACGGTCGGGGGCTGATCGGTCAGGCGAAACTCAAACTCGGTGGAGCCGACCCGCACCCCGTGGCCGTCGGCCAGCATAGCATCGTCGATCTTTTGACCGTTGACGAACGTGCCGTTGCGGCTGCCGGCGTCGCGGATTCGCCAGCCGCCGTCGGCTTGCTCGACGACGGCGTGCACCCGTGAGCAGAGCTGATCGCCCAGAACGATGGCGCATTCGGGGTCGCGGCCGATGCGGTTCTCTTCCGTCGGGTCGAGCAAAAAGCTCACGCCGGCTCGACTGCCAACCGTCATGGTCAGGTAGATGTACACGAGGATGAGCCGGCGGGGCGGGTTGGAAGCGATTGGCTTGCGACTGAATATTCGTCCACGCCACCTAGCCAGTATAACATGGCCAAACCGCAAAAGGGCGGCACCCCGTTCGACGGATTTCGTTGCATTGCCGCTGCCGGACGCAAGAACTTACAATTGATTTGATCGCCGAGCGACCAGCGACGCGAAGGGTCGAGTTTCACGGCGCGGAGCGAGGTCCCATGGCGAGCGCGATTCCCACCAACGACAAGTCTGCCCGGCAAGGTCTGCTGCTGGTCGGTCACGGCTCGCGCGACGAGGTCGGCGTGGAGGAGTTTCTGGCCGTTGCCCGGCAGGTTGCGGCGGCGCGACCCGAGTGGGTTGTGCAGCCCTGCTTTCTGGAGTTTGCTGTGCCGGACATCGCCGCGGGCATGGCGGCATTGGCGGCACGCGGCGCGCGGTCGGTCGTCGTCGTGCCCGTGATCTTGTTTGCGGCCGGTCACATTCGCCGCGACATTCCCGCGGCGGTCGCCGCGGCCGCCGCCGAGCATCCGCAACTGGTCGTCTGCCAGGCCGAGCACCTGGGTTGCCACGAGGCGCTGGTGGCATTGTCAGAGAAGCGATTTGCCGAGACCGCTGTCGGCCAGCACCCGGCATCTGCGGCCGACACGCAACTGGTGTTGGTCGGGCGCGGCAGCCTCGATCCTGAAGCGACCGCCGAAATGCTCCGCTTTGCCGAGATCCGCCGCGCGCGGGCCCAACTGGCGGGCGTGACGGTCGGATTTCTCTCGATGGCCGCGCCGCCGCTTGTGGAAGCGCTCGCCGCCGCCGCGACCATGAATCCCCGCCGCGTTGTGGTCCAGCCACACCTGCTGTTCGGCGGCGTGCTGTTGAAGCGGCTGTCGGACGTGGCGCAGTCGCTGGCCGCGCAACATCCAAGCATCGACTGGTTTATCAGTCCGTATCTGGGCGCCGATCCACTCTTGGTTCAGGCGTTGCTTGACCGAGCGGGTCAGGCTTTGATCGGCGACCAGAACAGGGCCGGTGCCTCCCGCTAGCCAACGCACCGTGGGGTGCGCTATCACCCCCGGCGGCAAAATCGCGCGATCCGATCAACTCCGGCCAACGTATGGTACAGATACGCCCGCGCTGGCGGCCGCTCGCCTGCTGTTGGCTTGACTCAATCGCTGGTAGCGATTGTGCCGAAGAGGCTGATATTGCATTCCCGGGCCGCGGCGTATACGATCCTGTTAACTCGTTCAGATTGCGGCACTTACGCTTAAAAACGCGAAGTCATTCGAAGGAACACCCGATGAGCCATGCTGCCCCCGCGTCGCGCCGTTTGCATTGCTGGAGGAGTTTAGGGGCACGTCTGGCGCTGTTGGTCGCCGTCCTGGGTTTGAGCGTGGCCGCCGGTTCGGCGCTGGCCGACGTGACCGGACCGCAAAAAAACGATCGCCCGATCACCAAGGCGATCACCATTCTCATGTCGCGGCAGCATCTTACGCGACACCCCTTGGACAACGAGATCAGCAACCGCTGGCTCAACAACTACGTGAAGATGCTGGACCCGCGGAAGGTCTTCTTCTCGCAAGCCGACATCACGTCGTTCAACGAGTACAAGGACCAGTTGGACGACATGGCGATGCAGGGCGACACCAGCTTTGCTTATCGCGTATTTCAAAAATTTCTCTCGCGGATTGACGAGCGGGTGAAGCTGGTCGACGAGTTGTTGGCTTCGAACCTGGACCTCTCGGCCGACGAGGAGATGGTCACCGATCCGGATGACATCGCCTATGCCAAGGACGATGCCGAGATGAAGGATCGCTGGCGCAAGCGGGTCAAGTTTGACCTGCTCGAGTTGGCCACCGAGAAGCCTCCGCTGGAAGGCCAGGCGGCCAAGGACAAGGTCGCGAAGCGCTATCACCAGTTGGGCAAGCGGATGAAGCAGACCGACAACGATGAGTTGTTGGAGATGTATCTGACCGCGCTGACCACGGCCTACGATCCGCACACGACCTACATGGGCGCCAACACGCTGGAGAACTTCGAGATCCAGATGCGGCTGAACCTGGAAGGCATCGGCGCGGCGCTGGAAGCGCCCGACGGTGAGACCGTGGTCAAGAAGGTCATTCCCGGCGGCGCCGCCGCCAAAGACGGCCGGCTGAAGCCGGAAGACCGCATCACCGGAGTCGGCCAGGGGGCCGAGGGTCCGATCGTGGCGGTCTCCGACATGAAGCTGAACGACGTGGTGAAGCTGATCCGCGGCCACCAGGGCACGACCGTGCGCCTGGAAGTGCTGGCCAAGGGCGAAACCCAGCCGAAGATCTACAACATCGTTCGCCAGCAGATCGAGCTGACCGACAGCGAGGCCCGCAGCGTGATTCTGGAAACGGGCAAGAAGCCGGACGGCTCACCCTATCAGGTTGGCGTGATCAACCTGCCCAGCTTTTACATGGACATGAGCGGCGCCAAGAGCGGCCGCGAGGACTTTAAGAGCACGACCCGCGACGTTTCCAAGCTGCTCAAGGAATTCAACGCCAAGAAGGTCGATGCGGTCGTGATCGACCTGCGCCACAACGGCGGCGGCTCGCTGACCGAGTCGATCAAGCTCACCGGGTTGTTCATCGACAACGGCCCGGTCGTGCAGGTGAAGGATTCGGACGGGCAGAAGCAGCAGTACGACGACACTGAGACCGGCGTGGAATGGGGCGGACCGCTGGTGGTTTTGACCAGCAAGTTCAGCGCTAGCGCCAGCGAGATCTTTGCCGGCGCCATTCAGGACTACAAGCGCGGCCTGATCGTCGGCGACCCCTCGACCCACGGCAAAGGCACGGTACAGAGCCTGCTCGACCTGGGCCAGCGGCTCTTTGGCCGGTTGCCCAACACGCCGCAACTGGGAGCGCTCAAGATCACCGAGCAGCAGTTCTATCGACCGGACGGCGACAGCACGCAGAATCGCGGCGTGCTCTCCGACATCACGCTACCGTCACTGATCGCGCAGATCGATAATCTGGGCGAGTCGAGCCTCGACTATGCCATGAAGTTTGACCATGTCGACCCGGTGCACTATCGCAAGTACAACCTGATCGACAAGCAGATCCTGGATCAATTGATCGCCAAGAGCGTCGAACGCCGCCGCGATTCCAAAGACTTCCAGAAGTTGGCCACCGAAATCGACCACTTCAACGTTCAGAAGAAGAAAAAGCGGATCTCGCTGAACAAGGAGAAGTTTGCGGCCGAGAAGGCCGAGCTGAGCGCCGAGAAGCAAGAAGAGAAGGAACTCGAGGAAATGAACGACCCGAACCGGCCGGTCGTCAAGCGAGACTATTACTTCGACGAAGTGCTGTCGATCACGGCCGACTACGCGCAGATTCTTAAGGGTGCGCCGCAGGCCGCCGCGGTGGGTCGGCGCGACTAGCCGTGGCATGTGAGTGTCGCCGTCGAGTGTTGGTGTCACTTGGTACTTTGCCCCCTCACCCGGCTTGCTTTGCAAGCCACCCTCTCCCGCAAGGGGCGAGGGGACGCGGAGGCGGGCTTGCAGGTTTAGCAAATGACCTTGGTAGTGGAGCCTCGGCCGATTAAATTCGTCGGCCATGAGCTCGCCCGAGATCGCCCTCTTAATGTCGACCTACCAGCGCCCGCGGCACCTGCGGCTGGCGCTGGAGTCGATTCTGCTGCAACGCGATGTTGCCGGACGCCTGGAGCTGGTGGTCACCGACGACGGCTCCACCGATGAGACGCCCGAGATCGTCGCGGAATTTGCCCGGCGGGCGCCGTTTCGCGTTGCCTTCACAACGCATCCGCATACCACCTTTCGTCTCTCGCGCTCGCGTAACGAGGGCGTGCGGGCCAGCACCGCGCCGTATATCCTGTTTCTGGACGGCGATTGCATCTTGCCGCCGGATCACGTGGCAGTGCACCTGGCGCGGCGACAGCCGGGCACAGTCATGGCCGGAGATTTCTGCCGCCTGGACGAGGCCACTAGCGCCCGGGTCACGCCTGAGGTGGTCCGCTCGGGCGAGTTTCAAGCGTGGGGTCCGGCCGACGAACTGCGGCGACTGCGGAAGCGCGATCGGGCCGCCAGGTTCTATCGCTTCATTCGCCACCCCACGCGGCCCAAGATCATCGGCAACAACGTCGGCATCTGGCGCAGCGACTACGAGCGGGTGAACGGCTACGACGAGAACTTCGAAGGCTGGGGCTGTGAGGACGACGACCTGCGCGCCCGGCTGCACGCCTCCGGCGTCGGCATCGCCTCCGTCCTGCGCTGGACCCATACGTTTCATCTCTGGCATCCGACCGACGTCACGACGCCGGCCCAGTGGAAGCAGGGGGCCAATGTGAACTACTTCCTCCGCAAAGGTCGCTTGACCCGCTGCCGCAATGGTTTGGTGAAACGCGATCTGACCGACCTGGCCGTACAGGTCGTCGGCACCTCGGCCCGGCCTCACGACGTCGCGCGGCTGCTGGCAGGACGCTTTGCCGCTTCGCGCGCGGAGAAGCCCGAGGTCGAATTGCTGTTCCTGCCCGGCCAGGGCACCTTCAGCGGTCGAGCCGACTGCAATGTGCTGGTGGCGCTGGAGGGGGCAGCGGTCGATGCGCGAGCGGCGCGGCGTGCGCATCTGACGATCGTCCCCACCGAGTTTGAGCTGGCGCTGGCCAAGGTTGCCTAAATACCGCCCGCGCGCAGCGCGAGATGGGTTCGCGCCAGCTTCACTAACTTCTCTTGTCCGGCGGGGCGCATTTGCCCATACTTCGGCTCGCCTTGGCGCTGATGGATCGGTGCTAGCACGAACGGATTCTTGCCATGACCTCGCACAACCTGCTCGAAGTGTTCGCGGGTCTCGGTCGGCCGCGGATCATGGTCCTGGGCGACCTGCTCTTGGACCGATACACCTGGGGCGATGCCGAGCGGATCAGCCAGGAAGCGCCCGTCATAGTCTTGCGAGCCGACCAGCGCGAGAGCCGCGCCGGCGGCGCCGCCAACGTCGCCTGCATGCTCGCCGGACTGGAAGCCCAGGTCACCTGCGTTGGCGTGGCGGGCGTCGATTCGGCCGGCGACGAGTTGCTCGAGCTCTTGGCTGCCGTCGGCGTCAACCATGAATTGGTCTTGGCCGACCCAGCTCGACCCACGAGTGTCAAAGAACGATTTATCGGCCGGGCCTGCGGCCGTCATCCCAGCCAGATTCTGCGGGTCGATCACGAGAGCACGGCCGAGCTCGACGCGCGGTTGGAAGACGAGCTGATCGATCGCCTGGTCGCCGAGATTCCGCGTCACGACGCGCTCTTGATCTCTGACTATGGCAAAGGGGTTTGCACGCCACGGTTGCTGTTGGCCGTGATTGCGGCGGCGCGGCGCGCGGACGTGCCGGTGATCGTCGACCCTAGCCGCGCGCTGCCGCTGGCCCACTATCGCGGCGCGACAATGATCAAACCCAACCGCGTCGAATCCGAGCTGGCCACCGGCCGCAAGATCGCCTCGACGGCCGACGCGCTGGAGGTCGGCCGGCAGCTTTGCCACGACCTGGCCGCCGAGATGGCGCTAATCACGCTGGACCGTGACGGCATGCTGCTGGTCAAGCGCGACGGCTCGGGCCAGACGTTTCCGACGCAGGCCCGCGCGGTCTACGACATCACGGGCGCGGGGGACATGGTGCTGGCGATGGTGGGCCTTTGCCTGGCGGCCGGCGCCGATGCGGCCGATGCCGTGCGGCTGGGCAACGTCGCCGCGGGGCTCGAGGTGCAGCGCTCGGGCGTGGCCGTGATCTATCGCGACGAGATCGTTGCCGAATTGGCCAGCGCCTCGGGCAATTTGACGCACAAGGTCGTCTCGCTTCGGCAGGCCACCTTGCTGGCGGCCGAACATCGTCGCCGTGGAGAACGGGTCGTGTTTACCAATGGCTGCTTCGACCTGCTGCACGTCGGGCACGTGCAGTACCTGTCGGAAGCCGCCGCGCTGGGCGACGCGCTCTTTGTGGGGGTCAATAGCGACCAGAGCGTGCGGCGGCTCAAAGGACAATCGCGGCCCGTGATCGGCGAACAGGATCGCGCCGCCCTGTTGGGAGCGCTGGCCTGCGTGCGCCAGGTGGTCGTGTTCGACGAAGACACGCCGCACGCATTGATTGAGGCCATCCGTCCCGACGTTCTGGTCAAGGGCGGCACTTATACGCGTGAGGAGGTCGTGGGCCATGAGATCGTCGAATCCTACGGCGGCACGGTCTGCGTGACCAATTTGGTCGGCGGCGTCTCCACCACGAACATCCTGGCCGGCATGGCGCGCGGAGAGACGGTTCGCTCCGTGGAACCTCCGCAGGTCGCTGCGCCCAGCGTCTCACTGCGGCGCGCAAGCTAAGGAACTTGCCATGAAAGCTCGCCTCACGGTCATCATTCCTTGCAAGAACGAGCGGAAGAACATCCGCCCCTGCATCTTGTCGGCCCAGCGCGTGGCCGACGAAGTGCTGGTCGCCGATTCGGGTTCGACCGATGGCACGCTGGACATCATTCGTGACGTCGGCGGTTGCCGGCTGGTCCAGCGCGAGTACATCAACTCCGGCAACTTCAAGAATTGGGCCATTCCGCAGGCGACGCATCCCTGGGTGCTGATTGTCGACTCCGACGAGCGCGTCACGCCCGAGCTGGCCGACGAGATCAACTCGCTCTTGACCGCCGAGCCCGACCGCGACGGATATCACATTTACCGGGCTAACTATTTTCTCGGTTATCGCATCCGCCACAGCGGCTGGGGGCGCGACAAGGTGCTGCGGCTGTTTCGCCGCGACCTGGGTCGCTACGTCGGCGAGAGCGATCACGCCGAGGTCACGGTGTCCACCGGCCGGGTCGGGTACTTGCGGCACCGGCTCGAGCACTTCACCTACTGGACCTACGATCAATACTTTCAGAAGTTGCATCGCTATACCGTGCAGAGCGCACAAGCGCGTTACGCCGCCGGCAAACGGGCCAGCTACCTGCGGCTGCTATTGAGCGGGCCGCTGCGGTTCTTGCATTGCTACATCGTGCGGCTAGGTTTTCTGGACGGCCTGGCCGGCTTGCAGGTCTGCACGCTCACCGGGTTGTCTTCGTTCATCAAGCAGGTGCGACTGTGGGAGCTGGAGCGAGCCAGGCCTCAGCCCGACCCCGAGGCGGTCGACAAACTGCCGGGTAGCACCGATCGAAAAGCGGCCTGAAAAGTTGAGTGAATGCGGCGGCGCCAGGAAGGCAATGCCTTGAACCGGTTGACGGAAGGATCCGACCTTTGAAACCCACGATCGCGCGGCTTCGCAGAATTTTGTTGGTGCGCAACGACCGCATCGGCGACCTGGTGCTGACGCTGCCCGCCATGCAAGCCGTGCGGCGACAGTGGCCCAAGGCCCACGTCGCGGCACTGGTCAGCCGCTATGCTGGGCCGCTGTTGGCCGGCTCGCCCTATGTCGACCAGGTGCTCGTCGATAATCCCGAGGAGACCGCGGGTAAGCTGTCCGCGCGTTTGGCAGCCATGCAGTTCGACGCGGCGCTGGTCTTTAACACCAGCACGCGTAACTGCCTGGCCGCATGGCGCGCGGGCATTCGCCGCCGCGTGACCTGGGCCTACAAACCCGTGGGTTTGCTGACGGGCAATCGGCGGGTTTGGCGGCACCGCACGCATCCGCCGGTCCACGAGGCCGAGTTCGCTCTCGAATTTGTCCGCGCGCTGGGTGGCGCCGCGGTGATGAGCAACCTCGATCCGCGATTGAGCATCGACCCCGCCGCACAACAACGGGTGCACACCAGGCTGCAGCGAGAACTGCCCGGCGGCGGACCGCTGTTCGGCGTTCATCCCGGCAATCTGGGCAGCGCCTACAACTGGCCCGCGGACCACTACGTGAGGCTGGTCGAACGACTGGCAAGGCAGGGTCGAGTGATGGTCACCGGCAGCCCGGCCGAGCGGACGTTGTGCGAGCGGATGCGCGCGGATCTGCCGGCCGAGTGCGCCGCGCGCGTCGGCATTTACACCGACCTGGCCCTGCCAGAATTGGTCGCGGCGATCGCCGAACAGAGCGTGTTGGTGGTCTCCAGCACGGGGCCGATGCACGTCGCCGGAATTCTCGGCACGCCGGTCGTGGCGCTTTTTAGTCCTCATCCGGTCCAATCGCCGGCCAAATGGTCGCCGCTGGGCAGCGGTCACGCCTTGCTGGTCGCGCCGCTACACTCGGGCGAGTCGGCCGAAGTGCCCCGCGAGCTGGCCGCGACGGTCATGAGCCGCATTTCGGTGGAGAGCGTCGAACAAGCGGCGCTCGAACTCGCCCACCGGCGCGCCCCCCAAACAGAACGTGCCGCTTAGCCACCTTGGTCAACTTGAGTCCGGTCATGTTGCAAAACGCCGCCAGCCGCCGCGCCGTCTTATTGGATCGCGACGGAACGATCACGCGCGACCGCGGTTTTACGCATCGCACCAGCGATCTGGAACTGCTGCCTGGCGCCGCCGTCGGACTGGCGCAGATGGCGCGGCGCGGATTTCGGCTGTTCGTGGTCACCAATCAGTCGGGAATCGCCCGGGGATATTTCAGCGAAGCTAACGTGCAAGCATTTCACGACGCTCTGGCTGAGCGGTTGAGGGTGCAAGGCGTGACGATTGAGGGCTTTTACTTCTGCCCGTTTCATCCGACCGAAGGTCGTGGCGTGTATCGACAGGAATCTTTGTTGCGAAAACCGGCCGACGGCATGTTGCGTCGCTGCGCAATCGAGCACGACCTGGACCTGGGTCAGTGCGTCGCGGTTGGCGATCGCAAGACGGACATCGCGGCCGGTCAGGCCGCGGGCTGCCGCACGATTCTGGTCAGGACCGGCATGGCCGGCGGCGACAACCACTCGCTGGCAGCACCGCCCGACTTCGTGGCTGACGATCTGCTGGCTGCGGCTCACTGGATGGAAACGGCTATACCTTCGCTGGAGCCGTTGCGGTTGAATACGGCCGAATCTGGGTCGTACCCTCATTCGAGGCCCCTGGCCGCGAGGCAACCGCTGTGAAGATCGGCATCTTTCTGCCCAACTGGATTGGCGACACGGCAATGTTTACGCCGGCGCTCCGCGCGTTGCGGCGCCACTATGGTCCTGCCGCTGAGATGATCGGCGTCGTGCGACCTTATGTCGCCGAAGTGCTCGCGGGAACGCCGTGGCTGGACGACCTGATTCCGTTCAATCGCCGTAGCGAAGAGTCGCACGAGCGCACTCGCGGTGTGATTCGCCAGCTCCGCGCGCACAAGTTTGACGTGCTGGTGCTGGGGACCAATTCATTTCGCGCCGCTGCTATGGCCTGGCTGGCTGGCGCAAGGCAGCGGGTGGGATATGTGCGCTACGGTCGCGGCGCGCTGTTGACGCACAAGCTCTATCACCCGCGGTACAAGCGGGATTGGTTGCCCACTCCGGCCATTGATGCTTACTTGCAGTTGGCCTATGCGGTCGGCGCCGAATGGGAATCGCCGCGCATCGAGCTGACGACCATGCCTGCCGACGAAGCTGCGGCCGACGCCGCCTGGAAGACGTTGGGGCTGCCCCCAGGCGATCAGGTGGTCGTGCTCAACTCGGGCGGCGCCTACGGAGCGGCCAAGGTCTGGCCCAGCGAATACTACGCAGAGCTGGCCCGGCGGATCGCCGTCGAACAAGGCTTGAGCGTGCTGGTGGCCTGCGGTCCCAGCGAGCGAACGACCGCACGGCGCATCGTGGAGCTGGCCGACCACACCAGCGTGGTCAGCCTGGCCGACGAACCGATGTCGATCGGTCTGACCAAGGCTTGCATCCGCCGCAGCCGGCTGTTGGTCAGCACCGACAGTGGACCGCGGTTCTTTGCCGCGGCGTTTGACGTGCCGCTGGTCTCGTTGTTTGGGCCCACGCACCAGCACTGGAGCCGCACGCACTATGCCCGCGAGCGGTGTTTGCAGCACGCGGTGCCCTGCGGCCCGTGCGGGCAGCGGACTTGCCCTTTGGGCCATCACGACTGCATGCGCAGCCTGTCGGTCGGCCGGGTCTACAAGGCCGTGCTCGAACAGCTCGACGAGAAGCGCACCGCCTGGGCGGCCTAGAAAACGCCTAGGCGGCCTGAAGAGTGCCTGGGCGGCATGGACTTGCAACGCTCGTCAGCGACGAATCGACTACAGCACGTCGATCGAGTTGACCACTTCCACGCCTTCGGCGGCGTGACGCACGACCTCTTGGGCCAGTTGCTTGTGGTAGAAGCTGGAGACGCGGCCGCGCAGTTTCAGCGTGTCGCCATGCTGCTCGACTTGCACTTCGCGCAGGGCATAGACCGGGCTGGCCTGCAGCGCTTGTTGCGCGCGGGGCTGAACGTCTTTGGCAGTTACAATACTCATGCGTCACGCCCCCTCCATGAAAACCCTCGCGTGTCGACGTCCGCGACGCGCTCAAGTGGTTACGTACGACGCACAGACACCCGCTTCCTGACGGTGCGCCCTTCAGAACTCGCCCGTTTAATGTAATACGGCCGCGCAAGTTGTCAACTGCGAGCGGCTTGAGCGCAGGCGCGCCCGATCGCGCAGCGGCGCTTGGCACTGCCCCCTGATCGGGGATGCTAGCGTGATAAGTTTGGGCGCCCTGCGACCAAACTTGGCGCTACTTAATCTTGCCGGACCGCTCGAGGTAGGCGATCACCTCGTCGGCCAGCGTCTCGGCGTCCTTCGTTCCGGCGTCGAGCACCAGCTCGGGCTTGGCAGGCGCTTCGTAGGGGTCGTCGATGCCCGTGAAGCCTTTCAGCTCGCCGGCCCGGGCCTTCTTATAGAGCCCCTTGGGGTCGCGCTTCTCGCAGATCTCGAGCGGAGCGTCGACGAAGATCTCGACGAAGTCGCCATCCTTCATCGTGGCCCGCACGGCGTCGCGATCGCGGCGGTAGGGGCTGATGAAGGCGGTCAGCGTGATCGCGCCGGCCTCGCAAAACAGCTTGGCGACGGCGCCGATCCGGCGGATGTTTTCCTCGCGGTCCTGGGCCGAAAAGCCCAGGCCGAACCGCTTGGCAAATTCCTCGCCGTGCCGCTCCTTGAGCATGCCGGGTCCGGCGTTCAGCCCATGGCGGACATTGTCGCCGTCGAGCACGAAGCTGTGCAGCCCGCGCTTGTGCAGCTTGTGGTCGACCAGGTTCGAGACGGTGCTCTTGCCGCAGGCGCTCAGGCCGGTGAACCAAATGACACAGCCCTGGTGCTTGTTGAGCTGCTCGCGCTCCTCGCGGCTGACGCTGTGTTCGTGCCAGTGGACGTTGGTGTCGTTGGTCATGGCGAGTCTGATGCTCCTAACAAGGGCAGGGTGGGGTGCGTGTTGTCCGATTGAGATAAGCCGAGCATTTTATCGCGCAGGGACCGCCGGCGCAAAGGGGGGGCAGCGAAGCCTGTATGGGTGCACTTCGAAGGGTTTTTCCGTCGGATGTCCTTTCAGCTGCTCGCCCCTTTCTGCCAGTGAGCATCTGTTGAAGGCCGCCAAGCGGCTGCTAAAATGAGCGGACCTGCACGGAATCGAAGCGGTCGGCTGGGAGCATAAATCCCCGCCGCCAAACCTGGCAGGCCCGGGTGGCCATCCTTGGCCGAGCGGATCACCTTCTGCCGGACGGGAACCACCACATCGCACGCCTCCTTTCTCCCGCATGGGGTTGGGGTGTGTAAGACCTGAAACAGGTCGCCTTGCCCTAGCTGGCCGAGCCCCGTCAAAGAGCCTCGCCAGCTAGGACTGCGCTTTGAGGCCCCGCGCTATGGCGACCGCGTCACGCGGGGCTGCGGCTGATGACACGGTCATCACCTCCTTCCTGTCGTTGTCCACAACGATAATACCCGCCGAGCTGTGCGGGTTCGTGCTGCGCGGAGTGCGGACATGTGCGGATATTCCCGCAGGGTCCGAGAATATGGACTTGTGTAGATCAGCGGGGGGCAGTGCGGATCCGATACCGACCGTTCGGCTTTCCGGGCATCTGGATGGCCCGCGCCCAATCGCCATCTAACTTGGCGAGTCGGTTGAGAATCCCACGAGCATCCGAATGGCCGCTAACTTGTACGAGACGGTCTTTCCCCAATCCTGCGTCACCAGCCTCTAGAAGCGCCTGGACAACGTTGTATTGCGGATGGGTCAGCGGCGGCTTTGTTATGCCAAATACGAAAACGGCTTCCCCCTGGCCGTTTAACACAACCGGGGTATCATTGTTGTTGGGTGCATTGGCGCTATCGGGATGTGCATCATGGGCGGACATTGACGGCACGACGCTACGAGAACTACTTGGATCGACGGAGGCGGTCGGCACAGTCAACAGAACATCGATCGCCGCAATCGACGCCGTGAATACGTCGTCAATGATCGAATACCAATGGTCAGGCGGATCTTTGAATCCTGATGCTTGTTCCGGAATCAAATGACGGAACTTAGATAGCGCCCGTATTGCAACCGAGACATTCTCGGACCACGCAGACTTCTCACTCGCAACCAGCGGCACTCCTGGAATCTCGCGCCACGCCAACTCGAATATGGCATCCATCCATAGCGAGACCGGGTCACGCGCTAGATTGCTTCCGTCAGGCAAGTCCTTCCATAAGAACTCAAACAGCAACTGGGGTGGCTTTGTGATGCAGATGCCAGCATCGCGTGCGATCCCCTTAAACGCATGAAATCCGATTGGATCAACTCCGTAGAAGTTATAAACCCTGGTAAATCCCAAACGAAAAGCGATCGGATCTCCGTTCGGAAACACCATCGGATTGCCATTCACGTCCAGTATCGCCCGCTCGCCAATGGCTGGCGAGCCATCAGCATTGAAGACCTGATGAAGGTCCATTGACGCGCCCCGATAACCTAGGGCGCGTTCTGGCAGCGACCGTATTCGAGTCGGGTCCGCAGGAACATCAGACGAGACAGGGACGACGCTTTGCTTGACGCATGCTGCCAGTTGTCCGACCGATTTACGCGACTCGTCGAATCTGCCTTGAGCGCGCTGAAGCCCCTGTCGCCAAAGTTCGTCCATTGCCTATCCTTGCCACCGCTGGCTTGCCGGGGGGCGCAGCTATGGCAAAGGTTAGGAGAAGCCACAGGCCGCGCCCGAGGCCGATACGCGGGGATCAGCCGCGCGGCCAAGCGAGTGCCACCATTGTAGCGGCGGCCCTTTACCCTGCTAGAATGGCGATATGAGCGAGCAAGTCACTTGACCTCACGGGAATGAGCATGCGACTCGGAACCTGGCGCGATCTTTACGTCGTTGGGAATCGTCATTATTACGGCGGAGTCATGGTTGGCATTGGCATTGGGTTTGCCACTGCACCGTTCTTTATTCGGCCGGTTCCCACTGAACGTGTGGTGTTCTTCATAGTTGGGATGCTGGTCGTGTCGGCTGGACATTGGATCGCTGCCCAGCCGCGCGGATCTGAAGTCAAGGAAATGTCGGATGCAGTTCCCAATGACCCCCACCCCTAACCGTCGCTGGCTCATCCGGCTCCTTTGGATCGTATTTGCGATTTGTCTTTACTTGGGGTTTGGAGCATACGCGGGGAACGTCCAGCGGCAGGCCATCCGCCGAAGCGTGGTCAAAAAAGCGGTCGAAGAAAATCGCCTCACTGCAGAGGAAGCCGCCGATATCCTCGGCTACCGCCTCACGCCGTAAGCCGAAAAGCGTACACACGCTAGTCACCCACTACCGGTGCGGGGATATCGCCGCCCAGATGGAAGCAACAGCCGCGATGTCCCTCGCGATCTCGCCTCTACTCCAACCCTGCCAGCTCGCAGAGGTTGGCCGATAGCACGCCCGCGGGGCAGCTCCAGACTAGGAAGAACAGCGCCTCGCGGCACCAGCGGCCGGCGGGGTGGCCGACGACGTAGCCCGTGCCCTTGGCCGCTCCCAGCGCCGCTTGCGTGGCTCTGAGCACCAGGCTGTTGGCGCCGGCGCGCAGCTCATCGTTGGAGCAGACGGCGTTGCCGGCCGCCAAGGCCAGGAGGGTCTCGACGAGCGAGGTGTGCTCGCGGCGCAGCTCGCCTGCCGGCTTGGCCAGGTCGGGGCGCGCGATTGACTCTTGCTCCAGATAGTCGAGCGCGGCCGAGACCAGCCCCAGCGCTAACGTCGACGTCTGCAACCCGCCGGTGCCCGCGCCGACGCCAGACCGCATCACGTTCTCGGCCGGACCTGCCAGCAGGCACGCGCGCGGCACGCGGACGTCGTGGCAGTGGACCTCGCCGGTGTGGCTGGCGGTCAGGCCGACCACCCGCGGCGGCGCTGGGACCTCGACCCCCGGCAGGTCGGTGGGCAGCGCCAGCAGAATCTGCTGGCCATCTTCCAGCACCGCGCCGGTGACGATGGTGCTGGCATGATCGGCGCCGGTGACCCAGGGGGAGAAACCTTCCAGCCGAAAGTGATCGCCGGCATCGCTGGCAGCCAGCACCGGTTTGGCCAGATGGCGGCGGCTGGTCGTGAGGTGCGAGATGCCAACGGTCGCAAATGTTTGGCCGGCGTTCAGCGGTTCCAGCAGGCGCCGCTTGAGGTCGTCATTTTCGCTGCCGGCAATCCGCTGGCAGGCGCCGGTGCGCTGCGTGATGATGAAGGCCGTGGTCAGGCAGGCGGCGCTCAGCCGCAGGTAGCCCCGGGTGACGTCTTCGTCCGACCACTCGAAGCCGCCCCAGATGCGCGGCAAAAACCAGCGAAAGACCCCCGCCTCGCCGCACAGCCGCAGTTGCTCCTCGGGCCAGCGCTCGCTGCGGTCGAGGTCACCCCCCAGGCGCGTCAGTTGCTCGCACAGCCGGTCGAGCTCGGGATCAAGCGGCGAATGGATCACGCGTTTTTCTGCTCCTGCGATTCGGAATCGTGATACTGTGCGAATCGCGCGCCCGCCAATCGACAAGCCGACGGTGACACGTCTATAATCAACCCGCACGTTGAAGGCAGGTTGGTTCAATCTAGTGAACCGACCATCGGCGGGCAACTTCCAGGCGGCATGGAGCTGGTCTGGCGAGGATGTTGGCATCGCCGGCTCCTTGCCTGCTGGCTATAATTCGACGCTTTCATGTTGTTTGGAAGGAGTGACTGAATGAGTCAGACTGAAGCAGCACCCGCTGAATCGCCCCACAAGCTCTCGCTCACGGAACTCTCTCCGCAGTCGCTCTACGACAAGTGCCTGGCCCTGGCCCGCAACTTGTGGTGGACCTGGCATCCGGAAGTTATCAACCTCTTCCGCGATCTCGACCCGATCCGCTGGCGGCAACTCGACCACAACCCCATCGCGCTGTTGGGCGAGTTCACGCCCGAGCGGTTGGAAATGCGGGCCTCGGAGCTGGTGCTCTACAGCCGCATCAACTACGCCTATCGCCGGCTGAAGGAATACATGAACAACACGCAGACGTGGGGTCGCACCCACGCGGGCGTGCTCGGTGGCAAGCCGGTCGCTTACTTCTCGGCCGAGTTCGGCATCCACGAGTCGGTGCCGATCTACTCGGGCGGCCTCGGCGTGTTGTCGGGCGACCATATCAAGAGTGCCAGCGGTCTGGGCGTGCCGCTGGTGGCGATCGGTCTGTTCTATGACCAGGGTTATTTCAAGCAGCACCTCGACCTCGACGGCTACCAGCGCGAAGAGTACCTGGACACCAAGGTCGAAAACGTGCCGATGGTGCCCGCGGTCGATGCCGAGGGCAAGCAGATCACGGTGACGATCGACACCCGCACGGGGCAGCTGCTGGCCAAGGTCTGGCTGATGCACGTCGGCCGGGTGAAGTTGTACCTTTTGGATTGCGACGTCGAGGGCAACAGCCCCGAGGATCGCGAGCTGACCAGCCGCCTGTATGGCGGCGACCACCGCACCCGCATTCGCCAGGAGCTGGTGCTGGGCGTGGGCGGTGTGAAGGCGCTGGCGGCGCTGGGAATCAGCCCGGGCGTGTATCACTTGAACGAAGGTCACAGCGTCTTCGCCACGCTCGAGGCGATTCGCGAGCGGATGGAGAACGACGGTCAGAGCTTTGACAGTGCGCTGCGCGAGGTGGCACGGCACACCGTCTTTACCACGCACACGCCGGTGCCCGCGGGCCACGACCGTTTTGACGGCGGCCTGATCGAGGAGCACTTGGGGCCGCTCCGCGACCAGTTGCACATTTCCTACGAGCAGTTGATGGGTCTGGGTCGCGTGGAGCCGCACAACGAGAGCGAGAGCTTCTGCATGACCGTGCTGGGGCTCAAGCTGTCGCGCCGGGCCAACGCCGTGAGCAGCCTGCACGGGCACGTCTCTCGGCGGATGTGGGCCCATCTCTGGCCGTGGCGCGTCGAGGAAGAAATTCCCATCGGTCACATCACCAACGGTGTGCACGTGCCGAGCTGGCTGGCCTGGCAGATGCTGCAGCTGTACGACCGCAATTTTCCGGTCGGCTGGTTGCTGCGGATGGGCGAAAGCGTCGACTGGCAATACATTAATCGGGTCGACCCGGGCGAGCTGTGGGAAGTGCACTACGCGCTGAAGAACCTGCTGCTGTCCTTCGTCCGCCGCCGCGTTAGCCGGCAATGCCGCCGCCGCGGCGAGAGCGACTCGGTGGTCGAGGCCTCGCGCAACCTGCTGGACCCGAACATCCTCACGATCGGCTTTGCCCGGCGGTTTGCCACATACAAGCGGGCCGACCTGCTGATGGCCGATCCCGAGCGGATGTACAAGATGCTCAACGATCCGGAGCGGCCGATCCAGATCATCTTTGCCGGCAAGGCCCACCCGGCCGACGAGCCCGGCAAGCAACTGATCAAACGGATCGCCAATGCCCGGCACGACGAGCGCTGCGCCAGCCGCGTGGTGTTCATCGAAGACTACGACATTAATGTCTGCCGCCACATGATCCAGGGGGTGGACGTCTGGTTGAACAATCCCCGCCGCCCGCTGGAGGCCTCGGGCACCAGCGGCCAGAAGGTCGTGCTCAACGGCGGCTTAAACCTGTCGGTGCTGGACGGTTGGTGGGCGGAAGCCTACGACGGCACCAACGGCTTTGCCATCGGAAAGGGCAAGAGCCACGTCTCGGACCAGATCTCCGACCAGCGCGACGGCGAAGAGCTGTATCGGGTGCTGGAGAACGAGGTCATCCCGCTGTACTACGAGCGTGACGTGGACGGTCTGCCGCGCGGCTGGATCCAGCGGATGATGAACTCCATCAGCTCGCTGGCCTGGCGCTTCAGCGCCCACCGCATGGTGATGGACTACGTGAAGAGCTCGTATCTGACCGCCGCCGGCGGCGTCAGTTGCGACATGAGCATCCGCTAGAGGCCGTCCGGGACACAGCCCGATAGACTTCGGTCAGCGCGTGCTCGATCACTCGGGGGCGTAGCGAACGATTCCGGCGACCCGGTCAAAATCGGCATCGTTGCTGGCCAGGCCCGTCAGCCCCTGACGGCGCATCAAGGCGACGATGATCGCGTCGTTGGTCAGCAATCCGTCGTGCGCGCTGATCTGAACGGCATCTGCCACGTGGGCCGCGTCGACGGCGAGCACTTGCAGACTGATGAGATCAAGCTGCGCCATTGCCCGCTGGTACTGAGTGAGCCGGCAGATTTCTGTCGGATGCGCGCGAAGTCTCGCGGCGACCGACGTCTGTGGCCAGCCCCAAGTCGCGCAAGCCTCGATAGTCATCAGGCGATGGGTCACCTCGGCCAGCACGTTGGACGACGTCCAGGCCGACAATTCCTGTCGCTCGATCCGCTCCAGCAGGGTGGTGCAGGCGGCGCTGTACTTGGTGCCACTGACGAAGTGGTACACGAACGGGTTGGCGTCCACAAAGACGCGGTCGCCGACGGACAGCCTGGCGAAGTTCATACGCCTTCCGTGACGTCGTTGTCCGCCCCTAACAATTCCTCAAGGGCCCTGGCGTCGCCGCGCCAGGCGATCATTCCCGCGCTTTGTCTAATTGTGGTCGGCGGGACCTCAATGCTGACCGTCACGCGCGTATGCTCGCTGAGCGGCAGCGGCTGATCCGGCTTCAAGACGCCGTTCTCGTAAGTTGCATTGACTTCCAAGGACATGGCCCGCTCCCGAGAGATGCGTGACGGGGGAACATCCAATTATACAATGCGCGACGACTCGTTTGCACAGCGCCCAGGGGGCCGGGCACGGCGGATTGGCCGCCCGGAAAGCCCTTTCTACGTTGGGCCGGTTTGCCTACAATTCCCCGATTGTAGCTAGCCGCGTTATTTCCCTTCGTAGGAGCCGTGGAGACTATGGCCACCAAGCCGGAACTGCTCAACCAGACCATCCAGCACGTCGACATCACCCGGCACAACGTCGTGCCCCTGGTCGAGGCGATGCAGCAGATGGCCTTCTCGGCCCGCGACCTCGGCCGCGCCGCCGACATCTATGACCGCATGCTCCGCGACGGCCAGTGCGGCGTCATCCTCTGCCTGGCCGGGTCGCTGATCAGCGCCGGCCTGAAGAAGGTCTTTGTCGACCTGGTGCGCAATCGCATGGTCGACTGCATCGTCAGCACCGGCGCCAACATCGTCGACCAGGATTTCTTCGAAGGACTAGGATACAAGCACTACATGGCCGCCGAACGGCTCAAGGCCGGCCTGGACGACGATCAACTGCGCGACCTGCACATTGACCGCATTTACGACACGCTGATCGACGAGGACGAGTTGCGGATCTGCGACGACACGACCAAGGTCATCGCCGACTCGCTGGCCCCGCGCCCCTACAGCTCGCGCGAGTTCATTCGCGAGATGGGCGCCTACCTGGCCGAACACGGCAAGAATCCCGAGTCGATCGTGCTGGCCGCTTACGAAGAGGAAGTGCCGATCTTCTGCCCGGCGTTTTCCGACTGCTCGGCCGGCTTCGGCCTGGTGGCTCATCAGCACGCCCGGGGCGAGCGGCCCAAGGTGTCGATCGACAGCGTCAAGGATTTTTACGAGCTGACGCAGATCAAAATCGCCAACCCCACGACCGGCATCCTGATGATCGGCGGCGGCGTGCCGAAGAACTTCACGCAGGACATCGTCGTGGCGGCCGAGATCCTGGGCGAAGACCCGCCGATGCACAAATATGCGGTGCAGGTCACTGTGGCCGACGTCCGCGACGGGGCGCTGTCCAGCTCGACCCTCAAAGAAGCTTCGAGCTGGGGCAAGGTCGACACGGCCTATGAGCAGATGGTCTTCAGCGAGGCAACGCTGGCCGTGCCGCTGATCGCCGGCTATGCCTATCACAAGGGCGCCTGGAAGAATCGTCAGGCCAAGCGGTTTACGCGCTTGCTCGAGGGTGCGCCGCAGACGGTGTGAGGGGCAGGCTACGGGCTTCGGGCTACAGGCTTCGGGACATAAGAGTTCGAAGCGCTTAGCTCAGCGGGATCTTCAGGCCGTCGTAGGCTAGCTCCATGCCCGGCGGCAGCTGGGCGTTGGTCGCTGCGTGTTCCAGGTCGTGGGACATGTGCGTGAAGAGGGTCCGCTTGGCCCCAACCTTGTGGGCGACTTCCACCGCCTCGTCCAGGCTGAAGTGCGTGGCGTGCGGCTTGGGTCGCAGGGCATCCAGCACCAGCACGTCCAGACCCTCCAGCAGGGGCCAGCTCTCCTCGGGGATGCGGTTGGTGTCGGTGCAATAGGCGATGTTGCCAAAGCGAAAGCCCAGCACCTGAAACCGCCCGTGCTCCAGGCGGATCGGCACGACCCGTTGCCCCAGGACCTCAAAGGGCTCGGTCGTGATCGGGTGAAAGACGAGCTGCGGCACCCCGCCGCCATACTCCTTGGCCGCGGCCGCGAAGGCATAGTCGAACGACTTGCGGATGCGGGCCTCGACCTGGGCCTCGCAATACACCGGCATCGGGTGACCCAGGTAGTAGGGAAACAGTCGCAGGTCGTCCAGGCCAAAGACGTGGTCGGCGTGGTCGTGGGTATAGAGCGTGGCGTGGATGATCCCCAGCTTCTCTCGCAAAAGCTGGCTCCGCATGTCGGGGGTGGTGTCGACCAGCAGGTTGCCCTCGGGCAGGCCCAGGACCAGCCCGCAGCGCGTGCGGTTGTTGCGGGGGTCGGTGCTCGAGCACGTGGGACAGCCGCAGCCAATGACCGGCACCCCGACCGAGGTGCCGGTGCCAAGAAAGACCAACTGGCCACGAACGTCAGTAGTGACGATGGGTCGAGTCACAGGGGTCCAGTCGTGGGCAAAGAGGGGTAGCGAAGTTGGTTGGGGGGACGTGGTTGCGTCGAAAGGGTCGCCGCTGAGCCTGACCCTGCGCGGTGAACAACCGTTATTGACCCCTCGTAATAATCGTTATAAATTACGGTGCTTGCGAATGTTACGCCTTCCTGACGTTCGCCTATTCCAGGGAATCTGAGCGACGCCGGGACTTGGCGTCGACACCCTGTTGACGTAACAGCTTCACGACGTAATTGGCAAGTTCGCCCCGTATTGGTGTACTCGTTTATGGAATTTCTGGAACGTCTTTGGGAAATCATCGGCGGCTTCTTCTCGGGCATCGGCGCGGGCTTTGAGCGGGCGATCACCTCGCTGTTCGGCTCGTCCAATGCCAGATATGTCAAGAAGTTACAGCCGAAGGTCGCGGCGATCAACGCCCTGGAGCCCAAATTCCAGGCCATGAGCGACGCCGAACTTAAGGACCAGACTCGGCTCTTTCGCCAGCGCCTGGCCGAGGGCGAGACCCTGGACGACCTGCTCAACGAGGCTTTTGCCGCCTGCCGCGAGAGCGGTCGCCGCTTCCTCGGCATGCGCCATTACGACGTCCAGATGATCGGCGGCATGATCCTGCACGGCGGCAACATCGCCGAAATGGTCACCGGCGAGGGCAAGACCCTGGTGGCCACGCTGCCTGCCTATCTGAACGCCTTGAGCGGCAAGGGCGTGCACGTCATCACGGTCAACGACTACCTGGCCCGCCGCGACATGGAGTGGATGGGCCCGATCTACATGGGCCTGGGGCTCACCGTGGGCAACATCCAGAGCGGCATGGACTCGGGCGAGCGACAGGTCTCCTATGCCTGCGACATCACCTACGGCACGAACAACGAATTTGGCTTTGACTATCTGCGCGACAACATGCGCCCGGCCGCCCGCGGCGACGATCGCTATCCCAAGCACATGCAGCAGGCCCAGGGTCCGCTGCACTTCGCGATCATCGACGAGGTGGACAACATCCTGGTGGACGAGGCCCGCACGCCGCTGATCATCTCGGGCCCGGCGCACGACGACGTGTCGCGCTATAGCCAGGCCGACAAGATCGCCCGGCAATTGCAGAAAGAGGTCCACTTTGAGGTCAAGGAAAAAGAGCACACGGTGCACCTGACCGACGAGGGAGTGCGCGCCGCCGAGAAGCTGGCCGGCGTGGAGAGCTTCTATACCTCGGGCAACATGGAGTGGCCGCACCTGATCGACAACTCGCTCAAGGCCCACTTCCTCTACAAGCGCGACGTGAACTACGTGGTGATGGAAGACGAGATCGTGATCGTCGACGAATTCACCGGCCGCTTGATGCAGGGGCGCAATTGGAGCGACGGCTTGCACCAGGCGGTCGAGGCCAAAGAAGGGGTCCGCGTCAAGGAAGAGAACCAGACGCTGGCCACGATCACGCTGCAAAACTTCTTCAAGCTCTACGACAAGATCTGCGGCATGACCGGCACGGCCATGACCGAGGCCTCTGAGTTCTGGAAGATCTACAAGCTCGACGTCATCGCCGTGCCCACCAACCGGCCGATGCAGCGGGTTAACGAGCCGGATGTGATCTTCCGCACCGAGCGCGAGAAGTTCCACGCCATCGCCGACGAGATCGAGCGATTCCAGCGCTGGGATGTGGTCGAGCTTAACGACAATACCGAGCGGCTGGGCACCATCCTCCGCGAGGACGATCAAGAGGTCGAGATCCAGCTCAAGGAAGGCAAGCAAAAAGAAACGCTGCCGCGCAAGGTCGTGGCCCACGTGCAGCGCCATGGGCGGCCCGTGCTGGTCGGCACCGTGTCGATCGAAAAGAGCGAGCGGCTCTCGACCATGCTCGGCAAGCGGGGCGTGAAGCACGAGGTGCTCAATGCCAAGCATCACAAGCGCGAGGCCGAGATCGTGGCCCAGGCCGGCCGCAAGAGCGCCGTGACCATCGCCACCAACATGGCCGGCCGCGGCACCGACATTATCCTGGGCGGAAATGCCGAGACCATGGCCTGGGCCCTGTTGCAAGACAAGTACGCCACGCGGCTGGACGTGCCACAGGAAGAGTGGAAGTCGCTCATCAAAGAGATTGAAGAGCGCGAGAAGATGAAGTCCGAGGGCGAAGAAGTCCGCAAGCTGGGCGGCTTGCAGATCATCGGCACCGAGCGGCACGAAGCCCGGCGAATCGACTTGCAGTTGCGCGGCCGTTGCGGTCGCCAGGGCGATCCTGGCCGCAGCCAGTTCTTCCTCTCGCTGGAAGACGACCTGATGCGCATTTTCGCCGGCGAATGGGTGAAGAACGTGCTGACCCGGCTGGGTATGCAAGAGGGCGAGGCCATCCGCAGCCGCATGGTCACCCGCCGCGTCGAGGGCGCGCAGAAGAAGGTCGAAGAGCGCAACTTTGAAATCCGCAAAAACCTGCTCGAGTACGACGAGGTGATGGACGAGCAGCGCAAGCGGGTTTATGGCTACCGCCAACGCATCCTGGATGGCGCCAACTGCAAACAGTTGATCATGGAAATGATCGACCTGCAGATCGACCAGCACCTGGACGAGTTTCTGGACAAGGACTACGGCACCTCCACGTTTGCCAAGTGGGCCGGCAGCCGGTTGTCGGTCGAGCTCGACGAGCGCGACTATCGCAACCTGGACTTCGCCACCGCCTCGCGCCAGGCCAAGGACGAGGCCGCGCGGCTGGCCGAGAGCCAGGTCTTTGACCTGATCGACGAAAACCTGCCGGAGGAAGAAGACCCGGCCGAGTGGAACTGGGAAGCGCTGACCAAGTCGGCCAATCAGCGCTGGCGGTTAAATGTTCGCGATCGGGAACTGAAAAAAGTCGAACGAAACCAACTGGCCGAAATGCTCCTGGAGCAGGCTCGCGACTCGATCGAAGCGGTCGACCTGTCAGAGGGCGCTCGCTACCTGTCTGAGGACTTCAGCGTCCGCGAGGCCTGCGGCTGGGTCCGCAACAAGTTCGGCATCACGCTCAACCTGGACGAGATGGCCAAGCTCGACACCGAGGCATTCAAGCGCCTGGTCAAGCAGAAGGCGGCCGACGCCTACGACCTGCGCGAGACCGAATATCCCGTGATGACCGGGCTGTACTACTTCACCACGCAAGACGCCCACGGCCAGAAGCGGATGGACCGCGACAAGCTCGTGGCCTGGGCCCGCGACCGCTTTGACGCTGAGCTGGACCTGGACGACCTGAAGAATCGCCAGCGCGACGAGATTCGCGAGGTGCTGGTCGCCCACAGCCGAGCCCAGCAGGAGCGAGCCAACGCGGCCTTGGCCGAGGTGCATCGCCAGGTCGATAAGATCTTTAATTCCGCCGCGTCCACCGCGACCGTGGGTCTGGCGACCGGAGGCAACGGCGCGCTGGCTTCGCTATCAGACTGGCTGCGCAAGAGCCTGGACTGCGAGATGCCGCCCGAGACCCTGGCGCCGCTCAATCGCGATCAGCTCGAACAGCGGTTGGCGATGGCGGTCGAGGATCGCTATCGCCCCGAGATGCGGCGAATGGAGCGCGGCCTGGTTTTACAGATTTTGGACACCGCCTGGAAGGATCACCTGCTGGCCATGGACCACCTGCGCTCCAGCGTCGGCCTGCGCGGCTATGCCCAGGTCGATCCGAAGGTCGAGTACAAACGCGAGGGCATGCGGACCTTTGAGCTGATGTGGTCGAGCGTGGGTGAACGGGTCACCGACCTGATCTATCGGATGGAGCACTTGGACGAGTCGAGCGCGGGCAATACGTTTGCCGATCAGCAGGCGATTCACGACGAAGCGCCGGGCGCCACCGACATCGCCGACCAGCAGCAGGCTGCCATCGACGGCACCCAGACCGACCGCAAGATCGAGCCGATCCGCAATCGTCAGGAAAAGATTGGCCGCAACGATCCCTGCTCGTGCGGCAGCGGCAAGAAGTTTAAGAACTGCTGCATGCGCAAGGGCGGCGGCTAACACGCCGACGCCCCGCTCGTGGGAAAGGAGTCCCCGGCATGGCCTATCTGCTTAACCTTGTCTACCTGGCGCTCTTGGTGCTGGCCTCGCCGTGGCTGGTCGTGGCCGCCATTCGCCAGGGCAAGTACCGCGCGGGCTTTGCCGAGAAGTTCCTGGGCCGCGTCCCTCGCCGCGATTCGCAGTCCCCCTGTGTGTGGTTGCACGCGGTGAGCCTGGGCGAGGTCAGCTTGATCTCGCCCCTCGTCGACGAGCTCCGCCGCCGGCATCCCGATTGGCAGATCGCCATCTCCACGACCACCGCCACCGGTTATGCGCTGGCTCGCACGCGCTACGCGCAGCACCTGGTGTTTTACTGTCCGTTGGATTTCACCTGGGCGGTCAAAAGCGCCGTCGCCCGGCTGCGGCCGACATTGCTGATCTTGGCCGAGCTGGAGCTGTGGCCGAACCTGATCGCCGCTGCCCGGCAGCACGGCGCCAAGGTCGCGGTGATCAATGGCCGCCTGAGCGACCGCAGTTTTCGGGGCTATGGTCGCGTGCGGCGCATCGCCTCGCGGCTGCTGGGCCCGTTGGACCTGATCGCCGCGCAAAACGCGCAGTATGCCGAGCGGTTCGTCGCATTGGGCGCGGCGGCCGAGCGCGTGCACGTCACCGGCTCGCTCAAGTTCGACGGCGCCCAGACCGATCGTGCCAATCCACAGACCGTGCAGTTGGCCAGGCTCGCCGGCTTCGCGGCCGAAGACATCGTGTTTCTGGCCGGCAGCACGCAGGACCCCGAAGAGCGGCTGGCCGTGGAGACCTTCAAGCAATTGAGCGCGGCCCATCCGCGGTTGCGACTGGTGATAGTGCCGCGGCATCCCGACCGTTTTGAAGAGGTCGCCAAGCTGCTTTCCACCAGCGGGCTGATTTGGCAGCGGCGCAGCCGGCTGGAGAATCGACCGACCGACGCTTTCTGTCGCGTGTTATTGGTGGATCGGGTCGGCGAGTTGGCCGCCTGGTGGGGCACGGCGAAGATCGCCTACGTCGGCGGCAGCATGGGCCCGCGCAACGGCCAAAACATGATCGAGCCAGCCGCCTACGGCGCCGCGGTCTCCTTCGGACCGAAGACCAAGAACTTCCGCGACGTCGTGGCAGCGCTGTTGGCAGCCGACGCGGCCGTGGTCGTGCCAGACGGCGCCGCGCTGACCACGTTCGTCGAGCGTTGCCTGAACGAGCCGAGTTACGCCACGGCCCTAGGCGAACGCGCTCGGCAGGTAGTAGCCAGTCAGTTAGGCGCCACCCGCCGCACGGCGGATCTGCTGGATGCGCTGGTGGCGAATCGCACCGCGGACCGCGATACACGCCGGTCAGCGGCGTGACGCCGCGCACGGGTCACGCGTGAGGGTCGCTCCCTCCCGCGGGCCGAAGGTCCGCAACTGCAATAGCCCAGGGTGAAACCCTGGGAGATGGATTCGCCGCGCGCCCTTTTTTAGCCCTGTAAGGGCGCAACTTATTTCGCCCTTACAGGGCTTGGAAGGCGCGATGCACGCTGGCCGATCCCAGGGCGTTGCCCTGGGCTAACCTATCGCACGCTTACAGCGTGCTCCGAAGAATGCACCCATGCGGTCACGTTCCGGAAGATGTTGCGGCCTAGATGTGCGGTGTTTTCATACACGAGGCTATAATGACCGCATGAGCGAAGGCCCGGCCAAACGCACGCGCGTTCAGTTCAAACTTGCCGCGATCTTCGTCTTGACCGCAGTCGTGGGCGTTGCCCTTGCGTTGGCGAGGATTCTGGCGCCGCTCGACGCTGAGTTCGTAGCCATATTCCTACTTGAACTGGCGACCCCCTTCGTAGTTGGCGTTGGAGTCGGGCTCGTTTGCCGTTCGCGCGCACAGCTGCTAACTGCGCCATCTGTGGCAGCGGCTATCTCGCCCCTGGTATTGGGTGCCGCTGCCGCAATGTATAACCCTTCCATTTTGTTCGCCACCGCCGTCTCTCTTACCGAGGTTCTGAAGTGGTGGGCAATGTTATTTGCACCGTTCTTTTTTATAGGTGCGATCCCCGCACTCGCCGGAAGCATGTTGGGATATTGGTTTAAAAGACAATGCATCGTTCGGAGTATTTGATTTGGGGAATGACAATGTCCCTTGCACCTGATGGAATGCCGGAATGACCGAAGGCCCCACCCACCCCGCTGAGCAGACACCCCGCCGGCACAAGCCCGGGCTCGATTTGCCACCCTATCGGGTCCAGCAGTTGCGTCGGGCGGCACGTCGTATCCCTTGGCTTGTCGTCGGCGCCGTTGCCGGCGCACTCTGCGTGCAAACCTGGCCAGGTCAAACAAAAGAGGGAGCGCTGCTCGAAATTGCCAAGTGGGTCGGCGCTGGGCTTGTCACCGGATTGATAGCCGACCGTCTCGCGCGCCGATGGCTACACGCGAAAGATTGAGTCCAAACTGACCCACTACCCCCCACTCCCCATCAGTTGCGGGCTCTCCCGCGATCCAGCTATAATAGCCCCTTCCCGTTCTCGCACGCCCGGCAATCCCACTGGCAGCTATTTCACTTTGAGCAGGAGATCGTTACGTGGCCTCAGGCAAGTATCTGTTTACCAGCGAATCGGTCAGCATGGGCCATCCGGACAAATTGGCCGACCAGATTTCCGACGGCGTGCTCGATGCCCTTCTGGCCCAGGACCCCATGAGCCGCGTGGCCTGCGAGACCATGGTCACCACCGGCCTGGCCGTCGTGGCTGGCGAGATCACGACCAAGGCCGTGATCGACTATCCGACCGTCATCCGCCAGGTGATCAACGAGGTGGGCTACACCGACGATCGGATGGGCATCAATGGCGACACTTGCGCCGTGATGGTCTCCATCGACAAGCAGAGCCCGGACATTGCCCAGGGGGTCAACGACGATGCCGCCCAGGGCAAAGACATTGGCGCGGGCGACCAGGGTTTGATGTTCGGCTATGCCTCCAACGACACCCCGGAGCTGATGCCGCTGCCGATCGCGCTGGCGCACCGCATTTTGAACCGCCTGACCGAGGCCCGGCAGAAGAAAGAAGTCTCCTGGCTGCGGCCCGACAGCAAGAGCCAGGTCACGATCGAATATGAAGAGAACCGCCCGGTGCGGGTCGACACGGTCGTGGTCTCGACGCAGCACGACGACGCGGTGTCGAACGCCGATATCCGCAACTACGTGATCAATCAGATCGTCAAACCGCTGCTGCCCGCCGAGCTGGTCAATGGCGAGATCAAGTATCACATCAATCCGACCGGCCGGTTCGTGGTGGGCGGTCCGCACGGCGACTGCGGCCTGACCGGTCGCAAGATCATTGTGGACACCTACGGCGGCTGGGGCCGTCACGGCGGCGGCGCCTTCAGCGGCAAGGACCCCACCAAGGTCGACCGCAGCGCCGCCTACATGGCGCGGCACGTGGCCAAGAACATCGTGGCCGCCGACCTGGCCGACCGCTGCGAAGTGCAGTTGGCCTATGCCATCGGCGTCAGCGAGCCGGTCAGCGTCTACGTCGACACCGAGGGCACGGGCCGGGTGGATGACGAGCGGATCTGCGAGCTGGTCAAGGAAATGTTTCCGCTCACGCCGAGCGGCATCATCAAGTACCTGGACCTCCGCCGCCCGATCTTCCGCAAGACGGCCGCCGGCGGTCACTTTGGCCGCAACGATCCCGACTTCACCTGGGAAGCCACGGCTCGGGCAAAGGAACTGGCCAAAGCGGCCGGCGCCGTTGCCGCTCGGGCCTAAATCTCGACGCGAGATCTGAAGCTCTGCGAGACCCAACGCATGGACGCGCACGGAATCAACCTGCTGCCGGCCGGCCGCGCTGCGGTCTGGCCGCGCGTCGACGCGTCGATGTTTGCCCGTCTGCTGAATGCGCTGGCGAGCACGTTGCTGGCTCTCGTCGGATTGGCTGGCCTATTGGTCTGTGCGCGCCGCCTGGGCGGGGCCCTGACCGAGCCGCTGGCGCCGGGCGTGCTGGTGGCACTGGGCGCGGGACTGGCACCGGCCGCCGCGCTGTTTCGTCTGGCGCAACTCGCGGAATCGACCTCAGGCCGGCGTTTGGCGGCGGTGCGTTGGGCAGGGCCGTCGCTGGTGCTGGCGCTGTGGTGCGCAGGCATTGCCACTGGGCAGCCGCTGAGCGTTGGGCTGCTCGCCTTTCTGGGGCTGTTGGTCGCCGAAGAGTCGCTGAGCTGGGGCTATTGGCGTCGCGCTGCATCGCGGACCGAGGCGACCGTAAGTCCCTTGAACTCTCCGCGAATGCGTGAGCCCGCAACTTCGCTGTTGCACGATGATGAGCCTGGCGCCGGCGATGCCCTGGAACCCGGGGTCTTGGCCCGCTGGGTCCGATCGCGGCAAGACGACGGTAGCGAGACGATCGAAGGGGCGGTTCGCGTGCTGTTTCAAGCGGGCGAGCGACAGACGCAAGCCCACCTGGCCATCTGTCCGCCGCTGGCGGTTGTGCCGAGCTGCTTTGCCGAGCCGACCGACGGCGCCGATGCGCAGGTTCGGGTGGCCCAGGTGCTGCCCTATGGCGTGCGGCTGGAAGTGAAGTTGGACGAGCCCGCCGAAGATGCCTGCGACGTGACGATCGGTTTCACGATCGCCGAGCGAGCCGCGAGCGAAGAGGACGAAGAGGCCGGTTAAGGTCTCGCCGTTGCGTTGGCAGCGGTCGCATCTTGCAGCACCTTGCCCATCCCTTCCACGATCCTTGGCGTGGGCAGGTCGATGCGGCCGTCGAGCAGGAACACGAAGTTATCGGCCAGGACCTCTTCGGGATGGATGATGTACTTCGTGTTCGCGCCGATCTGCGCGGCATAGCCGGGCACGCTGTCGGGCTCGACCAGCACCGGCGCCCCGTTGACCAGCGCCGGTCTCCGCGTGCCGTTGTCGTCGACGAGCTGCAACAGTTTGAAATCGAGATAGGCGAACAACGAACCGCCGCGGGCCGCGTCGTAGCGCGGACTCTTGGAGACCAACACCGGCATCCACTCCATGGGTCGACCCTGCCAATCGGCGACCAGGTAGCAGTCGTTGCGCGGGGCGTCGGGGTTGGTGATCTTGCGAGCCGCCCAGGGCTCGGGCAGCCGTACCTCGTTGCAGGGGTGAAAACCGATCGTGGCATACAGGGCCTGGCGCAGCGCAGGGTTCTGATTGCTGAGCACGTGAAAGACCTCGTGCGGCAAGATCTTGGCCAGGTTGTTGCGCGGGTTGTCGATCATGGTCTGCGGCAGCACGATGGCCGCGCCCCGACAATAAGCCGCGCCCCCTTCTTCCTGCCCACTGGTCTTTACCAGCAAGATGACCGGCGGCAGCTTGAGCTTCCACGGCGCCAGTTTGGCGCCCAGGTCGGCCAGCATGGGCGTAAACCGCGCGATCTCGGCCTCGGTCCAGGGCCGCGCGTGGCCAGCCAGGAAAGCGACGAACTCCTGTTCAGAGACGTCGCGGTCGGTGCGCGGGCGGACCTGGCGGTCGAAAGGGCTCAGGTTGCGAATGTAGTCGTCGCGCTGAGCCAGCACAGCGGCCCCTTCCTCGACGCTGGCAAACCGAACCACCGTCTCGCCGGTCAGTGGCACGTCAACCGCCGCGGCCGTGCCGCCCCATAGCCCGCTGACGGCCAGGCACCGCACACTCCAGGCGACCAAGGTCGACCCAAAGCGAGCGGCGGGAGCAACAGGCAGGTCGGACGCGGCACGCAGCATGGGAAGCTCCCGGCGGGGGTATTGTCGGGCCGCACAGTTAATCCGACGAGGACAGCGGGCCCGGTGAGCACAGGCAAATATACGCGACCAAGTATCTGCGGCAAGATAGACGCCATCCTGGTTCCCGCGGGCCAGCGGCGATTGCCGACCTGCCAAGGAGCGAGTTGCCCCGCGCCCTCTGGCGGCGTTAAACTTAGGTGTGCCGTGCAAGGCGGCTCCCCTCTTCGTCCGAAAACGTCTCTCTGTCGGAGCCAGCTCGATGATCCAACCGTCCGCCTCGCAACCCAGCGCTTCGTGTGACGTCGTGATTCGCGGCGGCCAGGTGTTTGACGGCGCAGGCTCGCCGCGCGTGGTGGCCGACGTGGCGATTGCCGACGGCAAGGTGCAGGCCATCGGTCCAAGGTTGCCGCAAACCGGCCGGCAAGAGGTCGACGCTCGGGGCTGCTGGGTCATGCCCGGCATGTTGGACATCCACACGCACTACGACGCCGAGATCGAGGCGATGCCCGGCCTGGAAGAGTCAGTGCGCCACGGCGTGACCACGGTCGTGATGGGCAACTGTTCGCTCTCGGCAGCGCTGGGCACGCAGAAGGACATCCTGGACCTGTTCTGTCGCGTCGAGAGTCTGCCGCGCAACGTCCTGGCCAAGTGGCTGGGCGACGAGCTGCCCTGGAACGGCGTGCGCGAGTATTACGACCACCTGGAGAAGCTGCCGGTTGGTCCGAACGTCGCGAGTTTTCTGGGCCACTCCAACGTGCGGTCGCACGTGATGGGCATGGAGCGGAGCTTGAAAGAATCGAAGGCCCAGCCCGACGAAGTTCGCACGATGCAGAAGCTCGTCGACGATGCCCTGGCCGAAGGCTACCTGGGTCTGTCGATCGACATGCTGCCCTGGCACCGCCTGGACGGCGCGCCGTTTTGCGGCATCTCGGTTCCCTCGCAACACGCGCACGCCAGCGAGTATCGCAGTCTGGCCGACCCGGTCCGCCGCCGCGAGCGGGTGTTGCAGGCCACGCCCAACGCGCTGACCAAGAGCACCGTGGCGACCTTGGGCATGTTGTCGACGGGCCTGGGTCGCAAATCATTGCGGACCACGATCGTGGCGGCCATGGACATCAAGACCGACCGCAAGGTCTATCGCATCGCCACGCTGGGCGGCACGATCTTAAACAAACTTTTTCGCGCGAACATCCGCTGGCAGACCCTGGCCGAGCCGTTTTTAAACTACTGCGACGGCGTGCACACGCCGCTGTTCGAAGAGTTTGCCTGCGGCGTCAACGCGATCAGCGCCACGGCGGCCGAGCGGCGGGCAATGTTTGTCGACCCTGGTTTTCGCCAAGAGTTCCGCAATCAGTGGGAATCGACCCACGCCCGGGTGTTTCACCGCGACCTGTCGGACATGTGGATCGTGTCGTCCCCCGTGCCGGGTCAAGCGGGCAAGTCGTTTGGCGAGCTGGCCCAGGCGGCCGGCGCCGAACCGCTGGAGTTTTTCCTCGACCTGCTCAAGGAACATGACTCTGCCATTCGCTGGAAGACCGTGGTCACCAACGACCGCGCGGCCCAGCGGCAGTTTCTGTTCGCCCACGATTCGGCCCTGCCGGGCTTCAACGATTCGGGAGCTCATGCCCGCAACATGGCCTTTCAGGACGGCGGCCTGCAAATGCTTCAGCAGGTGCAAGCCAACCCGCAGGTGATGTCGATCGAGAAGGCCATCCACAAGCTCACCGGCCTGTCAGCCGACTGGCTGGGTCTGGACGCGGGTCATCTGCGGCCGCAGGCCCGGGCCGACGTGGTCGTAGTCGACCCCGAGCAGCTTCGCACGGGGCTAGGGCCGCCGATCGAGCAGTATGACGACCGCCTGGACGGCGCCATGCGGATGGTCAAGCGATCCGACGGCGTGGTGCGGCAGGTGCTCGTGGGCGGGCGCGTGGCGTTCGAAAACGCACAGTTCGTGCCCGAATTCGGCCGCGAGCGTTTTGGCCGCTTGCTGCGGGCCCAGCGCTGAGCCGGGCACGCGGCCGTTTCGCCTTCTGCGGCGTGGCCGGATGCGTAAAATAGAGCGAGCGCGTCGCCGGGCGGTCATCGGGGAAGCGCGAGCGTTTGCTCTGACCACCAGCCGATCTTCCCAACCCACAGGATAACAATGGCCCGTTGGCCGCGCCACGTTTGGACCTCGATCGTCACCTACGGCATGATTTTCGTGCTGTTCCCGCTGCTCTGTTTTGCGGCCTGGGCCTGGGTGCGGGGCTGGTTCTGAATCTGTGCAGGCACGGCTGCAACCGTGAAGCTGACAGGGACTCGTGAAGTGAACATGGACAATCGTCGCGAACGACTGCACGCCCACCTGGCCGAGCATGGTCAGGAACACCTGCTCGCCTTTTGGGACGAGCTCAGTGCGGATCAGCGCGCTCGACTGGTAGAGCAGATCGACGGAGTCGACCTGGTGGCGCTTAAGGCGCTGGCTCGCAGCACGACCGCGGCCGAAGATTGGGCCGAGCTGGCGCGGCGAGCCCACTCGCCGCCGGCGTTTCGCCTGAACGACCACGCGCCGCGCATCGCCCAAGAACAGGCCGCCGACCGCGGACAGCAGGCGCTGGCCGCGGGTCACGTCGGCGTGATACTGGTCGCCGGAGGGCAGGGGACCCGGTTGGGGTTTGAACATCCCAAGGGCATGTTCTCGATCGGTCCGGTCTCAGGCGACACGCTGTTCAAGATCCTGCTCGAGAAGATTGCCGCTCGGGCGCGGGTCGCGCGGATGCGGATACCGCTGTACTTGATGACCAGCCCCGCGACGCACGAAGAAACGCTCGCCGAGCTGGCCGCCAACGAGTACTTCGGCCTATCGCACGATGACGTTCGCGTGTTCTGCCAGGGCACGATGCCGGCGGTCGAACAGGACAGTGGTCGCCTGCTGTTGGCCGACAAGCACGAGCTGGCGCTCAGTCCCGATGGTCACGGCGGCATGTTGGCGGCGCTGGAACGCACCGGTTGCCTGGCCGACATGCGGGCCCGCGGACTGCGGCAATTGTTTTACTGCCAGGTCGACAATCCACTGGTCTCGATGTGCGATCCCGAGTTCCTGGGCTATCACTTGTTGACTAACTCCGAGTTGTCGACCCAGGTGGTGGCCAAGCGGACCTCGCGCGACAAGGTTGGCAATGTCGTTTCGATCGACGGCAAGCTGCGAATTATCGAGTACAGCGATTTGAATCCCTTGGACGATGCGATCGTCGAGCGTCGTGCGGCCGATGGCACGCCGATTTTTTGGGCCGGTAACACCGCGATTCACGTGTTTGAGCTGGCACTGCTGGAGCGCGCGGCTCAAGGCGGCACTGCGCTGCCTTTTCACATTGCCCGCAAGGCGGTGCCGCACGTCGACCCAGCGGGTCGCAAGGTGGAGCCGAGCGGCCCGAACGCCGTGAAATTTGAGAAGTTTATCTTTGACCTGCTGCCCGAGGCGCTGGGTTCGATCGTCGTCGAAGTGGACGACTCGCAGACGTTTGCCCCGGTGAAGAACGCCCCGGGCGAAGCCCGCGACACCCCCGAGAGCGTGCAGCGGCAGATGATTGACCTGCACGCCGGGTGGCTGCGCGCGGCGGGCTGCGAGGTCGCTGCCGAAGTGGCGGTCGAGATCAGTCCGCGTTTCGCCCAGAATGCCGAGGAGGTCGCGGCCCAGATTCGACCGGGACTGACCGTGACTCAGCCGCGGTACTTCTGTTAGCTTGACTGTTAACTTGACGGGGCGGCGGGATCGTGGCTGCTAGCACTCAAGAACGTCCCCCTCTAGAGAATTGAAACGATGCTGCACGCGGTCATCATGGCAGGTGGATCGGGCACGCGGTTCTGGCCCGAGAGCCGCAGCCTGCGGCCGAAGCAGTTGCTGCGCCTGGTGGGTGAGCGATCGATGATCCAAAGCACGGTCGACCGTCTGGGCGACCTGGTGCCGGCCCAACGGACCTTGGTCGTGACCGGCGCGGCACTGATCGACGAGGTCTGGAACCAATTGCCGCAATTGCCGCCGACGTCGCTGGTGGGCGAGCCTTGCCGGCGCGACACAGCCCCCTGCATCGGCCTGGCGGCGCTGTTGGTGCTGCGTGACGACCCGCAGGCGATCATGGCCGTGATGCCGGCCGACCATGTGATCTCGCCCGACGAGGCTTTTCGCCGCGCGATCCAGCAGGCGGCGGCGCTGGTCGAAGCCGAGCCCGATCGGATCGTCACGTTCGGCATTCGTCCAACCTACCCGGCCGAGTCGTTTGGCTACATTGAGCGCGGCGAACAACTTACGAGTGCCACCGGCACGGCCCGCGTCTATCGGGTCAAGCAGTTTCGCGAGAAGCCCAAGGGGGACGTGGCCAAGAGCTATCTGGACGCCGGCACGTTTTACTGGAACTCGGGCATCTTCGTTTGGCGCGCCGCGACGATTCTGGCGGCGCTCGAGGCGCGGCAGCCCGAGATGGTCGCCCGCCTGCGCACGATCGCCGCGGCCGTGGACACGCCGGCCTATGCCACCGTATTTGACCGCGAGTTTGCGGCGATCCGCGGCATCTCGATCGACTATGCGGTGATGGAGCACGCGCAAAACGTCGCGGTGATCGAGGCGCCGTTTTCCTGGGATGACGTCGGCAGTTGGCAGGCGATTGCCCGGCTGCAAGGCGTCAATGCCGAGGGCAATACAATCTCGGCCACCCACCTGGGCTTGCGCACCTCGGGCACCGTGGTGCGCGGACCGGACGGGCACCTGATCGTCACTCTCGGCGTGTCCGACCTGATCGTGGTGCACACCCCCGACGCCACGCTGGTGGCCAACAAGCACGACGAGGAATCGATTCGTGAAATGGTGAAGTTGATTGCCGACCAGGGATGGCACGAGTACCTTTGAGCTAAGTGGTCGCCATGGACCGACGCCGATTTACCGCTGCTTGCCTGCTGTCCACTTTCGGCGCGCTCACCGGTGGGCGGGTCGCGGTCGCCGACGAGGATGCCGACATGCCGCCGGACGAAACATCGCAGGGCTTCCCCAATGCCGTGTTGCCCACGCTCGGCGGCCGGCAGTTCTGGGCCGACGAGCTGTTCTACCAGGATTGGCACATCCAGCGCAACGTCTTCACCGGCCATTGTCGATTGCTGGACGGATCGAACTATCGCCACGGTTGGGGCAGCTACGAGCAGTGTTGCGCCAAGCTTGACGAAATCAAACAGCGTCGCAAGCTACCGCCGATGCGGGGCGAGGCCGTGGTCGTGCTGCACGGGCTGTTTCGCAGCTCCGCGGCGATGAGCAAGATGGGGCAGTATCTCCGCGACCACGGGGGCTACACCGTTTTCAACGTCAGCTATCCCAGCACGCGCGGGGCGGTGGCCGACCATGCCCGCTGGTTGCAAAAGATCGTCGCCAACCTCGACGGCATCGAGCGCGTTCATTTTGTCGCGCACAGCCTGGGCAACCTGGTGATCCGGCACTACTTCGGCGATCATCTCGATGCCGCGCGACCCGATCCGCGGATCGGTCGGATGGTCATGCTGGGTCCGCCCAATCAAGGCGCGCAGCTGGCCGAGGCGCTGGGCGAATACAAGGCGTTTCATCTCGTCGCGGGTCAATCGGCCGGGCAGTTGGCCCGCCAGTGGAAAGCGCTTGAAGAAAAGCTGGCCACGCCGGCCTGTGAGTTTGGCATCTTGGCCGGCGGCCGCGGCACCGCCAAGGGGTATAATCCCTGGTTGGGGCAGGACAACGACATGGTGGTCAGCGTCGAGAGCACGCGCCTGCCCGGGGCGACTGACTTTGCCGTGTTGCCCGTGTTGCACACGCTGATGATGGACGACGCGACCGTGCAGCAATACACGCTCAATTTTCTGCGGCATGGATACTTTGTCGCGCCGGACCAGCGCCATCCGATCAGTCCCGAACCGGCCAACCGATCTTGACCCCACGCCTTTGTGGTGGACCCAAAGCTTAAAAGTGAATCGTCCTAGCGGGAGAATTGCCGGAATCGACTATGGCACGGTGCGCATCGGCATCGCCGTGACCGATCCCGATCGCACGCTCGCCAGTCCGCTGGAGACCTACACCCGCCGCAATGAGCCGCTGGACCGCGAGCGGTTCTGCCGGCTCGCCAAGGAGGAGCGGCTGGCGCTGTTCGTCGTGGGTCTGCCGGTGCACCTGGATGGTCGCGAGAGCCAGAAGAGCTTTGAAGCGCGCCAGTTTGGCGAGTGGCTGTCGGCCGCGACGGGCGTGCCGGTGGAGTACTTCGACGAGCGGTTTACGACCCACGAGGCCGAGTTGGCCCTGGCCGGCGCCAAGCTGACCAAGAAGAAGCGCAAAGAGCGGCTCGACAAGCTGGCCGCACAGATCATGCTGGCCGCGTACCTGGAATCGTCACGCGGCGCGGCGCCAGACGCGGGCCAATCGATCCGCGGGCTGGACGACTAGCAAGCGCGTCCTCTGTAACCGGCCTCTGCGAGGCCGGAGCGGTTTACTGTAGCCGGCCTCTGTGAGGCCGGAGCGGTGCGGTAGGGCACCGGGGTCACAGACCCCGGCTACAGGTTTGTGCGAGCAAGGCGGCTATGAGCGACGTTCGATTGATCTTCGGCTGCGGATACCTGGGTCTGCGCGTTGCGCGGCGCTGGCGCGATGCCGGTCAGCGGGTGTTTGCCGTCACGCGTTCGCGCGAGCGCGCAGAGCGACTGGCCGCCGAAGGTCTCGAGCCGGTAATTGCCGACGTTCTCGATCCAGCCACGTTGACGAACCTGCCGGTCGCCGCGACCGTGCTCTATGCCGTGGGCTACGACCGTGCCGCGGGCGCCTCTCGCCGGGCGGTGTACGTGGGCGGATTGCAGTCAGTGCTGGCCGCGCTGCCGCCCGCGACCGGCAAGCTCATCTATGTCAGCTCGACCGGCGTCTATGGGCCGTCGGACGACGACTGGGTCGACGAGCTCACTCCCTGCCGGCCCGAGCGCGAAGGAGGTCAGGCGTGCCTGGAGGCCGAAGCCCTGCTGGCCGCGCATCCGCTGGGCCAGCGATCGGTCCTGTTGCGGATGGCGGGGCTCTATGGGCCGGACCGGCTGCCCAACGCTAGCGACCTGCGGCTTGGGCGGCCGCTCGCGGCGCCCGAGCAGGGTTACCTGAACCTGATTCACGTGGATGACGCAGCCAGCGTGGTGCTGGCGGCCGAACTTAGGGCGCCGCTGCCGAGCCTCTTCGTCGCGTCCGACGGCAATCCGGTGCTCAGGCGAGAGTATTATGCCGAGTTGGCGCGGCTGCTGGACGCGCCTCCGCCGCAGTATGCGTCGCCCGTGTCCGATTCACCGGCAGCGGCGCGCGCTTCGGCCAGCAAGCGCGTGCGCAACACGCGCCTGGTGCACCAGTTAGCCGTACGATTTGCCTACCCTTCCTATCGCGAGGGATTGGCCGCGATTGTTGCCGGCCAGGGGCACTGTCAGGGATGAATCGTGCCGGCAGTTCGACCTCGAGAACACATCTTGCGCCTGCCTGGGTGCTTGTCGCTGGCGGCCGGTGGCTTTAGAATTTCCAGACTCTGAGGCGGACCCCAGGCAGCCGCGAAGGGTCAGGCCCTCTTTCGCGGCCGCCCGGCACTTCGTCACGTTCCCGACCACTTCGTACTCAAGCGACAGGATTTGCCGCACGCAGCGCCCTCTGAGGCGCGCCTTTTGGCAAACATGCACTATGCTCCAACGGAAGCCCGTTTTCCCGCACGTCATCGAGATGAACTACCAGGCCGGGCAACGGCTCGGCTGCAACGTGTACCTGGTGTATGACGGCGCCGACTGGTTGTTGATCGACATCGGGTTCGAAGAGACGGCCGACGAGATCATCGAGCTGATTCGCCAGCTCGATTTTCCGCTGTCGCATTGCCAGGTGCTGATCGCCACGCACGCCGACGTCGACCATATCCAGGGCCTGGCCAAGATCGCCGCGCTGCTCAAGGCCAAGGTCGCCGGGCACCGCCTCTCGGCCGAGACGCTCGCCACGGGCGACAAGATCAAGACCTTTGCCGAGATCGCGGCCCAGGACATCCACCTGGAGATGCCGCCGGTCAAGTTCGACACGCTGCTGGACGAGGGAGATCGCGTCCGCCTGGGCTCGCTGGAACTTGAGGTCTGGTACACGCCCGGCCACACCGACAGCCAGCTATCATTCCGCCTGGGCAATCTGCTGTTCAGCGCCGACAACATCTACCGCGACGGCTGCGTGGGGGCCATCGACGCCCATCACGGCAGCGACATTCAGGCCTTTATCAAGTCGCTGCGCCGCATCCGCTCTAGCGACGTCGAGTGGCTGCTGCCCAGCCACGGTCCGATCTTTCGCAAGGACAATGCCATGCTGGACCGGGCGATCTCTCGGCTGGAAGGCTACCTGCACATGGCCGACTTTGGCACCTGCGCCATCGATTGGCCGCTCATGGACGAGTGGGACAAGGAACTGGCCGCGGGCAAGATGCCCGGCTGATGGCGCTCGCTCTCTTTCACCCTGCGAGCCGTGCGGAGCTTTGCTCTGCACTTGGCGAGGTTGGAAATTGCCACGAGGGCATATTTCAACGGGCTAGCTGGTCGGCCAAGCGTGGCGGCAATCGCATGCTAGCGGGTCGTCGCCGGGTGGTTCGGGCAGGCTCTTGTTAAGCCTTGCCGGTTGGCGAGACTTTGCCGCGCGCCGTCGCCCTAAAGTGTGACGGTTCTAGCGGATATTCCCTCAATGCGGCCTGTAACGGTTGCCGATTGTTGTCTCTAGACCCGCACGACCGCGGCGGCACGCGACCCAAATTGTGCCGCACTCGCGCGTCCGCAATGGCATTCACTCAGGGGGGAATCGTGATGATCCGTCGGACCGTTTTGGCGCTTTGCTGCGCTGCCGGGTTGGGGCTCGTGCTCACGCCCCAAGAGGCCCAGGCCCAACAGGCTTTCGGCCGCCAGTGGGGCCGCTCCTACAGCACCCAGGACTGGGACCGCCTGTACCATTACCCGTACGTCTACTATCCGCAGAATTTCTATTCGGCCGACTACTACAAGAGCTCGGACGACATGTACAACCGCTATCCGTCCGAGATGCGGGTGCCGGTCTACAACAAGCAGTGGCACAACATGTACCCGGAAGGGCACCTGTACCACGTCGGGCATCACTTTTATCTCGACACGTTTTAGAGCGGACCGCTTGACGGTCGAGTTGGTGTCGCAGAGTGAACCGCGATCAGCTCCAGCGGCGGCCGACTTCATAGAGGGCTTCGCTGGCCAGCGCCAACTGGTCGAGCGCGAGCCACTCGTCGGCCGTGTGCGCCTGGTCGATCGAGCCCGGTCCAAAGACGATCGAGGGGACGCCGGCGGCGCCAAAGGCCGCCGCGTCGGTGCCATAAGGCACGCCGACCGGCCGGCTGGCGATGCCGGCTGCTTGGGCCGCGGCACACATCCGCTCGGCCACCGGGCCGTTGACGTTGTCGGCCAGGCCGAAGCCAAGCATGTAGGGCGGCTGATGCTCGACCGCCGGGTCGCGGCCGGTTGCTTCGGCTACATAATCGATCACATGTCGGTAGGCCGGCTCGGGCTTCTCGCCGGGCAGCAAGCGGCGATCGATTTCGATCGTGCAGGTGTCGGGCACCGTGTTGACGCTCAGCCCACCGGTGATGGTGCCGACGCTCAAGGTCGGTTTGCCACACAGCGGATGCTGGCCTAGGGTCGGCGCCACGTCCGTCTGGTAGCGCTCGAGTGCCTCCAGCACGCGGCGCATCCTGAAGATGGCATTCACGCCCAATTGCGGTTGCGAGCTATGCGCCGCGCGGCCGTGGGTCTGGCAGCGCCAGCGGACGACCCCCTTGTGCGCGACGACGACCTGCAACTCCGTCGGCTCGGCGACGATGGCCGCATCGGGCATGCGCGGCAAAATGGGACCGCCTTGCGTCCAGAGCTTCGTCAATGCGGTGGCGCCAGAGTAGCCGTGCTCTTCATTGACCGTGCAGGCCATCACGATGGTGGGCATGTCCTTGGGTCGCTCGGCCGCCAGCCGGGCTACGGCGCCCAGCATGGCGGCCATGCCACCCTTGATGTCACACGCTCCGCGACCATACATCCGGCCGTCGCGCACCGTGGGGGTCCAGGGTTCGATGGTCATGCCCACTACCGGCACGGTGTCCTGATGGGCTTCGAAGAGGACCAGCGGGCCGCCGCGTTCTGGCGGGACCTGTCCGTCGATGCGGGCCGCGATGTTGTCGCGCTTCGGCTCAACCGTCTGCCGGGTGTAGGGGAGCTCGAGCCGCCGAAAGAGCTGCTCGAGATAGTCGGTCACACGGTACTCGTAGAATTCCGGACCATCGACCGTGCGACCCATCGGGTTGACGCTGGGTAGCGCCACCAGGTCGGCGAGGGTTTGGGTCAGGTCCAACAACATGAGAGGGGCCCCGGCAGGAGGACAGGCGGCGGATCACCGACGTTCGGCAGCGTGCGTCATCATACCGGCTCCCCGCCATTCGGCCACCGGCGGTCGAATAAGGTGTCTGACACCTTTTCTGAAGGGCTAACCGGCGGCTTGACCACTTTCGGGGACGCCGATACCATGTGCGTTGCAGGCAGGCCCGGGAAGCCGGGTCGTTTTTAGGTCCCACTTTGTGACAAGATTCACAAAGTGCGCACTTTCCTCAAGAAAAGTGCACACTGCGGGTGCTCATCGCTATGGAACAAGCCGTCCTGCCGATCTTTTTGTTCGCCGCCTGCGCGACCCTGGTGGCCGTGGGTCTGTTGACCTTGAGCGCGCTGGTCGGGCCCTCCAAGTCGGGTCGCGTCAAGGAGATGCCGTATGAGAGCGGCATGGATCCGATCCACGACGCTCGCCGCCGCTTCGACGTCCGGTTTTACCTGGTCGCCATCGCCTTTCTGGTCTTCGACGTGGAACTGTTGTTCCTCTATCCCTGGGCGGTGGCTAGCCGCAACCCGCAGGGCATCGACGCCGCGGTGGCTGCCGGTTGGGTCGCCTCACGGGGTCTCGTGTTTGCCGAGGTCATCTCGTTCGTCATCCTGCTGGCCGTGGGCTTTGTCTATGCCTGGCGGAAGGGGGTCTTCCAATGGCGATAGAAGTGCCTGAAAACGTCGTGGTCAGCAAGCTCGATGAGCTGGCCAGTTGGTGTCGCAAGAACAGCCTTTGGCCGATGCCCTTTGCCACGGCCTGTTGTGGTATCGAGCTGATGGCCACCGGCGCCAGCCGCCACGACCTGGCCCGCTTTGGCGCCGAGGTAATGCGATTCAGCCCGCGGCAGTGCGACGTGATGATCGTGGCCGGCCGGGTAGTGATGAAAATGCTGCCGGTGCTGCAGCGCATCTGGCAGCAGATGCACGAGCCCAAGTGGTGCATCTCGATGGGCGCGTGCGCCAGCACGGGCGGCGTGTTTGACACATACAGCGTGGTGCAGGGCATCGATCGCTTCATTCCAGTCGACATGTACGTGCCGGGCTGCCCGCCGCGGCCCGAGCAGTTGATCCAGGCGATCATCGACCTGCAAGACAAGATTCAAACCGAAGGCACGATCGGCGGCCGCGAGTTCTTGACCCGGGCCCGCCAGGAGCCCAAGCGGGCCCTGGTCGAGTTGCCGGTGATCTCGCTGCCCCGCGGCGTCAGTCGGTTGCCGCAGGGCGTTCGAGTGGAATAGCGAGTTCGCGCCTCACAGGGCACACGACAGCGGATGACTGAACAAAAGACGGTAGCCAGCCTGAGCGAGGCGTTTCCCTCCACGACCTGGAGCGAGTTTCGCGGCGATACGCGCGCGGTCATTTCCAGAGGCGACCTGTTCGCCGCGCTCAAGCACCTGCGCGACGCCTGCGGGTTTGACCTGCTGGTTGACGTCACCTGCGTTGACTATCTGAACTATCGCGACGCCGAAGACCGCTTTGGCCTGGTGTACCTGCTGGCCAACGCCGAGACCAACGAGCGAATCACCGTTCGCACTTTTGTGAACGAGCCGAACCTGACCGTTGCCTCGGCCGTGCCGCTGTGGGCGGGTGCTGACTGGCTGGAGCGGGAAGTGTTCGACATGTTCGGCATCGTTTTCGAGGGGCATCCGGACCTGCGGCGGATCTTGTTGCCCGACGAGTTTACGGCGCATCCGCTGCGCAAAGATTACCCCCTGCAAGGCCGCGGCGAGCGGCACAACTTTCCGGTGCTATACCGCGCCGAGGGTTAGTTCGCGGCGATCACGACTTTTTTTAAGACGACCTGACTGCCCGACCGACGGGCGACACGAGCACGAGCGACATGGCGACCGTCGAGGCCAAGACCGTTGAACAGCTAGCCAAAGCCGAGGCCCGGGATTACCTGTGGACCTTGAACTTTGGTCCCCAGCACCCGGCCACGCACACCACGCTGCGGCTGGTGTTGTTGCTGGACGGCGAGCGCGTGGTCGACGCCATTCCCGACATCGGCTACCTGCACTCCGGTTTCGAGAAGATCGGCGAGCACCTGACGTACAACCAATACGTCACGGTCACCGACCGCATGAACTACATCTCGCCCTTGGCCAACAACATCGCCTGGCACGGCGCGGTCGAAAAGCTGCTGGGCCTGGAGCTGACGCCGCGTTGCAAATACGTCCGCACGATCTTGGCCGAGCTGGCCCGCATCAGCGACCACTTGCTGTGCAACGGCGCCGTGGGCTTGGATACCGGGGCGTTCACGTACTTCCTCTACGCGTTTTATCAGCGCGAAGTGCTGTACGACATCTTCGAGACGCTCTGCGGCGCCCGCTTTACCAACAGCTACACCCGTGTCGGCGGCGCGATGCACGACATGACGCCGCTGGTGGTCGATAAGATCAGGGCTTTCGTCCGCAACTTTCCCAAGACGCTCGACGACATGGATCGGCTGCTCAACCGCAACCGCATCTTCATTGATCGCACCAAGGGCGTCGGTGTGCTGACCAAGGCCGAGGCCATCGCTCGCAGCGCCACCGGGCCGATCGCCCGAGCCAGCGGCGTCGCCCGCGACCTGCGCAAGGACGAGCCCTACCTGGCCTACAAGGATTTTGACTTTCAGGTCTGCTGCTCACCGGTCGGCGACAGCTTTGCCCGCTACCTGGTGCGGATGGCCGAGATGCGCGAGAGCCTGAAGATCGTTGAGCAGGCGATCGAGAACCTGCCCACCGGACCAATCAACGTGTCGATCGACGAACGGACGGCGCTGCCCAATAAGCAGCAGGTCTACACGACGATCGAGGGTACGATCTCGCACTTTGAGCTCATGATGGCCAACCGGGGTTTCACCGCACCTTTTGAAGAGTCGTACGGCGCGATCGAATCGCCCAACGGCGAGCTGGGATTTTACGTCGCCGGCGACGGCACCGACGTGGCCTACCGGGCGCGCTGCCGTCCGCCGTCGTACATCCACTTTGCCTTGTTTCCACACTTGATCCGCGGCCACACGCTGTCTGACATCGTGGCGGTATTGGGCAGCTTGAACATTATCGCCGCCGAGCTCGACCGTTAGTCCGTTTTTTTCGCATTGAGAACTTGGCCGTATCGGGCCAACCCTGATCCATGGCGACAGCCGAACGTATTTTGACCGACGAGATGGTGGCCGCCATCAAGGCCTACTTTCCGCGCTACCCGACGCTGCAGGCCGTGACCTTGCCCGCCTTGCATATCGTCAACGAGCGGCTGCGGATGGTCCCGTTGCAGGCGGTGGTCGAGATCGCCGAGTTGTTGAATCTGGCGCCGGCCGAAGTGCAAGACACGCTGTCGTTCTATGGGTTCTTCAAGCAGGATGCGCCGCACGGCGAGCATCGGGCCTGGGTCTGCCGCTCGGTAAGCTGCGCGCTGCGCGGCGGCGACGAGGTGCTCGAGCACGTGTGCCACGCCGCGGGGGTCTCGCCCGGCGGCACCACGCCCGACGGCAAGCTCACGGTCGAATTTGCCGAGTGCCTGGGCGCCTGTGAATTTGCCCCGTGCATTTTGGTTGGCAAGCGGGTGGTCAAGAATGTGACCAAGGAATCGGCCGAGGCGCTGGTCAAAGAGCTGCGCGGATCGGCCGGCAGCAACGGTCACACGTAAGTTCATCGAGTACGCCCAAGGCAACTGAGTAAGTCAGAGAAACGATGCCCAAGTTCGAGCCCGTCCTGTTAGCCAACATCGGCAAGCCCGACAGCTACACCCTCAAGGTGTACGAAGCTGGCGGCGGCTACGGCGCGCTGCGCAAGGTGTTGGCCGAGATGACGCCGGTGGCGCTGATCGACTTCATCAAGTCCAGCAACCTCCGCGGTCGTGGCGGGGCCGGCTTTCCCACGGGGCTAAAGTGGTCCTTCCTGCCCAAGGACCATCCCGGCCCGATCTACATGTGCATCAACGCCGACGAGAGCGAGCCCGGCACGTTCAACAACCGCCTGCTGATGGAGGACGACCCGCACCAGGTCATCGAGGGCACGATCCTCAGTTGCTTCGCCACCCGGGCGACGACCGCGTATATCTACCTGCGCTACGAATATCCGACCTCGCTCGAGCGGCTGCAAAGCGCCATCGACGAATGCTACGCCGCAGGTTATCTCGGCAAGAACATCCTGGGCAGCGATTTCTCACTGGACATCTACCTGCACCGCGGCGCCGCGGCCTACATCTGCGGTGAAGAGACCGGGTTGATCGAAAGCCTGGAGGGCAAGCGAGCCTGGCCGCGGATCAAGCCGCCGTTTCCGGCCGTCGAGGGCGTGTTTCGCAAGCCCACGGTCGTCAACAACATTGAGACCGTCAGTTGCGTCACGCAGATCGTCAACCGCGGCGTGGAGTGGTTCAAGAGCATCGGCGTGCCGTCCGATCCCAAGAATCCGCGCGACCCGGGCAGCTACGGTCCCAAGCTTTACTGCATCAGCGGACACGTCAACACGCCGGGTTGCTATGAAGCCCCTCTGGGCATCACTTGCCGCGAGCTGATCGAAGAATACGGCGGCGGAGTGTGGAAAGGTCGCAAGGGCAAGGCTGCCATTCCCGGCGGCATCAGCATGGGCCTGTTGACCGAAGCGGAGTTTGACACACCGCTCGATTTTGCCGGTCCGGGACGCGTGGGCTGTCTGGGTCTGGGCACCGCGGCCGTGGTCGTGATGGACGAGACCACCTCGATGATCGACTTCCTGCACAACAGTTGCCGCTTCTTTGCCCACGAGAGCTGTGGGCAGTGCACGCCCTGCCGCGAGGGCACGGCCTGGTCGCTGTCGATGATGGACCGCATCAAGGCCGGCAAGGGCCGGTTGAAGGACCTGGAGCTGCTGCTGGAGATCGGCGACTCGATCGGCATCATGCCCGGCACCACGATCTGTGGCCTGGCCGACGGCGCCGCTTGGCCGATCAAAAACGCGATCCGCAAGTTTCGCGGCGAGTTTGAAGAGTACATCAAGCGCACCAACCCGACCGGTTACCAGGTGACCGATGCGGTATCGGCTTTGCCGATCTTGGCATTGCACTAGCGAAAGACGTTTATGGCCATCGTGATCATCGACGGAAAAGAGGTCGAGCTGGCGCCGGGCGAGCGGCTCAACGGCATCCAGGCCGCCGCGCGCGTGGGAGTGGACATCCCGCATTATTGCTGGCACCCGGGCTTGTCGGTCGTGGCCAGTTGTCGGATGTGCCTGGTCGAAACCGGCACGCGCAATGCCGAGACCGGCGCGATCACGATGCTGCCCAAGCTTGTGCCCGCCTGCCAGACCCCGGCCACCGACAACACCGTCTTCGTCACCAACAGCGAGAAGGTCGAAAAGAGCCGGGCGATGGTCGAGGAGGATCTGCTGATCGATCATCCGATCGACTGCCCGATCTGCGACAAGGCCGGCGAGTGCAACCTGCAAGACTATCACTTCAAGTATGGCCAGGAGCAGCGCCGAGCCGACGTGCGGCCGTTTACCAGCCGCCGCCGCGAGATGGGCGAGACCGTCACGCTGTTTGTCGACCGCTGCGTCATGTGCACCCGCTGCGTGCGGTTCACCCGCGAGATCTCCGGCACCAGCGAGCTGTTTGTCATCAACCGTGGCAGCCACGAAGAGATCGACGTCTTTCCCGGCCATCCGCTGGCCAACAAGATGTCGGGCAACGTCGTGGACCTCTGCCCGGTCGGCGCGCTGGGCGACAAGGATTTTCTCTACCAGCAGCGGGTCTGGTTCATGAAGAAGCACGCCGGCGTCTGTGCTGGCTGCTCCACGGGCTGCTCGATCGACGTTGAAGAGAACCTGGACACGGTCTATCGGCTGAAGCCCCGCGCAAATCCCGACGTCAACGGCTGGTGGATGTGCGACGAGGGCCGCTATGGGTTTCATCACGTTCACAGCGACCGCAGGTTGACCAACGTCGAGCGCCGTGACGGCGAAAGCCTGACCTTGCTGGAATGGTCGCAGGTCGTTGGCGAGATCGACGAACGATTCACCAAGGCCGGTCGCCCGGCGGCCCTGCTGTCGCCGCACCTGACCGTCGAAGAAGCGTACCTCTTGGCCCGTTACATTCGCTCGCTGGATGCCGAGGCCCTGATTGCACTGGGCCCCGTGCCGGTGGTGGGCGAGGACGAGACCTTCAAGAACGGCTTCACCATTCGCGCCGAGAAATGCCCGAACCGCCGCGGTGTCGAAGAGGTGGTCAAGCACTTCATGGGCCGCGTGGCCAATCTCGACGATCTGCTCGCAGCGATCGACACCGGCAAGGTCGGCGCACTGTGGGCGAGCGGCGGATACAAGCACGAGTGGATTGACGCGGCGACCGCTGAGCGGTTGGCCACGGTCGACGTGCTGGTTGTCCAGGATATGTTTGCTTCACCGCTGTTGGAGCGCGCGACCTATCGCCTGCCGGGCGCGGCCTTTGCCGAGCGGGCCGGGTCGTATGTGAACCATGCCGACCGCCTGCAGAGCTTCAGCTGGGCGATTCGTCCGCCGGCCGGAGTGCGGGTTGAGAGCGGCGTGTACTGGGAATTGCTCCAGCGTGAAGGGCTGGTCAAGCCGCGTCGCGTCATGGAAGAGATCGCCGCGGAGATTCCGTTTTTCGCCGCCGCCGCACAGCCGGTGGGTCCGCTGGGTGTTGATTTGAAAGCGGCCGCAACCGCGCCCGCCACGGTTTAAGAGAGCGCGTATGTCGATCGATTGGCAAAGTCTGATGGCGCCGTTGATAGTGCCGCTGGTCAAAATCGCCCTGTTGGTATTTGGGCTGATGACCGCCGCGGCCTATCTGGTGCTGCTGGAGCGCTGGATGGCGGCCTGGGTGCAGGACCGTCTGGGGCCCAACCGCGTCGGCATACCGCTGACGCGCATCAAGCTGTTTGGCTTGGGGCAGCCGCTGGCCGATGGTTTGAAGTTCATCTTCAAGGAAGAGTACACACCGGCGCACGTCGACAAGGCGCTGTATATCCTGGCGCCGCTGTCGATCATGGCGGCGGCCTTGGCCATCTTCGCCGTGGTGCCGTTCGGCAGCGTGTTGCCGTTGGACCTGCCGGGCATGGGAGGTCAGCCGATCCAACTGGTCGTGGCGCCCAATGTTGACGTCGGCATGATCTATGTCTTCGCCCTGTCGAGCATCGCCGTCTACGGCGTGATTCTGGGCGGCTGGGCCAGCAACAACAAATACAGCTTCCTCGGCGGTCTGCGCTCGAGTGCGCAGCTCATCGCTTACGAGATTCCGCTGGGACTGGGCATCCTGGGTGTGGTGCTGGCCGCAGGCAGCTTGCGGTTGGATGCGATCATCATGGCCCAGGCCGAGACGGGTCTGTGGTTTGCCTTCACCCAGCCGCTGGGCTTCAGCGTGTTTCTGATCGCAGCGTTTGCCGAGGCGGCCCGCTTGCCGTTCGACCTGCCGGAGTGCGAGCAGGAACTGATTGGCGGTTATCACACCGAGTATGCGGGCATGAAGCTCTTGCTGTTTTTGATCGCCGAGTTTTTGCACATGGTCGTGGCGGCGTTTTTGATCGTGATCCTGTTTCTGGGCGGCTGGCACTTCTGGGGCATGAGCGTGCCGGCGGACGATCTGATCACCTGGCCGCAGGCGATCTTGCGGATCCTGGTGTTGATGGCCAAGGTGCTGGCCGTGATTTTGTTCTTCATGCTGGTCCGCTGGAGCTGGCCGCGGTTTCGCTTTGACCAGTTGATGAACCTGGCCTGGAAGGTCATGCTGCCGCTGGGCATCGTGAACCTGCTGGCCGTGGCCGCGGTGGTCGAGTATCAGCATGACGGCAACGGCGGGGGCGTGGCGCTGCCGATCCTGGTCGGCTGGGGCGTGGCCCTGGTCGGTTGGATCCTGGCGGCCAGTTTGGCGCCCTTGCACACCGACAATCGACCGCGAATGGAAGTCATGCAGCCGCCCGAGTTCGAACCGGAGGGCGTACTGTCGCGGTAATGCGGCGGAGCAATTGATATGAAAGCCAACGACCCCAGCGTGACGTGGATCGAAGAGCCCAAGCTCGGACTGGCCGGCAAGATGTACCTGCCGCTGTTCGTGCAGGGGCTTACCACCACGACCAAGCACCTCTTTGGCCCCAAGGTCACGGTCAGTTATCCGGAGGTCCGGCCGAAGATCGACAACCCTTTGATTTATCGGGGCGTGCACCGGCTGAACAAGGACGAGAAGGGTCGCGTGAAGTGCGTGGCCTGTTTCCTCTGCGCCACGGCCTGCCCGGCGCATTGCATCGATATCGTCGGCATCGAGAGCCCTTGGCCGGATCGCGAAAAGTATCCGCAAAGCTTCACGATCGACGAGCTCCGCTGCATTTACTGCGGCATGTGCGAAGAGGCTTGTCCGGTTGACGCGATCGAGCTGACCAGCCTGTTTGACCTGACGGGCCGCAGCCGCGAGGAGATGATCTTTGACAAAGAGAAGCTGTTGAGCGTGTACGATCAGACCAAAGACGCCGAGCCGATGAAGTCTGCCTCGCTGGGAGGCACGTTATGAACGAGCTGGTCTCGGTGTTGGGTCTGGCGTCGGCCCTGTTCGCGCTGGCGATGTGGCTGCTGTTGCCGCGCGGCGCGGCGCCGGGTCGCTCGGCCGGCGCGGTGCTGATGGCAGTCTCGCTGGGTCTCTTCGCTTCGCGCTTCCCGGGCCTGGGCAATTGGGCCAATACCGGCGTGTTTTACATCCTGGCCGCGGTGACCGTGGGCGCGGCGGTAGCCACGGTCACGTTTCGCAAGCCGGTCTATTCGGCGATCTGGTTTGCACTGTCGCTGTTGGGCACAGCCGGGCTGCTGTTGTTTCAAGGTGCGCAGTTCCTGGGCGTGGCCACGATCGTGGTCTATGCCGGCGCCATCCTGGTCACGTTCCTGTTTGTGCTGATGCTGGCTCAGCCCGAGGGTCAGGCCTATTACGACCAGATCAGTTGGGGTCCGAAGCTGGCCGCGCTCACAGGCGCGTTGATGGTGGGCGTGCTGACGTTGGCCGTGGCGGGCGTGTTTTTGAATCCCGATGCCGAGAATCATCCGCAGGCGCCGTTCACCGAGGCCGAACTCAAAAAAGAGATCCTGGCAGACCAGCACATGGCTCACCTGGGCGCCCAGTTGTTTTCCAAGCAACTGGTGGCGGTCGAAGTGGCCGGCACGTTGTTGCTGGCAGCCCTGGTGGGCACGGTGGCCATCGTGTCAGGCATGCGCAAGGCCGAAGGCGGAGGCCCCCTCGATGGATGAACAAGCATTGCTGGAAAGCTACCTGGTAGTCGGGGCGCTGCTGTTTGGCATCGGCCTGGTCGGCTTCTGCAGCCGGCGGAACATGATCGTGATGTTCCTGGCGGCCGAGATGATGCTGCAAGGGGTCTCGCTGAGCCTCGTGGCCTGGGGCCGCTATCACAACAACTGGGGCGGCCAGATGCTGGTGATCTTCATCCTCACGGTGGCAGCCTGCGAAGCGGCCATCGCCCTGGCCGTGGTGCTGAGCCTGTTTCACAAAAACGGCTCGCTCGATATCGCGCTGTGGCAAAACCTCCGCGAGGACAACCAGCCGGCCCATGCGGACCGCGACGCCGACGAGCTGCGAGCGCTGCCCGAGACCCAGTGGCCGACGCTCGCCCCGGCCGGCATCGAGCCGGATCATGACTTGGACGAAGTCCTTCACCGCACGCACATTTGAGATTTAATGTCGTCGATTGTTTCCACACTGTTGATTGCCATTCCCGCGTTGCCGCTGGCCGCGACGATTGTCACGGCCCTGTTCGGCCGCCGGCTGGGCGAGCGCAGCCATCTGCCGATCGTGGTGGCCCTGGTCACTGCGTTTCTGGCCAGCTTCCTGCTCGTGGCCGAGGTGGCCAAAGAGGCGGGCGAGAGCGAGATGAAGGTCGGTTGGGAGCAAACCGTCGACGTGTGGAACTGGTTGAACGTCGACGATGCAATCGCCACGCCCCCGGCCGCTCATGCGGCGGCCGATGCGCCGGCGCTGCCCGCGCGGCTGCCGTTTACCATCGGCGTCACGCTGCGGGCCGATCCTTTGACCGCGATCATGCTGGCGATGGTGACGTTTGTCGCCTCGCTGGTGGCGATCTATGCCAGCGGTTACATGCACGGCGACCGCGGCTACTGGCGATTCTTCACCTACATCGGCCTGTTCGTCTTTTCGATGACCATGCTGGTGTCGGTCAGTAATTTCGTGCTGCTGTACGTATTCTGGGAAGCGGTCGGTTTGTGCAGCTACCTGCTGATCGGCTTTTGGTATGAAAAACCCGAGGCCGCGGCCGCCGGCAAGAAAGCGTTTCTGGTCAATCGCATCGGCGACTTTGGCTTTGCCTTGGGTCTGTTCCTGATGTGGACGACGTACGGCACGCTCAACTTTCATGACGCCGGCGGCGTGGCGGGCATCTTGGGTCAGACCCGGCTCGCCCAGCCAGATCTATTCGTCGGCGGCGGCGTGGCGACGGCGATCTGTCTGCTGTTGATGCTGGGTGCCTGCGGCAAGAGTGCCCAGTTTCCGCTGCATGTCTGGTTGCCCGACGCGATGGAAGGTCCCACGCCGGTCAGCGCGCTGATTCACGCGGCCACGATGGTCACGGCCGGCGTTTACATGGTCACGCGCTGCACGCCGTTGTTTCAGGTCTCGCCCGACGCTCAGGCCGTGGTGGCGATCATCGGCGCCACGACCGCGGCCCTGGGGGGCATCATTGCCATGACCCAGACCGATCTGAAACGGGTCTTGGCCTATTCCACGATCAGTCAGCTCGGCTACATGTTCCTGGGTCTGGGCGTGGCCACGCTCACCAGCATCACGGCCGGCATGTTCCACCTGTTTACGCATGCCTTCTTCAAGGCCTTGTTGTTTCTGGGCGCCGGTAGCGTGATGCACGCCATGGGGGGCGTGATCGACATGCGCCGCTTTGGCGGTCTGCATCGCCTGATGCCGACCACGCACTGGACGTTTCTGTTCGGCTGCCTGGCCTTGGCCGGGGTGGTGCCGTTTGCCGGTTTTTGGAGCAAGGACGCCATCCTGGCGGCGGTGCACGAGAAGGCCGCGGAACACACGCTGTTCGCCGTGCTCTATTGGGTCGGCCTGGGCACGGCGTTCTTGACCGCAATTTACACCTTCCGCGCTTTCTTCCTCACGTTCTACGGTCCCGAGCGGGTGCCGCACGAGGCGGGACATCATGCCCATGAGTCGCCCCGGCCGATGACCTTGCCGCTGGTGGTGCTGGCCGTGTGCGCGTTGGGCGTGGGGGCCTATTTTGAATGGACGCAGGGCTTTGCCGAGATGTTGCGCTACACGCCGTCGCTGGCCTACGAGGTGATCGCGCCGCATGAGCACGCGCACGACCACGGCTCGCACCTGTTGGTCGCCGTGACCAGCACGGTGATCGCCCTGGCAGGCATCGGCATCGCGGCTTACTTGTACCTGGGCGATGCGTCGCAGGTGGCAGCGCTAACCCGGCTGCTCTCGCCGTTGTATTGGCTGTCGTACGGCAAGCTGTTCTTCGACCAAATCTACATGGCCCTGTTCATCTGGCCTTTGTGGGCGTTGGCGCTGGCCAGCTACTGGGTCGATCGCTACGTGATCGACGGCCTGGTGAACCTGGTTGGCAAGCTGCCCGTCTGGGTCGGTGCGAGCTTGCGTTCGTTGCAGGCGGGCATGGTGCAGTTTTACGCCCTGGCCATGATCTGGGGCGTCGTTGTGCTGGCGGTCACGCTGTTGGTGTGGCCGGCCATCGCGGCGAGCTGGAAATAACCTTCGCAGGAGAAACCGTGGGCGCGGATTCGATGTCGAGCCTGTTGATGACCACAATCTTTGCGCCCCTGGTCGGCGCACTGGCGATCGCCCTTTGGGCCGGCGCCGGTCGCGAGGCCGTGCGCCAGATCGCGCTGGTCACGACGCTCATCACGCTGGCGCTGACCGCGATCCTGCTGTGCAACTACGCGCCCAGCGACGAGCCTTATGCCGCCTGGAGCATGCCCTGGCTGGGTGACAGCTCGGGCATCGACATCCAGTTCAGCGTCGCGCTCGATGGACTGAGCCTGTGGCTGTTTGGCCTGTCGTCGTTGCTGCTGTTGACCTGCGTGCTGATCAGTTGGGAGTCGATCGTCGACCGGCCGGCGGCCTATTACGCCTCGCTGCTGCTGTTGGGCAGCGGCATGCTGGGCGTGTTTGCGGCCCGCGATATCATCCTGTTTTACATCTTCTTTGAGTTCACGCTGATCCCGCTGTTCCTGTTGATCGGTGTGTGGGGTTCGGAAGATCGGCAGTACGCGGCGGTGAAGTTCTTCGTCTATACCCTGGCCGGCAGCGTGCTGACGTTCCTGGGTCTGCTGTCGATCGTGCTGTGGGACTATTACCACTCGGCCGACGGTGTAATGACGTTCTCCATTCCCGCGTTGACCGCCGGACTAGCCGCGCACCCGATCGACCCCACCTATCAGCTCTGGATCTTCCTGGCGCTGTTTGCCGGGTTTGCCATCAAGGTGCCGTTGTTCCCGCTGCACACCTGGTTGCCGTTGGCCCACACCCAGGCCCCGGCGGCCGGCAGCGTGATCCTGGCCGGCATCTTGTTGAAGATCGGCACCTATGGCTTTGCCCGATTCAACATCCCCATGCTCCCCGACGCCACGGCCCAGTGCGTGCCTTGGCTGTTGGGCCTGTCGGTCGCGGGCATTATCTATGGTGCCTTGGTCGCATTGGCTCAGACCGACATGAAGCGGCTGATCGCCTACTCCAGCGTCAGCCACCTTGGCTTCTGCATGCTGGGTCTGTTCGCGATCACCGGGCTGGGAGTGCAGGGGGGTGTGTTGCAGATGATCAATCACGGCCTGTCGACCGGCGGCCTGTTTGCCGTGGTCGGCATGGTCTACGACCGTTATCACACTCGCGAGATCAGCCAACTGGGCGGACTGGCCCGGCGCACTCCGGTGCTGGCGTTGTTCTTCCTGCTGTTCACGCTGTCGAGCATCGGTCTGCCGGGGCTCAACGGTTTTGTCGGCGAGTTCATGATCCTGATCGGCATGTTCCAGCGCGCCTGGACCGACGCGCCCCAGGGCTGGGCCCTGGCCTATAAGGTCATGGCGGTGCTGGCCGTGTTTGGTGTGGTGTTGGGTGCCTGGTACATGCTGTGGCTGGTCCAGCGCGTGTTCTTTGGCCCGCTGCGCGAGCCGGGTCACAGTTCGGACCACGACGCGCACCACGATGATCGCTCCCTCGTGCCCGACCTGGCGCCGCGCGAGCTGGCGGCCCTGGTGCCGCTGGTGGTGTTTGTTTTTTGGATCGGTTTGTATCCGCAGTTTTTTTTGGCCCGGATGCAGCCCACGCTCGAGCCGCTGACCGAGAAGGCAGCGCAATCGCTGGCCGCCCGATCCGTCCCTCAGGCAATCGTCGTCGGCGCTCCGCGGCCGACTCCCGGAGAGCTGACCGTTGTCGAATGAGACCGTGTACTTGCTGCTGCCAGAAATCATTCTGGCTTTGGCCGCGACCCTGATTTATCTGGGCGGTGCGTTTCTGCCCGCGCGCGGTGGCTGGGGCTGGCTCTCGGCGGGGTCCATCGCGGCCGCGGCCTGGGCGCTCAACGGTCAGGCGACGCCCGACGCGGCGACGTCGATCGTCAGCGGTCCGATCGTGGTCGATCAGTTTGCCACGACCCTCAGTTGGGCAATTCTCGGCGCCGGATTGCTGTTCACGATGATCGCCGCCCGCACCAGCCGGCAGGGCGAGTCGTCTGAGTTCATGGGCTCGCTGCTGTTGGTGCTCGCCGGGCTGATGCTGGTCGTGCTGGCCAACGACCTGGTGCTGCTGTTTGCCGGGCTGGAACTGATCTCGATTCCGACCTACGTGATCCTGTTTCTGGGTCGCGGCCGGGGCATGCTCGAATCCGGCACGAAGTATTTCTTTCTCAGTGTGCTGTCGAGCGCCGTGCTGTTGTACGGTTTCAGCTTCCTGTACGGAGCTGCCGGCTCGACCGACCTGGTGGAGATTCGCCAGGCACTGGTGACCGCCGCGGGCGCGGGCCGGGCGTGGTTCGCGTCGCTGGCCCTGGTGCTGATCTTTGCCGGGCTCGGTTTTCGGCTCACGGCCGTGCCGTTTCACTTTTACGCGCCCGACGTCTACCAGGGCACGACCAATCCGAATGCCGGCTTGCTGGCCGTCGTGCCAAAGATCGCCGCCGTGGCCGCGCTGGTCCGAGTGGTCGCCGTGGCCATGCCGGGCGTGGAGCGGCTGGGCTGGCAGGTCTCGTTGGCGTTGGCACTGGTCACGATGACGGTAGGCAACCTGTTGGCGCTACAGCAGCGCAACGTGCGACGGATGCTGGCCTACTCGTCGATCGCCCATGCCGGTTACATGCTCATCGGCCTGGCGGTCAGTTTCGCAGTGGCCGGCGGGGCGACCGAAGCGACTCACTTCGATGGACTTGGGGCCACGGTCTTTTACTTGCTGGTCTATTCGGTGGCCACGGCCGGCACGTTTGCCGCGCTGACTTATCTGAGCGGCGCAAAGCAACTCAGCTCGATCGACGAGCTGGCGGGACTGGCCAAGACCTATCCGAAGACGGCGGCCGCGCTCGCCGTGTTCATGTTCTCGCTCACCGGATTGCCCCCCTTGGCCGGCTTCTGGGGTAAATTCACACTCTTCACCGGTGCGCTGGGAGTCGACGCTCGCAATCCCGATTCCAGCGGCCTCTGGCCCTGGTTCCTGGCCTTGGCCATTGCCGGCGCGCTCAACGCCGCGATCTCGGCCGGCTACTATCTGCGGATCGTGGGTCTGATGTACTTTCGCGGGTCCACTAGTGTGCCAGAGGGTCGCGGAGGCTTGGGTGCTGCCTGGGCCACTGCGATCTGCGCAGCACTGGTCATCGGCCTGGGCTGCCGCCCGGGTCCGGCAATCGAGCGGGCCAACGTGGCCAGCAAGTCTGCCCGCGCCATGGCGGCCGGCCCCAAAGTGATGCCTGACACGACCGCTAACCTGCTTTCGCCAGCTGCCCCAGCGGCCGCTTCCTGCGATCCGCCGCGCCGCGGCGCCGTTGCCGGAAAATAACGCCGGAAAATAATGCGACCGCTCCCCCCCTGGACGCGTCGATTTCGGGCGTTCTCTGCTGGCATTACCCCGCTCAACCATAGAGGGCCGCCTCCCAGCCGAGTATGCTGGACGTTGGGGGCGAACTGTGCGGTTGGGTATGCTCGATGTCTCACGTCCAAAGCTCGGCGGCGGAACTCGCCCAATTATTCGACGAGAGCAGCGTGCCGGTGTACGTCCTTGATGAGGACCGGCGGATTGTCTTTGCCAACCGGGCCTGCGCTCGCTGGACCGGTTTGCCGATGAAGCGGCTACTCGGTTTGCGCTGCGCCTGGCATTCCGATGCGGAGCAAGGCACCGCGGCCGGCGCCGGCGCTGGGCTATGTCCGCCCCCGCAGGTCTTCTCGGGTCAGACCCGCACGGCCGTCGTCCACTGTCCCGCGGCCGCTGGTCAAACCGTCTATCGCCGCGGGCATTTTTTGCCGTTGTCCGACGGCGGAGACGAAAGCGCGGGCGTGATCGCCATTCTGGAGCCCGTGGATTGTCCGATCGAAACGGCGCTCGAGGCCACCGCGACCGACGACCTGCTGCACGAGCAACTCCGTCGGCTGCGCCGCCGCATGGCGACCCGCTATCGCATCGACTCGCTGTTGGGTGACAGTCCGCTGGTGACCCGGGCCCGAGCCCAGGTTGAGCTGGCCGCGACCAACGGAGCCAGCGTATTGGTCGTCGGTCCTCCGGGAACCGGCAAGGACCACGTCGCCAAGAGCATTCACTACTATCGCAGCGAGCCGGGGCTGTTGTTGCCCTTGGACTGCGCGATCCTGGACGTCAACTTGCTGCGGTCCGCGTTGCGGTCGGCCTGGGCCAAGATCAGCGGCGTCTGCGACGGGGTCAGCACGCTGCTCTTGAGCGACGTCGACGCCATGCCCGTCGAGGCGCAAAGCGACCTGGTCGACTTGTTGCGGCTGGAGGCCCGGCCGGGGCGGTTGATTGCTACGGCGACGCGGTCGCTGGGCTCCTTGGCATCGGCAGGCGAGTTTTCCACAGTGCTGGCCAGCCAGTTGTCCACGATCACGATCGAGCTGCCAGCCTTGGCCGAGCGGAAGGAAGACCTCCCGCTGTTGGCGCAGTCCTTTCTGGAAGAGGTCAATGCCAGAGGTGGCAAGCAGGTCGCGGGGTTTACGGGCGAGGCGCTAGATCTGCTCTGCGGCTACGCCTGGCCTGAGAACCTGGACGAGCTGGCCGCGGTGGTCCGGCAGGCCCACGAGCGGTCACAGGGGGCCGAGGTGGCGGCGCGAGATCTGGGCGAGACGATTCACTGCGCGGCCGGCGCCAAAGTTCATCCGCCGCGCGTCGACGAGACGATCGTGCTGGGTGAGTTTCTGGCCAGCGTCGAGAAAGAACTGATCGCCCGGGCGCTCAAACGTGCTAAGGGCAACAAGACCAAGGCGGCCAAACTGCTGGGTCTCACGCGGCCGCGGCTTTACCGTCGCCTGGTCCAGTTGGGCATGGAGCCGCCCGATTTTCAGGAAGTCTGAGCGATCGGCGGCGGCCGAGCTCTTGCCACCGCTTGTCAATCCAGATCGCTCGTCCTACGATGAACCCCGACCATGACCAAGCCCACCGTTCAGCCCGCCGCAAGCCGCCCACCGCGCGTGATTGTTTATGAGCGCAGCGGTCGGTGGGCTGCCGCATTGCGGACGCAACTGCCGCCGGAGATCCTGCTGACCGAGACCCGCTCGCTGGGCGAGTGCTCCGCGGAGCTCGCATTGTCGCCAGGGAGCTTGTTGGCGCTGGAGGTCACCGAGCGGAATCTTGCGGCGGTCGTCGACCTCCTTTGCGGGTTAAACCGGCGCGATCCGTTGGCTCGGGCACTGGTGCTGGCCGGCGACGGTATGGTCGCCAGCCAGGCGTTGCTGCGCGAGGCGGGCGCGGTGCACTTTGTCACCGCGACTCGCGCGGCGTCCGGGCTGGAACAGGTCTTTGAGAATCATTTTCGTCGCGTGCCATCGCCGCCCAAGAATCTGGCGGACAGCGTCTGGGAATCGCTACCCTGGGCCGATGCGACCGCGACATTCGACGCATGAGAAGGAATAAGTTTCATGGCCCCAGTCAGCATTGACCCGTCTGAAGTCCGCCGGCATCTGGCCGAGTTTGCCGATCCGGAGACGGGCAGCGGCGTCGTCGAGACCGGACAGCTCCAGGACGTGACCGTCGACGGCGCAGCCGTGACCGTGAAGCTCGGTTTAACCAGCCACTCGGCCATTCTGCGTGAGGAAACCAAAGAACGATTGACGAAGCTGCTCAGCGAGCGTTTGCCGGGCGTCAGCGCGGTGCGGGTCGAGCTGACCGACTTCGCTCGCCCGCCGGGTAAGCTGGGCCAGGTCGGCCTGACCGCCAAGAGCGTGATCGCGGTGGGCAGCGGCAAAGGGGGCGTCGGCAAGAGCACCATCGCCGCCGCCATCGCCCTGGGACTGTCGCGGGCCGGCAGCCGGGTCGGACTGATGGATGCCGACGTCTACGGTCCCAGCATCCCGCATCTGCTGGGCGTCAATCAACGACCCGAGGTCGCCGACAACCGCATCCAGCCGATTCAGGCAGCGGGTGTGAAAGTGATGTCGATGGGCTTTCTGGTGCCGCCCGGCGAGGCCGTGGTCTGGCGCGGTCCGATGTTGCACGGGGCGATCACGCAGTTTTTGCGCGACACCAACTGGGGCGAGCTGGACTACCTGATCATCGACATGCCGCCGGGGACCGGCGACATCGCCCTGACCCTGTCGCAGTTGCTCCCCTTGTCCGGCGCGGTCGTGGTTTGCACGCCGCAGGACGTGGCCTTGCTGGACGCGGTTAAAGCCGTGGCCATGTTTCGCAAGGTCAACATCCCGATCCTGGGCATGGTTGAAAACATGAGCGGCTTTGTCTGCCCCGACTGCGGCAAGCGATTCGACATTTTCGGCAGCGGAGGCGCTCGCCGGCGTGCCGAGGAGCTGGCGATTCCATTTCTCGGCGAGGTGCCGATCAACATGCAGATTCGCGAACTGGGTGACGCGGGTCGCAGCGACGACAATTTTCAGAACCCAGCGCTGGCCGAACCGCTGCTGGCGATTTGCCGCAACGTGGTGCACAGCCTGGCCGACCGCCCGGCCGACTCGGGCGCGCTGCCCGTGCTCTCGATCTGAGCCGCTCACAAGAAGTGTATCGCTTGACCGCTCAAGCGGTCCTCTTTCAGGCCGCTTGAGCGTACTATCCATGACTCCGCAAGCCATTGTCAGCAATGGCTTTGCGTTAAGACGCTGAACCCCTGAAACAGCTAGGGCCGTCCGGAGGTGATTCCACCCGGACGGCCCTTTCTCGTTGGATTCAATAGCCACTGTAAGAGTCAGCGGCTAAGCGCGCCAGAGAGGCGCAAGCGGAAGAAGGCTACTTCTTCTTCTTGCTCTTCTTGGCCTTCTTCTTGGGAGCCTTCTTTGCAGCGGCTTTCTTCTTCTTGGCCACAGTCCGTCCTCCTAAAAAAGTTTCGGCAAGATCCGTCTCGGTGACTTCCAAGTCACAAATTGCTCCGAGCCAGTCTTACCCTGAACAAAACAGAAGTCTCTTCCGCACCTGCCTGCGATGCTGTGAACAGCAAAACTGCAACTGCGGCAGAGACCAAACACGCACGAGTTCAGGAAAGAACTGAAAGATATTTGTACATACTTTGCGTGAATGTGCAACATGAATTCTCAGAAAACTTGACATCCGACAAAGTTTTTCTCTCGCGCGCCGCGCGTTGCAGACCAGCGCGCCGAAGAATGCGCCGCGCGATACCAGCGCGCGTGATCGCGCAGGCGCGTGATGAAAAGCGCGAGCACACATTGCCGCGCCGACCTAGTAGATCGACACCGTGGTGCCGTCGCTCAATCGCCCCGAAGGTTGCGCCGCGCGCTGCTCGAGGCCCCACAAGCGGCGCTCGGCCGGCACGCGCGACTGCAAATAGAGCGTGTGCTTCAGTGGGCTGCGCGCCGCCAAGGCGAGGTCGCCATGCTGGGTCCACGCCGCCAGAATCTGCCGCCAGGCCTCGCGGCGACAGGCCCGCTTGATGTGGATCGGATCGAATCCGTACCACTCGGTGCGCTGCTCGATCACGCCAAAACCTCGCCCGGTCGCCAGCGACCGCAGCCGCTCGTTCAACGCCAGGGCCCGGTCCCGCGCCTGGTCCAGAGTCAAGCGGCTAAACGGAAACAGCACGCTCCGCAGCAGCGTGAACCGCGCCCGAGAGAGCGTGTGCAGATTGCCCACCGGCAACAGCGTGACCACGGTGCGAGCCCGCGCGGCGATCAGTCGATCGAAGCACCGCTCGACCCACTGACAGATCGTGTCCACGGGGGCTTCGTAGAGCAGGTCGTTGCCGATATCGGTGACCAGCGCGGCGGTGGGCACGTCATTGCGAGCCAGATCCGACCACAGCCCGCATTCCAAAATGCCCGGCAAACGGCGGCCCAGCAAGCTGTTGGTCATACCATAGGAGCGGCCATGCCCGAGTGCCGTGAGCACCTCCAGCGGTTTGCCCCAGGCCCGATAGGCCGTGTGCAACACGGTGCCGATGCCCTTGGTCAGGTTGCTCGCGCCAATGAGCACGACGCGGCGAGTTGCCACGGCGGTGGTTGCATTGGATTGCGAAAGGGAGCTTTCGGAACTGATCACCTGCGATACCCTCCCAAGCCGCCACCGGGACCAAAATAGGCTTGCAGCGTCGTGTAGCTCGTATAGGCCAGGTAGCCGAAGAACAACGCCAGGAACTGATCGCCCAGCCGGGTGAAGGCCAGCACCGCGATGACCGCCGCGGCGATCACCGACAGCCACAGCGATTGCCGCAAGCCGTCGGTGCCGCTGGCCATCTCAAACAGCTCGCGCGCAATCTGTCCGCCGTCCAAGGGAAAGATCGGCAGCAGGTTCACCAATCCCCAGAAAATGTTGATGTACAGCAGGTCGTTCACCAGGATATTGGCCTGCCGCGAGTCCAACAGCTCCCATTGCACGGGCAACCCGAACTCGAAGGAGCGATCGAACCAGACAGCGTGCCCGCTAGCAACCAGGATGCCCATGACCACCAGCGCCAGCAGAAATCCCGCGCCTGGGCCGGCCAGGGTGATCAGGATCTGCGCCGTGCGGTCGCGATGCGTCGGTTGATAAGTGGCCAGACCGCCAAAGCCGTGCAGCGTGATCCGCGGCGGCCAGCCATAGGCGTTGGCCGCCAGCGCATGGCCCAGCTCGTGCACCAGGATCGAGAGAAAGCAGGCGCCGATCCAGAACAGCATGTCGACCGGCTTGGAATTTCCGCGCAAGCCCAAGAGCAACGTCCCGGCCCAGAACATCGGGTGGACGCGGACGGGAATGCCCAGTACCTGAAAGTTCAAGTCGTACTGGCTTCGCGGTGGTTCGTTCAGTAGCACGCTATCCGTCACGCCCGGGGTCAGCAGGTATCGCAGTCGAAAGTGCCGCGAGGTCAACACGCTTATTCTATCATGCGGCGCAGGCCAGAGTTGGCGGGAAACGACCGCCGGCTCGCTTGACTGGTAACTCGGCGACTCCTCAGGCCGCCTGCTCCAGCACCGTGGTCGCGGGACGCCCGGCGGTCGCCGGCGGAATGAAGTGCGGCCGCAGGGTCGGCCGCGGCAGCGCGTCCAGCGTGTCCACGATGTAGTTGGCCGCCGCGCGGGCAGCGCCGCCGTGACCGACCTCGGTTTTCATTCGCTCCAGGCGGTCGACCAGCGCCTGCCGGGCCGGACGGTCGGTAAGCCAGCCGATGACGTGCCGGGCCAGCTGCGGCGAGCGATCCTCGTAGGTCAGGTACTCGGGAAATAGGACTTCCGCGTCCAACGGCGAATCGGGATCGTAAGGCGACAGGTCTTTTGGAAACAACTCGCAGCCGGTCAGCAGGTTGACCAGCGTGATGTACTTCACCTTGCGAAACCGTTTTTGGATCGCATAGGCCAAGGGACTGATCCAGTACAGGACCACCGTGGGCTTGGCCTGAAAGAGCAGCTCCAGCGACACCGAGCCGGAGACCGCCATACAGCAGTCCGCCAGGCGGATCAGCTCGGGCGTGCGCCGCAGATAGACCTCGGCCGGCACGCCGCTTTCGGCCACGGCCGCGCGGGCCATCTCGGCCTGGTGCGGCTTGAAGCTGGCCACGGCAAAGCGGACCTGCGGCACCTGCGCTCGCACGATCCGCGCGGCACGCAGCAGGTATTTCAGGTTGGCCTCGACCTCTTGGGTGCGCGAACCGGGCAGGATGGTGACCAGCGGCCCTGGTTGCTCAACGTGCTGGGCGACGAACTCCGGGTCGAGCTGCTGCCGCCGCACTTCGTCGAAGAACGGATGGCCGACGAATGTTGCGTTGCAGCCGCGCTCGGCAAACCAGCGGGCCTCAAACGGCAGGCTGCACAGCACGTGATCCACGTAGCGGCGCATTTTTTTGATCCGCCAGGGGGCCCAGGCCCAAATCTGCGGCGGCGCGTAGTAGAACACCGGAATGCCGTGGGCCTTGGCCCGACGCGCGATCCACCAGTTGAACCCGGGGTAGTCGATCAGCACCACCGCGTCGGGTCGGTGATGGCGAAAGTATCGATCGGCCCGACCGGCCAGCGCCAGGAACTTGTGAATGTTGATGATCACGCGCAACAGCCACATCACGGCCAGCGCCGTCAGGTCAACGTGCAATCGGCAACCGGCCGCTGCCATCTCGGGTCCGCCGTAGCCGACCGCCTCCACGTCAGGTCGCAGCGCGCGTAGCTGACGGATCAGGTTGGCGCCATGCAGGTCGCCGCTGGGCTCGCCGGCGGAAAAGAATATCTTCATGGGTGTCGCTCTGGTTCAGGGGCTCGTCCGACACGGCGCGTTACACGCCGTGATGTTGCTCAATCGGCAGTCCCGCGGTGCGCGGCTGAAGTGCCGCTCGGCTCGCGGTCTCGCTGGGGATGCTGAGCTTGGGCGCGGCGATTTCGCGGGCCAGGTGCGGCGTGAAACGGCGATCGATCCAGCCGGCCCGCAGACGATCGACCAGGCCCGGTCGAAAACGTTCGCCGCACGGCGGCAATCCGTTGGCCATCAAGACCTGGCAAACCCGCAACCCGCGGTGCGCGGCCAGCGGCGCCAGCGCGTGAAAGGCATTGTGCGCCTGCGACAACTCGACCAAGGCCGCGCGATTTGCGGCAAAGTACAAGTCGCCCGCCGAGGTATTCCGCCGTCCGCGCAACCTTTGCCAGGCTTGCGTTAGCCGCGCGCCGAGTGTTTGATCGACCTGGGCGATTGCCAGGTCGGCTCGTCCCAGGCGGCTCAGCAGGTGCGGCACTTCGGCGACGCGCTGCTGCGAGAGACGGCTGACGCCCACGACCACCTCACCGCGGGCGGCGGCGACACCGGCTGCAAATGCGGCGCTGGTGCCGCGCGGCGGATCGAATCGCAACACGCGGACCGTGCCGAGGCGAAGCGGTTGCGCGGAGACAACGCGCAGCAGGTCGGCCGAAGTGGCGTCGAGGATGCAGATGATTTCGTAAGGCAGGATGAGGCGCTCCATCTGGTCTGCCAGGTGCGCAAGCCCGCGCCCCAGCCCTTCGGTCGCATCCCGCACGGGGACAAGCACCGTATAGCGCACCATGAGTTGCTCCCTGCCGCGCATTGGCATCTGCCGGATCCTTCGGCTGCTATCACGCTGGCGCGGGAAGTATCCCAGAAGGCGAGGTCGGGGGTAAAGTCCAGTTTCAGCCGACTTTGCGAGCAATTGGATAGAAAAATGGCGAGGGAATTTGGCGAAAAACATTCCTCGCGACGGACCAGGAACCTCGCGCAAAAAAACAGGGGCGCTTGCCCAACCTGGGAAAGCGCCCCTGCGGTAACTCAACTTCGGTTTCGGTCGCTTACTTCGCGGCCTTGAAACCCTTGCCGTCCTTGAACAGCAGGGTGATGAGCTCATCGCCCGAGGCCTTCTTGGCCTTGGCCAGGCAGCCGCCGCAGCACAGGCCGACCTTCACGCCCTCGACCTCGACCGACTTGTCAGCCGCGACCGGCTTGTCGGTGAGCGGGCAAGTGGCCTGCTTCAACTGACCGGTCTGGACCAGCTGCAGGTTGGCCTTGGCGGAGTACTTGGCGGTGTCCTTGGCAAACGCCACGGGGCACTTCTCACAGCAGAACTGCACCTTGCCGCCGTTGAAGTCGGCGGTCTTGTCGGCCTTGGCGGGGCCGCCCGACACGGGGCACTTCAGGGCCGGGGCATCGGCGGCATTCAGAGTCGTGGCAGCTACCAACGCGACGACGGCCAAAGCGGCCAGAGCAAAACGAGCTTTCATGGGGAAGATCCTTTCAAAAAAAGTTGTCCTCAAACTGCGGCCCGGCGTTGGCGCGCTACCCACACAACAAGCGAGCAGCCAATGACGCCGAACCGAACAAAGACGAAAAACAGATCCAACGAAGACGTAGAAGGTCGAACGCAGGCGGACTGAGGCGCAGGCCTCGGCCCAGCGTCGCCTAAATGGGCCAGCGTCGCCTAAATGAGCCAGCGGCAGTAGAGCGCGTGGTAAGAGTGTCTGGCCGCGGTCGGCGGTGGCCCCATCACCGGAGAAACCACCGGCCGGTCGGCCGACGTCCACACGACAGAACCCACGGCAACATCAGCCACGAGCGCTGCGAGCTCGTGCGCTTCCGTGGAGCGCTTTTCAATCACGGCCGGTTGCGAGCCCCGGGCCTTGCAGCAGCAGCCCGAGGTGGCCAGCCGCTCTTGGTCCGCGGCCGCAGCCGAGTGCTTCTGCGCTGACTGTTTTTGCGCACAGCACGACTTCTGCTTGGCCGCACAACAACTGGCCAGCGGTTTATCAACCGCACGGCGGCTGCAGCAACATGCCTGGTCGGCGTCCGCAGTGCGCCCGACCGCACAGCACAGCGGCGTCATCGCCATGACCGGCGCCAGAGGCACCGCGATCACGACGAGCGACAGCACAAGCTTCTGTGCGACCGATAGCATCATGGTTTATTGATCTGTTGGAGCGGGGAGCCGAAGCGGTGCTAATTTTCGGTCAATACGACCGTCAAAGTCAAGCATCTTTACCAGCCAGACCAGAATTCTGATCCAGCCGGCTGAAATTCTGCGCTGTTGCGCACTCATGGGCTGACGGGGGGCCCTAGCCCTGCCGCTCGATGAGCAGCTCCAAGTAACTGCGCCGCTCGCTGTTATCAAGGCCAAGTTCGGTCGCCAGGCCTGCCAGCACCGCCCGCGCGGCGTCCAGGCCAGGCGCCTCGGCGATGATTTCCAACTCCACAAAACTACCCAGCCCCTCGACCTCATCCAGGGCTACCTCGACCGGTCGACCCTGCCAGGTGACCACAAAGTGCGTGCGCCGCTTGCGCACTTCGAGCACCGGCGAGAACCCCAAGGCCACGAGCAGCTCGGACGAGTCGTTGGCCGCGGCGTCGTCGTCGGGCAGGCAAAGCTCGATTTCACGCCGGGACTTGGTCGTGCGGTCGAGTTTGGGACCTTTGTAAGTGATATAGTTGTGCGAGCCCACGCGTCGCAGCCGCAGGGCCTCGTCGGTCAGGGCGAAGTCGCGGTTGGGATGCGCGAAGTAGCGGTCGACCTGCACGATCGTCTCGCGCGGCCCCGTGGCCAGCCCGCCCAGCCGGCGCTGGAGCTCCGCGGAGTCGAGACTGCGAAACTTTTGTTCGACTTCGATCGCCATGCCGCGCGTCTCCTCGAACGGCCGACAGGATCTGCCGCCGGCCCATGATCGTTGATTGTCGGAAAGTACTGTGATGGATGCAACCAGTCCCGAACCTCGCGCGACAAGCAGCCCCTTTCTATGGATCCTGCTGGTACTCGCCGCCGCCGCCGTGCTGTCGTACGTCGCTATTGGCACGGCGCCGCGCCGCGCCGACGACGCCACCAGGCATCCGGCGGTCGGTCGCAAGCTGCAGTACCTGCGGCTCGAACCGCTGACGGGTGATGCCGCGGCCGTCTCGCTGGACGACCTGCGCGGCCGGGTCACGCTGGTGAATTACTGGGGGACCTGGTGCGGACCATGCATTATCGAGCTGCCTCACCTGTTGGAGTTGGCCGGCAAGTTCGCGGCCGAGCCCGACTTTCGTTTTCTTCCGATCTCATGCGGCGGCGAGGGCGACGCTGATCTCGAAGAACTGCGCGGCACGACCGAGTCGTTCTTGGCTGCGCGCAACCTCTCGCTGGCGACCTATGCCGACCAGCACGCGGCCAGCCGCCGGGCGATGGCGATTCTGTTGTCGTTGGACAACTTCGCCTATCCGACCACGCTGGTGCTCGACCGCCGCGGCACGATCCGCGGCTTCTGGGTCGGCTACGACCCGCGCGCGGTCGATGAGATGACGTCGCTGGTGCGTGAACTGCTGGCCGAGCGGGCCAATTGAAGCCAGCGCACGATCAGCCGCTGCGCGCGAGGGTTTGCAGCAGCGCAGCGGCCGCCGCCGCCGGATCGGCCGCGCTCGTCACGGCGCCGCTGACCGCGATGCGCTTCACACCGGTTGAGAGCACCTGCGAGACGTTCGCCGGCGTGACGCCGCCAATGGCAAAGGCCGGCAAGCGGATCTCGGCGGCTACGGCCGTCAACAATTCCGTGCCGGTGAACTCGGCGAACTGTTTGGTGCCGGAGGGAAACGTGGGGCCGACGCCGATGTAGTTCGCGCCGTCGAGCACCGCTGCCCGGGCTTGCGCAAGCGAGTGAGCGGAGACACCAATCAAGGCCCTGGAGCCCACGATGCTTCGTGCGTCTTTGACCGACAGTTCGTTCTGGCCCACGTGCACTCCATCCGCGCCGGATAGGGTCGCCAGGTCGGGCCGATCGTTGATGATCGAAAGTGTCGGCGTGCCGGCCGTCAGCTCGACCAGTAGCCGGGCCCGCTCGAGGAGGTGTCGGTCAACAAGCGACTTATCACGCAATTGGACCACGTGCACGCCGGCCGCGACCAGTGCGGCCACGCGCTGGCGAAACGCTGCGAGCGTCGGGCAACCGTCGGTCAGGACATACAGCCGCGCGGCGGCCAGCCGCGCGACCGAGTCACGTGTGATCTCGGCGGCCCGCTCGAGCGTGTAGACCCGGTAGCGGAGCTGCTCGAAGCGTCGAGCCGCTTCGTCCGTGAGCAGCTTTGAGAATTCCTCCAGGCTGCGCAGCGCCTGCTCGACCCGGTTGAAGCTGGCGCCGGCGACGGCAGCCAGTTCGAGCCGCGATTGCTCGCTCGGCAGGCTGACGCCGACGCCGACATCGCGGCGGGTCTCGCGCGCGGCCGCGCGCTCCACGGCCGGGAACAATGCCAGGACCGCGGCGAGCTCATGGCGAAGCGACTTGCACTCGGCCGTGAGGTGACGATCGTCCAGCCCGAACCGCAGGTAGTCTTCAATCACGCGCAGCCCTTCGCTCGCGCGATTCGACGCGGCGTCCACCACGCGCAGCGCGGCCAGCGCGTCGCGCGTGGGCTGTCCCGCATCTGGCACAGTGTCCAGCGGAGCAGTGTCCAGCGGTGCAGTGTCCAGTGGTGCAGTGTCCAGCGGCGCGGTGTCCAGCGGCGCCACGTCGGCGTCGTCCAGCGGCAGCGGGCCGGGTTGAAAACCACTCAAGCGGTGGATCTCGGCTTCCAGGTCGATCGCCGTGAGTCCCCGCAGTGCGAGCCAATCGGCAACCGGACCCGCTGAGGCCGCGATCCCCAACAGCAGGTGCTCGGTGGCCAGCGTGAGCGGTCGGGGGTATTCGGCCAGCAGGGTCTCTGCCGTGTGCAGGCAATCCAGCCACGCGGTCGAGAACCGCGCGGCGCGGCCGCTCGGGGAGGCCGGCATCTCGGCCAGCGAGAAGTGTCGCACCACCGCCGAGGTGTCGATGCCCGCGGCGGCCAGGAACAGGGCCGCACGGCACTCGGGTTCGGCCAGCAGTCCGACGAGCACCTCGGGCACGTTCAATTCGTCAACGTCGTCACAATTGGACCAGCCGGCCGCGGCCGCCATAGCTCGTTCCGACGCTGGTGTGAATTCAAATCGCATGTGTCTAATGATATGTCGTGCCCCCCGAGATGACGAACGGGCCGTTTGCAGCAGCATTTGCCGGCATGAGCGGCCGCCGGGAGCGCAAGTTCGCACCGATCGGCGGGATTGGTTCTGGCGTGAGGCGTGTGCATGACAGCACGCGGGCACCGAAAGGTGCGCCTAACCCCAAGCGGCCCTTTCAGTTGCCTTGCTCGATCTGGAATTAAGAGTTAGAATTCCGAGGCGATTTGACCCGTCTGTTGGCGGTGATTCCGCCGCGGCAAGGAGCCGGTAATCGATGCGCAGGATGCCCTGGTTTGCCTGTTTGTGGCCAGGCCTCTACCAGCTTTGGCTGGCTGGGTCGTGGGCCGGATTGGTCCTGGCGGCCGGGTTTGCGCTATTGTTAAACACGTTGCTGCTGGCGAGCTTTGTCTGGGTCGAGCTGCTCGGCGTGCGAGACCTGCGGCTGGGTTGGCTGGCCGTTGGGTTGCTGTGGAGCGGTTCCCTCCTGTTTTCTCTAGGCGCAGCGGCTCGCGGACCGCGGCCCGTGTCGCGAGCTGTCGAGGGATTGTTTCGCCAGGCGTTGAACGAATACTTACTGGGAAACTGGTTCGAAGTGGAGAGTACGCTGGCCGGGCTGTTGCGGCAGGCGCCGCGCGACGTCGAGGGCCGGTTGCTGTTGGCGACCATGCTGCGGCGGACTGGCCGCCACGACGAAGCGCTGGCCCACCTGTCCCAACTGGAAAGGCTGAATAACGCGGCCCCCTGGTCGCGTGAGATCGCGTTGGAGCGCGACGGGATTGCCCGGCAAGCGAATAATGGTAACGAGGAAGTGCCCGACGACGATTCCGGCGAGTTGAGTGCCGCCGACGCCGGGGCGGATGACCCTGGGGCGGGTGACCCCGGGAGAGGGCCGGTCGTGCTGCGGCTTCCCCGCCAGGCGGCGTAAGGCCGCGGCGCGGGACAGCAATACAGATCGGCGGGCGCGGGGAGGTTGGCGGCGGAGCAGGGCAAGGTCCCAGCCGGCGCAAACATCCCGACCTGTATGAGCGTAATACTAATCGCGGTGGCGGCCGAGACGGTGGCTAGATTAAGTTTTCACCGGCTCGGGCGACTTTCGCCTCAACGGAGAGCAACATGTACGAGCGATTTACGGACCGCGCCCGAAAAGTCATGCAGTTGGCCAACCAGGAGGCCCAACGCTTCAACCACGAGTACATCGGCACGGAGCACGTGCTGCTGGGCTTGATCAAGGAAGGCAGCGGCGTGGCCGCCAACGTCCTGAAGAATCTGGACGTCGATCTGCGCAAGATCCGCCTGGAGGTCGAGAAGCTCGTGCAGAGTGGTCCCGACATGGTGACCATGGGCAAGCTGCCGCAGACTCCCCGCGCCAAAAAGGTCATCGAGTACTCGATGGAAGAGGCGCGCAACCTGAACCACAACTACGTCGGCACCGAGCACATCCTGCTGGGGCTGCTCCGCGAGCAGGAGGGCGTGGCCGCGCAGGTGCTGATGAACCTCGGTCTGAAGCTCGAGGAAGTCCGCGAAGAAGTCCTGAACCTGCTGGGCCACGGCCTGGAAGGCAGCGAAGGCGGCGAGCGCACCGGCGGCGAGCGGGGTGGCACCGCCTCGGGCGAATCGCCCAAGAGCGGTAAGAGCAAGACCCCGGCCCTGGACAGCTTCGGCCGCGACCTCACCGAGTTGGCCCGCCAAGGCAAGCTCGACCCCGTGATCGGACGCGAAAAGGAAATCGAGCGGGCCATCCAGATTCTCAGCCGCCGTACCAAGAACAACCCCGTGCTGTTGGGCGAAGCGGGCGTGGGCAAGACGGCCATCGTCGAAGGCTTCGCCCAGCGCGTGATCGAAGGGAATGTGCCCGAGCTGCTGGCCGACCGGCGGATCGTGGTGCTGGACCTGGCGATGATGGTTGCCGGCACCAAGTACCGCGGTCAGTTCGAAGAGCGGATCAAGGCGGTAATGAACGAAGTGCGGCGGGCGAAGAACACGATCTTGTTCATCGACGAGCTGCACACGCTGGTGGGCGCGGGCGGCGCGGAAGGGGCGATCGACGCCTCGAACGTGCTCAAGCCGGCTCTGGCCCGCGGCGAGATCCAGTGCATCGGCGCCACCACGCTCGACGAATACCGCAAGTATATCGAGAAGGATAGCGCCCTGGATCGACGGTTCCAGGTCGTGATGGTCGAACCCTCGACCAAGAGTGAGACGGTGGAAATCCTCAAAGGACTGCGCGATCGATACGAGCAGCACCACCGGGTGCAGATCACCGACGACGCGTTGGCCGCGAGCGTCGAGCTGTCGAGCCGCTACATCACGGGCCGCTGCCTGCCGGACAAGGCCATCGACGTCATCGACGAAGCCGGCGCCCGGGTCCGACTGAAGGCCATGACTCGTCCGCCCGACTTGAAGGAGATCGACACCGAGGTCGAGACCTTGAACAAGGACAAGGAAGAGGCGGTCGCCAACCAGGATTTTGAACGAGCGGCGGCGCTGCGCGACCAGGCCGACAAGCTCAAGAAGAAGAAGCAGAACATCACCCGCGACTGGCGCGAGAAATCGCGCGAGGCCGACGGCGTGGTTGACGAGGAAGTGATCGCCGAGGTCGTCTCCAAGATGACCGGCATTCCGCTTACCCGGATGACCACCGAAGACAGCATGCGGCTGATGCAGATGGAAGCCGAGCTGCACAAGCGCGTGATCAGCCAGGAAGAAGCGATCAAGTCGATCTCGAAGGCCGTGCGCCGCAGCCGCAGCGGGTTGAAGGACCCCAAGCGGCCCACCGGCTGCTTTATCTTCGCCGGGCCGACCGGCGTGGGCAAAACCTTGCTGGCCAAGGCGCTGGCTGAGTTCATGTTTGGCGATGACGAAGCGCTGATCCAGATCGACATGAGCGAGTACATGGAGAAGCACAACGTCAGCCGTTTGATCGGCGCTCCGCCGGGCTACGTGGGCTTCGAAGAAGGCGGCCAGTTGACCGAAAAGATCCGCCGCCGGCCGTATGCCGTGGTGCTGCTCGACGAAATCGAGAAGGCCCACCCGGACGTGTTCAACATGCTTTTGCAGGTGATGGAAGAAGGCCGTTTGACCGACAGCTTCGGTCGCAACGTCGACTTCCGCAACGCCATCCTGATCATGACGACCAACGCCGGCGCCGAGGCGATCAAGAACGAGTCGGCCTTTGGCTTCCAAAAGCCCGACGACGACGCTTCCTATGAGAACATGAAGCAGCGCGTGGGCGAGCGGATCGAGAAGGTCTTCCGACCCGAGTTCTTGAATCGCGTGGACGACGTCATCGTGTTCCGCCACCTCACGATCGAAGACCTTAAGCAGGTCGTGGATCTGGAGTTGGGCAAGGTTCGCGAGCGGCTCTCCGAGCGGGGCATGAAGCTGATCCTGAGCGACGAAGCCAAGAAGTTCCTGATCCGCAAGGGTTCGAATACCGACTTCGGCGCTCGACCGCTGCGTCGTTCGATCGAGAACTTCGTCGAGGATCCGCTGTCCGAGGAACTGCTCAAGGGCGAGTTCCAGGGCAAGGACACGGTCACGGTCGACGTCAAGGAAGTCGGTGGCAAGAAGCAATTGCACTTCGTCGGATCGGTCGGCGAGCCCGAGACGGCCGGCGTGGGCGCCGGCGCGGCGTCGCCCGAGACGACCTCCTGATCGGATAACAGCCGAGCAAGACTAGCAAACAACCCGCCGCCGCCCGGCCAAACCCTTGGTCGGGCGGCGGTTTTTTTGCGCGCGTCGCTAGCACCGGCGACCGCGCACGTCTGGCCTTGCCCAGCTTCTCCAGGCTGCAAATCTGTTCTTATCGACAACCTTCTCTCAAGCGGCAACGTCGCCGCGACGAAGATGGATGGGATAGCGCCCCAATAGTGCGCTCCCGGCGTCGAGTGCTCCGTACCTATCTCGTGTCGCTAGCATGGCAACGCAATCCAAATCCTTGAACGGCCGGCGCGGCAACTTGTTGCAGGCGATCGCTGAGTCCATTGCGGACTTGGGCGGGGTCGTCATCGGCTGGGTCATCACGCTCGGCGACATCACGCAATTCTTCCTGAATACGCTGAGCTGGATCGGCACCCGGCTGCCGCGGGCAACCCTGCTGCCGAACTTCTACCAGATCGGCGTATTGAGCCTGCCGGTGGTGGCGCTGACCGGCACGTTCATCGGCATGGTGTTGGCCGTGCAAAGCCATTCGCAGTTTCGCTTGATGCACCTGGAGACCCGGCTGGGCGCAGTGATCAACATGTCACTGGTACGCGAGCTGGGGCCAGTGTTGGCCGCCACGATGCTGGCCGGACGGGTCGGCAGCGCCATGGCCGCCGAACTGGGCACGATGCGGGTCACCGAGCAGATTGACGCCCTGACCGCGATGGGCGCCAACCCGATCCACTACCTGGTCGTGCCGCGTTTTCTGGCCTGCCTGATACTGATACCCGCGCTCACGATCATGGCCGACTTCATGGGCGTCGTGGGCGGCGCGTTTTACAGCATCTACGGACTGGGCATCGACTCCAACCACTACTGGGAGAACTCGGCCAACTTTATCGGCACGTTCGACCTCTTCTCGGGCGTGTTCAAGAGCCTGTTTTTTGGCGCGGCGATTGCCTTGATCAGTTGCTACCGCGGCTTCCATTGCGACCCTGGCGCCGAGGGCGTGGGTCGCGCCGCGACCAGTGCGTTTGTGGTCTCGTTCGTGATGATCCTGGTGTTCGACTTCTTCCTGGGCGTCGCCTTGGACAACCTCTACATGATGATCTGGCCCGAGGGGTCGCGACTGCTCTAGCGCAAATCTCATGACCTCGCACGAACAACGACACTCTGAGCACAAACACGACGCCAAGGCGCCGCTGGTCGAGCTGCGCACCGTGGACGTGGCGTTCAACCATCACACGGTGCTGCGCAATATCAGCCTGAAAGTGCCGCGCGGGCAGACGCTGGCCATCATCGGCGAAAGCGGCAGCGGCAAGACCGTGATGCTTAAGACCATGATCGGCCTGGTGCGGCCCGAGCGGGGCTCGGTCCATTTTGACGGCCACGACCTGACCACGCTCTCCGACAAGGAATTGACCCGGGAGCGGACCCGGTTTGGCTTTGTCTTCCAGGGCGCCGCCCTGTTTGACAGCATGACCGTCGGCCAGAACGTGGCATTTCCGCTCCGCGAGCACACGCGGAAGGACGACCAGGAGGTCTACGAGATCGTCGTTTCGCGGCTGGCCGCGGTGGGCCTGCCAGAGAGCATCGTGGGCAAAAAGCCGGCCGAGCTGTCGGGCGGCATGCGCAAACGCGTGGGCCTGGCCCGGGCGCTGGCGCTCGATCCCGAGCTGGTGCTGTACGACGAACCGACGACCGGCTTGGACCCGATCATGAGCGACGTGATCAATGAGTTGATTCTGCGGACTCGGGCCGAAACCAAGGTGACAGGCGTGGTCGTGACGCACGACATGCACACCGCGCGCAAGGTGGCCGACCGGGTGATCATGGTCTTTCCGCTGTCGCGGTTGGAGCCGGACGAACCACAGATCATTTTTGACGGTACGCCGGCCGAGCTAGACGCCGCGCACGATCCCAGGGTCACGCAATTCGTGAACGGAGAAGCCGGCGAGCGACTGATGGAAATGCGCAAGATGGCCGATCTTCGTTTGAATCTCGATTGGTAGCAAGCGAAAGTTCCGGTGCGCTGGCGCGCCGGAGCGAAGCTCAGGATGGCTATGGACGAACGAGTCGTAAAATTTCGTGTCGGCGTCATGGTCGTGGCGGTCGTGATGATCGCCGGGATCCTGGTGTTGCTGTTCAGCGACACGGGTTCGATCGTGCGCTCAACGTACACCATCCACATGCATTTTGACGATGCGCCGGGCGTCTCCGAAGGCACGCCCGTGCGCAAGAGCGGGATTCTCATCGGCCGGGTGGCCAAGGTTGAATTTGCCGACCAAGGGGGCGTAAACGTCACGGCCCACATCAATGGCAAGGTGAAGCTCTACCGCAGCGAGGCGCCGCAGGTCAGCGGATCGCTGCTGGGGGGCGACGTCGTCATCCAGTTTATCCGGCGCGGGCTGCAGCCCAACGTTGCGCGGCCGCCGACCAAAGCTCCACCCGCCACTGCGCCGTCGGAGAAGACGCCCCCGGAGGCCGCGCCGGGCGAGCAGGCCGAAACAAAGACCTCGGCCCAGGAACTGGCCCCCGAGGAGCCGGCGGCGCCTGCACCCCCGATCCCGCGTGTGGAGGAGCTGGTGCAGGACGACGACTGGATCGAGGGCACCGTGGCGCCCAACGCCTTTCAGGTTATCACGAACCTCGAGGGAGATCTGAGTGCCGCGATCAGCTCGCTGTCGAGCGCCGGCATGGAAGTCGGCAAGCTGGCGTCGTACGTCAACAACCTGTTGGAGAACAACGACGCCCAGATCAACCGCATCGTCAGCAAGACCGAGCAGACGCTGGACAAGTTTCAAAAGGCGCTGGACAACGTCGACGACGTCATCGGCAATGCCGACGTGCGAGAGAATCTGCGGCAGGCCATCGGCGAGTTGCCCCAGTTGTTAGCCGACACGCGCGGTGCGATGAACACCGTGCGTACCACCGTCGAGAGTGTCGATCGCAATCTGCGCAACCTGGAGGGCTTTACGGGCCCGCTGGGCGAACGGGGCGAGGAGATCGTGGAACGGGTCGACCGTTCGCTGGCGCGGCTAGACGGTCTGCTCGGCGAATTCTCTGACTTTGGCAAGAAGCTCAACAGCGGTGAGGGGTCGTTCGGCCGCCTGATGAAAGATCCCGACTTGTATCAACATCTGAACGCCGCGGCCAAGAACATCGAGCAGATCACCTGCCAGATGCAGCCGATCCTGGCCGACGCCCGGGTATTCACCGACAAGATCGCCCGACATCCTGAGCTGTTGGGTGTGCGCGGCGCCATTCAGAAGAGCCCGGGCACGAAGTAGCTGCTGCCGCGCCGGTTTGCCTGATCAGGCGAGCCAGGTGATTGCTTGACCTATTGGCCAAACAAACTGCCGGGCCGCGTGGTCGAAGGCGGCGAGGCGGGCAGGCCGGGTCGCGCCTGGGGCGGCGTGAAGGGAATCATCGGCTGCGGCTGCTGCGGCGGCAAGGGCGTTTGCGGCGCGGCCGCCCCGTGACGCAGATTGTTAGCTCGTGAGAGCAACTGCAAGCTGGGCACGATGACCTGCGGTTGCAGCGTGTACTCGACCACGCGCTCGTCGCGAATCTCTCCCGGCACCAGATTCTCGCTGACGAAATCCAAGCCCGGATATTGGTACCATGGCGTCGGCACCGGCTGGATGAGGGTCAGGGTCTCGTATCCGCTGAGCACCAGCCGGACCTTGCGCTTGCCGTAATAGACGAAATCGGTGGAGCAGGGCGTGGTGCCGATCTGGTAGTCGTCCACGTAGACCAGCGCCCCGGGCGGATTGCTGCGGATGGTCAGCCGCCGCTGCACGCAGCCCAGTTGGCAAGCGCAGATCACCGCCAGCCCGAGCGCAATGATAGCGCGGCGACGTTTGCCAATGGCTTCGGCGAATACGCGAACCTGCGGCATGGAGAGGACCGATCCCCCAGGACTTGGCGACGGGGACGTATAGGCTCGACCCGAACGGGTCGTGGGCGGGGGAGTATAGTGAGCCGCGCGGGGGCTGCCTAGGCGGATTCGGCCGGCGCCATCCGGCCGCAGCGTTGTCGTCGGCTGCCCGCGGGGCGGCGGCCGCTGTCATCGTCTCGCCACTATTCGGTATTTTCGGGGTTGTTTAGAATAGGTCCTTAAGTCGAACGGACTTACAATGACCGATAGGGCGGCATAGAATTCTGGATGTCGTGGTAAGCGACGCGGTTGCGGCTTGTTGCGCCAATCCAGCAAGCCAAGCCAGCGTCGTGTAGTTCACGCCGCTGGGGGTGCCGCCGATGGGCCCTACGATCGCAACGCAGCAAAGTGAGCGAGATGTCCGAACCTCGTGTCGATAGACGCAGCGCACTCGAGTACGCGTCGCTCTCCGACGTGGGGCTGCGGCGAGGCAACAATCAGGACTCCTTTGCCGTCGCATTGGCGGGAGATGAGCAGGATTGGCAACGCCGGGGGCATCTGTTCATGGTGGCCGACGGCATGGGCGCCCACGCCGCCGGCGAGCTTGCTAGCAAGATGGCGTGTGAAGGCCTGCCGCACACCTATCGTAAGATGCTGGACCGCGGCCCGTCCCAGGCGCTGAATCTGGCCCTGCATACCGCCAACACCACGATCCACGAGCGCGGCCAGGCCAATGCCGAGTTTCAGGGCATGGGCACGACGTGCAGCGTGCTGGTGCTGCTGCCAAACTCGGCCCTGGTGGCTCACGTCGGAGATAGCCGCGTGTACCGGTTGCGGGGCGAGAAATTTGAGCAGCTCACGTTCGACCACAGCCTGGTCTGGGAGATGATGGCCGCCGGGCAAATGCCGCGGGGCGAAGTCGCCAATTTTATCCCCAAGAACATCATCACCCGGTCGCTCGGTCCGCGGCCGGACGTGCAAGTCGACCTCGAAGGCCCGTACGCGCTGGAGCTGGGCGACACTTTCTTGCTGTGCAGCGACGGCCTGAGCGGACAACTCAAAGACGAAGAACTGGGCTCGCTACTGCTGGCGCTGCCGCCCGAGGATGCCGTGCGCGCGATGATCGACATGGCCAACCTGCGGGGCGGACCGGACAATATCACGGCGATCGTGGTCCGCGTGCGGGAGGAGCCGCCGGCGCAAGGAGGCGTGGCCGCGACATCGGCTGGCCCACGTCCGTCGCTGCCAGCCGAGGAGCCGAGTCCGGTGGCGATTACCGATACGCCCAGTTCTCCTTTGACGCAGGCGATGTGGGCCCTGCTTGCCGTGGCGCTACTCTTCGCGCTGGCACTGGCGGCCAGCGACAATCGCGTGGCGGCCCTGGTCAGCGGCCTGGTGGCGGCGGCCGCGGCCGTGGTGCTGTTGGTGAGCAACCTTGCCAAGAGCTCGCCGGCGACGCCGACGGACCTGGCCGGTCCGTTGGGGACGGGTCCGCACGGCGCCTTTGACGCCGCGCCCAATGGCGAACGCGTGGCCGCGCTGGCGCTCATGGCTCAGCAACTGCGCGAGGCGGCCAAGGACGAGCATTGGACCCTCGATTGGAACCGCTTCAACACTTATGGCGACCATGCCCAAGCCGCGATGCGCAAGGGTGACTTTGTCGGCGCCGTGCGCGAGTATGCGTTGGCCATCACCACGATGATGGCCGATATCCGCCGCCAGCCGAGTCGCAAGGATCACCGCGACAATTCGGTGCTCGACCTCTAGGCGGCCGTTAGAATTATTCAACGGACTGCTCGACACCCTGGCGGCGGTCCACGGCAGCAACGTCGCCGCTCAAGCGGCGCGCCGCAGCGACTCTCGGGTGCGGAAGTCCTCGATCGAGAAGATCGTGGGTTCGGCGGCGGTCGCCCGCGCGGCGCCGCGACCGAGGGCCAGGCAGCACGCCCCATACCACAGCATGGTGCCAATGCCCAGCAGTCCCATCCGGCCCAGGGGATCGAGCGCTACGTAATGGGCCACGGACAATGCCGTGGGTACGATCGCCGCGACCCAGGCCGCGCGCGTACGACTCTGCCGCAGCAGCCAAAAGCTCGTGAACAGGACGGCGGGCAGCAGCAGCACGAAGTAGTGGGCCCGTGCGATGGGCGCCATCACCAGGGTGGCCACGCCAGCCAGGCCGAATCCGGCGGCCAGTGCCGCGGCGTCGCGCGACCGACCAACTCGGTAACAGGCAATCAGTAGCAGGCAACCCGCCAGGGCCCGCAGCCCCGTCAACGAGGCGTCGACCGCTCTGGTGTCCATCAGCAATCCTTGTCCCGGCGCCAGGCCGGGCAGGCCTTCATCGTCGGGACCATTGCCCAGCGTGTAGTGGGCCCAGTTGCCGGCTCGGTGCACGGCATTGGCCAGACTTTGATTGCGGGCCGAATAGGAGTCGCCGGCAAATTCATCGCCGGTCGACTCTTCAACCTTCAGCACAACGTCGTGCCACCAGGTCCCAAGATGATTCAGGTTCGCCTGCCAACCGACCAGGAATGCCGGCGCCACCAACAAGGCGCCCAGCAAGCCAACCGCGATGCCGCTGGAGCAGGCCCCGGTTCGCCGCATTGCCGACGAGCGCCATCCGTCAGACAGGGCCGCGACCAATTGGCTGCCCACCAGAAAGCCCACCGGCACAATGGGTGTGACCTTGAGCACGACGGGCAGCGCCAGCACGCAGCCGGCCAGAAACGCGCGCCCCACGCTGGCACGCTCGACGAACAACCTTAGGCCCAGCAGCAACAGATACACCTGCACCGTTCCCACCTGCCCGCGCTGCAAGCAGTTGAGCGCAGGCAAGATCGCCGCGACCACTGCCGCGGCGCCGATTCTTAAGGGCACGGGTCCAAATGCGCCGCGGTCGTCCGCCTCAGGCGCAATCGCCCGGGCGATTCGCACGCATTCGGTGTAACAACCCCAGGCCGCCAGGCAGCTGACGGCAAACCAGACGAGCACCTGCGTCTCGGGAAGCACTTTGTGCAACGGCGCGACCAGCATGGCGAACGGTGGCGGGTACAGATAGCCCCAGCCGCGCGGGTTGGTGACCTCGTAGGGCGCGCGACCGTCGAAGAACGCGGCGCCCGCTTCGGTGTATACCGTGAAGTCGGTCTTGTGCAGGCCGGGATCGTTCGGGTCCACCGCGCCGCGGCGACGCACGTCGACCCAACCCCAAACCGCCACGACCAGGGCCAGGCAGACGCCGGCCTTAAGCCGTTCGGGCAAATGGTGCACGCGTAAGGCGATGGTTACCCACCGCGGTTGTGTGGTAGTTGTCACCGGAATTTCGACCTTGGCTTCGCGAGCGGATCGGCCGGCGAGGGCGGATCCAACGCGGGTGTGGGCGCGGGTGTGAGGCGCAAAGCGCGGCAACGCTATCGTCGACTCGCGGACGCGTCAAGGTCGATCGCGTGCCAGCGGTCGGTGCGGGCACTCCGCGGGTGGCGTCGTGGACGACGGCGCCGTCTTGTCTTGCTCCGCTGCCGCGGTGCGTGCTAGACTTGCCGCCCCGCTGCGGCGCGAATGAGTCTCGCCGTGACGGAGCCCCGCTGGCACGACGCGCCGCGACATGGAGGTCGCCCTTGCTTTCCCCGTGGCCCATTCGCAACAAGGTGTTGCTCGGCATCGGCTTATTGCTGGTGATCGTGACCACTTTGTCCTGGAGCGGCTTTCATGGCGTCTACGCCTATCGGGCGGCGGTGCGCAACTTTCGCGGCCGGGCCGAAGAGCTGCCCTTGGCTAAGACGTTTGCCCACCAGGTTGCCAACTTGCGCGTGCTGGCGGCCGAGGCGAGGTCGTCAGCCGGCGACAGCGCCTTGACCTCTGCAAACCTTGCCCAGCGATTCGTTGACGACCTGGCCAAGTGCACCAAGACCCTGACCGACTACCGTTCCCGGTTGTCGAGCAATGACGAAGACGATTCGTCCATCAACGACAGCCACGCCGAGTGGGACACGGTCTACCGCATCGACGGCTCGCTGGCCACCATCGCCGAAGAGATCGATCGCGACGACTGGGAGCTAGACACGGTCCGCCTGAGCAGCGTGCGCACGGAACTAGATCAGTTGCAGTCCCTGGCATTTGAGTTGCCCAGTCACTTGCACCGGCGGTTGCACGACTATGCCGGTGAAGTCCGCAACCAATACCGCGCGTTGATCATCCTGACCTGGATCACCACCGCGCTGGGTTTGTTGATGCTGGGGCTCTTCCTGCGACTGTTCTATGCCTGGGTGTTTCGCCCCTTGCAGGTCCTGATCCAAGGATCGCGGCGCGTCGCCTCGGGCGAATTTGGCTATCGTATCGCGCTGGACACGCGTGACGAGATGTCGGAACTGGCCGAGGCTCTCAATGACATGACCTCGCGGTTCGAGACCATCCGCGACGATCTGGACCACCAGGTCCGCGAGCGCACCAAGCAGGTCGTGCGCAACGAGCAGCTGGCCAGCGTCGGCTTTCTGGCCGCGGGCGTGGCCCACGAGATCAACAACCCGCTGGCCTCGATCGCCCTGTGCGCCGAATCGCTCGAGAGCCGCTGTGACGAGGCCCTGGCAGATGCGCCGGGCGTGGCGGCCGATGACAAGCAGGTGATCCGCAACTACCTGCAGATGATTCAGACCGAGGCGTTTCGCTGCAAAGGAATCACCGAACGGCTGCTGGATTTCTCACGCACCAGCGACGCCGCGCGGCAGAACGTCGACCTGCGGCAATTGGTCCGCGGCGTGATCGATGTCGTGGCCCACCTCGGCCGCCACCAGGACAAGCAAATCGAGCTGGCGCCGGGCGAGGCCGTGATCGCCGCGGTCAAGCCGCAGGAGATCAAGCAGGTCGTGCTCAACCTGATCACCAACGCGCTGGACAGCCTGTCGCCGGGCGGCCTGTTGTCCATCCAACTTGGCGCGTCGGCCGGCCGGGCGGAGATGATCTTTCGCGACAATGGCTGCGGCATGACCGACGAGGTGCTCAAGCATCTGTTCGAGCCGTTCTTTACGCGTCGCCGCGGGGGGCAGGGTACCGGGCTGGGATTGTCCATCAGCTATCGCATCGTCGCCGACCACGGCGGACACATTGACGTGCACAGCGATGGGCCGGACCGCGGCTCTTCGTTTCGCGTCTGGCTGCCTCTGACAGAGAAGCAGAAGGAGATCGAACATCGTTACCAAGCCGCCTAATCGTCTGAAGCTCCTGTTTGCAGACGACGAAAAATCGCTGCAAGAGCTGATGAGCATCGAGCTGCCCCGGATGGGTCACGAGGTGACCGTCTGCCCCGACGGCCTCACGGCCGTGGCCGCGCTCGAACGTAATTCGTACGACTGCATCCTGGTCGACCTGGACATGCCCGGCCTGTCGGGCATCGAGGTGATCGCCAAGGCCAAGCAGCTCTCGCCGCAGACAGACGCGGTCGTGCTCACCGGCAAGTCGTCGCTAGAGACCGCGGTAGCCGCGCTGCGTCAGGGCGCGTTCGACTATCTGACCAAACCGTGCAAGCTTGTCGAGCTGCAGTCGCTGCTCAAGCGGGTCGCCGAGAAGCGGCAATTGACCAACAAGTACCTGGCCATCAAGCGGCAGCTTGAGCGGGTCGAGGGCAAGAGCCAGTTGATCGGCGCTAGCGGCAACATGGAGCGCGTGCGCAAGCTCATTGCCAAGATTGCGCCCACCGATTCCACCGTGCTGATCCTGGGCGAGACCGGCACCGGCAAGGAGTTGGTCGCCCGAGCGCTGCACGATCAAAGCCTGCGAGCCGACATGCCGTTTGTGGCCATCAATTGCGGTGCGCTGCCCGAGAGCCTGATCGAGAGCGAGCTGTTCGGCCACCGCCGCGGCAGCTTTACCGGGGCCGACGAGCACCGCGTGGGCCTGTTTGAAGTGGCCAATGGCGGCACGCTGTTTCTGGATGAGATCGGCGAGTTGCCCAAGGCGATGCAAGCCAAGCTACTGCGGTTTTTGGAAAGCGGCGAGATCCGCCGCGTCGGCGAGAACGAATCGTTCACGGTCGACGTCCGCGTGGTCTGCGCCACGCATCGCCACCTGGAGCAGATGGCCGAGGAAGGCGATTTTCGCGAAGACCTGATGTTCCGCATCAACACTTTTGAAATCCAACTGCCGGCGCTGCGCGAGCGGGTGGAGGACATTCCGCAACTCGCCGCGCACCTGATGTCGCGGCATCGCAGCGGCGCGCGGCCGCGCGACGAGCTGTTCACGGCCGAGGCCTTGCGCGTCCTGACTGCGCACGCCTGGCCGGGCAACGTGCGCGAACTGGCCAACGTGGTCGAGCATGCGGCGATCCTTTGCGAATCGGGACCGATCGACGTGGCCGACCTGCCGAACAAGCTCGAAGCCCGGCGTCCGCGATCCGGCGCGGCCGCTACCACGATCTCCGCCGCGCCGGTCGCCACGGGTCTCAAGGCCCACGCCGCTTCGGCGACGCCACAGACCCTGCGCGAGATCGAGATGCAGGTGATCTACCAGACTTTGGAGCGCCTGGGCGGCAACAAACCCCGCGCGGCCGAAGAGTTGGGCATCAGCCTGAAGACCCTTTACAACAAGCTCAACCAGTCGCAAGGTTCGCTGGAGCGGAGTGCGTAAGCGGCGGCACGAATGTGAGTCCCACGCTTCGCGACCATATTTTTAAGGAGCGGTTGCATGAGAGCGCTATTATTCATCACGGCGACTCTTGTCGCTGCTGTCGGCTTCGCGGCCTTTCCGGTCCAGGCGGCCAAGGATACGGAACTCGCTGTCACCGTGGATGTTTACCGCATCGTTAGCGCGACCCAAGCCAAGATATCGGCGCCCGAGACCAATCGTTGGGGCGATGCGACACTGTCGCCGCCGTCGGTCAGCAGCCTGGGTCAGTTCTTGCGGCCGCTCGAGGAAGAGAATCGGATCATCTCGCAGAATTCGGTCTCGTTCAACGCCACTCGATCGGGTGAAGCTACCCCGATTCGGTGTCAAAATGTGGCCAGCGCGACGGAAGGTCGACGGACTCTCGGAATAAGCTGTTGGGCGACGGTGCTTGAGCCGGGCCGGACAGTTCGAGTGCGGATGCAACTGGGAGTTGCGTCGCGCGGCAAATCATCCGCAGTGCTCGATCGCACGGTCGACACGGGAGTGGATATTACCGGCAAGGTCGCCGCCGTATTTCGTTGCCCGATCGAGGCCAACTCGAACGAAGAATGGCTCGTCTGCATTCGCCAGGGCGTCGTCAACCCGTCGACGAATGACAGCCTGCATATCGCCGGACAGTGATCGATCAGCCCGAGACGTCAGCGAGGGCGCCTTGCCGTTGGGTCGTCCTTCGCCCGATTCCCTCGCTGGGGCTTCGGCTGGCGACTAGTCGACCTTGCGGACCACACCGGCGACCACGCCCAGGATCTTGGCGTGCTTGACGTAGATCGGCTTCATCAGCGAATTGGCCGGTTCCAGCCGGATGCGGTTCTTTTCCAGATAGAACCGCTTCAGCGTCGCCTCACCCTCGTCGGTCTGCACCACGGCGATCTGGCCGTCGCGGGCCGTGCGCTGCTTGCGGACCACGACATAGTCGCCGTCGGCAATCTGGGCCTCGATCATGGAGTCGCCCGCAACCTTCAGGGCAAACAGGCTCTTGTTCTTGGGGCTAAACAGGGCGTCAAAGTCGAACCGCTCATCCTGTTCGATGGCTTCGTGCAACACGCCGGCGGCAATCCGCCCAGCCAGTGGCAGACCGCGCTCCTCGATCGGCTCGGCCGTGAGCTGGATGGCCCGCGACATGTTCGGCTCGCGTGTGATCAGCCCTTTTTTCTCCAGGGCTTTCAGATGACACATCACGCCGTTGGGCGAACTGATCTGAAATTCGTCGCCGATCTCTCGCACGGTCGGACCGTATCCCCGATTCTTTATCTTGTCGCGGATGAAGTCGTAGACTTCTCGCTGGCGTTCGGTGAGCTGGTCAAACTGAGACATCGTGCGGGATTCCTGTCGTGAAGGCGGTGTGACACCCAGGCCTGACTATAATATACGGGTGTACATTGAGCAATAGCGGATGTACAGGGTGGGGAGGCGATCGGCACTAGGCCCTGGGCCTTAGGCAAAACGGGGAAAGCGCCTCGGCAGATAGCAGGTCCCCTGGGGCCAAATGCTTGACGCCGCCGGCAAAGTCGCCAGACAATGCGGCCGGTGACCCGCTTGAGAATCCTTTCACCGACGCGTTTTCGTCGTCTTGCCTAAAGCCTAAGGCCTAACGCCTACCACCCAGAGCCCAATCATGACCCGCAACTCACGAATCGTCGTCTTCGGCCTGTTCACGCTGAGCCTGTTCACTCTAAGTCTGGCATTGGCATCTTTCGCCCTGGCCGCCGACCCGGCGATCGAGGCCGCCAAGGAAGCTGCCAAGGCGGCCGCCGAACCGGCCAAGGACGCCACGAAGAAGGTCACGCTGGCGTCGATCGCCGTGCGGCATGACTATCCTGAGGGGACCGCCGGCGGCGGGCTGTTTGCCGCTGCCCGGCCTAGCCTGCGCGACCTGATTGAGCGGCTCGACAAGGCGGCCGCCGACGCCAAGATTTCCGGCGTCGTGCTGCGGCTGCGCGAACCGCAAATCGGGCTGGGCAAGGCCGACGAGCTGCGAGCTGCCATCGGCCGCCTGCGCAAGGCCGGCAAGAAGGTCTATGCCGACGTCCATTCGGCCAGCGTCCGCGACTACCTGGTTGCCAGCGCCTGCGACCAGGTCATCATGCCCGAGAGCGGCACGCTGATGATCACGGGCGTAGAGGCTCAGGTGATGTTCCTCAAAGGCCTGCTGGACAAGTTGGGCATCCAGGCAGACTTTATCCAGATCGGCGATTTCAAGGGCGCGTCCGAGCCACTGACCCGCACCTCGATGAGCCCTGAGTTTCGCCAGCAATACGAAACCGTGATCGGCGACTACTACGAGCACATCGCGGCCTCAATCGCGGCGGACCGCAAACTGTCGCCCGACGAGGTCAAGAAGCTCATCGACCACGGTCTGTTCACGCCTGCCGAGGCGCTCGCCGCTAAGCTGATCGACCGCGTGGCTTACGAAGATCAATGGCGCGACGAACTGAAAAAAGAACTCGGCGCCGACGACCTGGCGATCACCAGCGACTATGGCCGTAAGAAAGATGACCTCGAGCAGGGCGGCATGGCCGGCATGATGAAGATGATGGAAATGCTGATGGGGGGCGACAAGGCCAAGACGAGCAAGAACGACAAGATCGCCGTGGTCTACATCGTCGGTCCGATCATGACCGGCGACAGCGCCATGAGCTTTCTGGGTGGCGAGAGCGTCGGCAGCGACACGATTGTGCGCGCGCTGCGCGAGGCCGAGAAAGATCCCAAGGTCAAAGGCATCGTCCTGCGGGTCGACAGCCCCGGCGGCTCGGCGTTGGCCAGCGACCTGATCTGGCGCGAGGTGGTGAACACCAAGAAACCTTTGGTGGCCAGCATGGGCGACATCGCGGCCAGCGGCGGTTACTACGTCTCGATGGGCGCCAAGAAGATTTTCGTCGAGCCGGGCACGCTTACCGGCAGCATCGGTGTGGTCGGCGGCAAACTCGCGCTCGGCGGACTGTTTGCTAAGATCGGCATCACCACCGAGACCATCAAGCGCGGCGCGACCGCCGGCACAAACTCGATCGTCGATCCGTTCACGCCCGCGGAGCGCGAGGCCTGGGTCCGAGCGATGACCGAGACCTACCGGCAGTTCACCACCAAGGCCGCGGCAGGTCGCAAGATGGACGTGACCAAGCTTGAATCGTTGGCGCAAGGCAGGGTATTCACGGGGCGGATGGCGGTTGCCAACGGTCTGGCCGATTCGCTGGGCACCCTGGACGACGCCGTGGCCGAGGTGAAGATGATGGCCGGCGTGAGCGGCGATCCGAAGATCGAGATCCAGGTGCTGCCCAAGCCCAAGAGTATCTTTGAACAGCTCCTTGGCGGCGGCACGGTCGAGGCCGAAGCCCGGGCCATCGCGCCGGAGCTGCTGGAAGCCGCGCAGACCGCCGCGATGCTCAAAAAGCTCTTCGCCGAACCCGCCGTGACCGTGATGCCCTACGTGGTGAGGATCAGGTAGTGGTCAGTGGTTAGTGGTCAGTGGTCAGTGATTGGGTCAATCCATTCGCTGGCCGCTTAGCAGACGATTGCGCGAGAGTGACGCCCCAATCGCGCTGCCCCGGGGTCACAGACCCCGGCTACAGAAAACTAGTCACTGGCCACTACAACGCCACTCCGTTCCAGCGGACGAAGCCTTCCAGGGCGAAGTACTCCGGCAGGCCGATCTGGTTGTAGACGTCGGCCGTGTGGCGGTTGCGCTCTTCGGCCCGCTGCCAGAACTCGCGCGGGTCGGAGCCTGGGAACAGGGCCGAGTCTTTCTGCGACTCGTGGCGGAAGATGGCCGCTCGCTTTAGCTCCAGGTCGTGTGGGCTCAAGGGCACGGCGATCTCGATCTCATGCGGGGCCCACTCCTGCCACGCGCCGCGATACAAGAGCACCTCGGGCTTTGTGCCGCCGTCTTGCTCGATCGCCTGTATCGCGCGAAAGATCGCTTCGGCGCAGACCCGGTGCGTGCCGTGCGGATCCGAGAGGTCGCCGGCCACGTAGATTTGCGCTGGCGCGACCCGTTCGATCAATTGCCACACGATGGCCACGTCCTCATCCGTAAGCGGCTTCTTGGCGATCGTGCCGGTGCGATAGAACGGCAGGTCCAAGAAGTGCAGGTTCTCTTCGCGGCAGCCGGCCACGATGGCGCCGGCCTTGGCCTCGCTCCAGCGGATCAGGGCCTTGATGGTCAACACCTCGTCGGTGTCGCTCTCGCCAGCCTGCTTCTTGGCCAACGCCGCGATGACTCGCTCCTCCAGGTCGCGGCTCTTCGACTGGTCGATGCCGAACAGGCGGTTGAACTCGGTCACCATGTCGGCGATCCGCTTGGCGTCGTGGTCAAACACGGCGATGTTGCCGCTGGTCATGTAGGCCACGTGCACCTCGTGGCGATCCTGCACCAGGCGAATCAACGTTCCGCCCATGCTGATCACGTCATCATCCGGGTGTGGGCTGAAGCAGATCACGCGCTGCGGCTCGCGGCCGGCCGGGTGATATTCGATCGTGTCCATCATCCAGCGAAACACCCGATGGGCCACGCTCTGCGCCGGTCCATGATGGCGCAAGAGCTGGTGCAGGTTGTGCTGGCGAAAGTCTTCGTCGTCGAGCTTGAGCAGGGCCTTGCCGGTCTTGTCGCTCAGCCACAGCATGGCCCGCTTGATCAGCGCGTCGGTCCAGTCGATCTTGCCCAACAGCCAGGGGGTGACCACGGCGGTGAGCTTGCTGGCCGCGGCCGAGTCGACGAGCAGTGTGGCATCGGGATGTTCGCGCAGGTAGCAAGCGGGCACGCGGGGCGTGGCCGGACCTTCGGCCGTCTCGCGAATGATCTCGGCCTTGTGCTCTCCCAGCGCGATCAGCACGATCTTGCGAGCGTCGAAGATCGTGCCCAGGCCCATCGTGATCGCCTGGGTCGGCACGTTCTCTTCGCTGAAGAAGTCGCTGGCTGCGTCGCGCCGCGTGACCGGGTCGAGCGTGCAGACCCTGGTGCGGCTGTTGGCGGCGCTGAACGGCTCGTTAAAGCCGATGTGTCCGTTGCGGCCGATGCCCAGCATTTGGATGTCGATGCCGCCGGCGCGGGCGATCGCCGCTTCATACTCGCGGCAGTGCTCGTCCAGCCGGTCGGGCGGCGTCAGGCCGTCGGGAATGTGAATGTTCTCGGGCCGGACGTTGACGTCCTTAAACAGATGCTCGTTCATCCAGCGGCGGTAGCTCTGCAAACGGTCGGCGCCCAGCCCCATGTATTCGTCGAGGTTGAACGTGACGACGTGTGAGAAGTCGAGCCCTTCCTCGCGATGCAGCCGCACCAGCTCGCGGTAGATGCCCACGGGCGTGCTGCCGGTCGGCAGACCCAGCACCGCGTTTTGACCGTGGGCGGCCCGCTCGCGAATCACGCCGGCGATCAGCCCAGCAACGTGCCGGGCGAGCTGCTCGTGCGAATGAAAAACATAAGCCGGCAGAGCCGTGCCGCGCAGAGGTCCGAGAGGTGGCGAGTCGATCATCGGGGCAGGGGTTAAAGGCAATTCGCGCTGGAAAGAACCAGTCAGTATAGCAGTGGGGAGGGAGGGGCGGTAGGCGGGAGGCTGTAGACCGGAGGCTGCGGGCGACAGGCTTCGGGTTTTCGGTAGGTCAGGCATTTGCCTGACAGGCAATGCCGAGCGGCGATGCGGTGCCGTCTTGCTTATTGTTTTTATTCCGACCTATCGCCTACAGCCTGCCCTTCACTCCGGGATCGTCAATTTCTCGCCGCCATTGGCGGTCAGCAACGCGCGGTATGTCTCGCGGTCGATGTCGCTATTGAGAAAGTGCACCGAGCCTGTGAAGTCCAAGTGGTGCGCACCGCGGGCATGCATGCGGTCGGCCGTGTGCTGGCTTTCAATCTTCTGCAACGCTTCATCCACCGACAAATCGCGCGGGTCGAGCCAGTTGATGCCGGAGTTGGCGACTTCTACCAGCGCGATGGTGTTGGCGGTGCCGTCGCGAATCTGTCGAAGGGTCAATGAGTCGGCTCCGGGCCAGCCGGTTTCTTTTCCAACTACGGCCAGATAGTTCGCCTCGCCCTTCGGTCCGTCGCTGGCCGGGCAGCGGTAGACCGGCGGCATCTTGTCGGCCAGCTTCAGGTTGTGCGGCGAGTTCCAGGGTTCGTTGAAGCGATATTGCTTAGAGAGGTCCTTCAGAGCCGGATCCTCGAAATAAGGCAACAGAATGATCCGCCAACTGTGCATCGGCTTGCCGTCGGCATCGGCAAAGTACGCCGGAGGGAACACGCCGCACGCGTCGCGGTAGTTGTGCAGCGCGATGCCGAACTGTTTGAGGTTGTTCGTGCAGTTTGCCCGCGGTGATTCTTCGTACCGGGGAAACCAGGCCGGCAGGATCACCAGCAACATCATCGCCAGAATCCCAATAACGACCAGAATTGCGCAACCTATCCGATTCACAACGGATTGATCGAGAGGTTGTTCGTTGTTCATGGTCATCAATTCACCTTGGAAGTCGTTGGAGCCGGTTCTGCCGCGTTCGTTCCGGCCTACAGCCTAACGCCTACAGCCTGCCCCCTCACTCCGGGATCGTGACTGCCTCGCCGCCATTAGCGGTCAGTAATCCGCGATACACGTTAGGTTCGATATCGCTCTTGAGGAAGTGCACTGAGCCGTCGAAGAAGAGGTGGTTCGCTCCGCCACCGTGGGGAGTCGGCGGCGATTGCTGTGCCTCCGCGAACGACAGGTCGCGCGGATCGAGCCAGTTGATGCCCGAGTTGGCGACTTCGACCAGGGCAATCGTTACCGCGGAGCCGTCGTTGATTCCTCTGAGGTTCATGGACTGCGGCGCCGACCAACCCGTTTCCGGCCCAACAACCGCGAGGTAACTGGTTTCGGCGGCCGGGCCGGTATTGCTGGGGCAGGAGTAAATATGCGGCATCTTGTCGGCGAGTTGCTGATTGTAAGGCGAGTTCCAGGGTTGGTCGAAGCGGTACTCCTCGTAAAGCTCTCGCATGCCCGGTTCTTCTATATAAGGCAGCAACAGGACTCGCCAACTGTGCATCGGCTTGCCTTCTGCATCCGCAAAGTACGCCGGCGGAAACGCCTTGAAAGTATCGTGGTAGTTGTAAAGCGCGATACCAAGCTGCTTGAGATTATTGACACAATGGCTGCGATTCGCGGCTTCGCGGGGCACGCCGCCTGGACCAAAGAAACTCATGGCGACGAACCCCAGCGCACCCACGACGACCACCGCCAAGGCGACGTTATCCCAGCCCGTTCGTGCCGACTTCTCGGGGTTCATATCGCGGCTCGATCGTTTGTTGGTTAAAGAAGCCTGCCCATTGTGCTCTGCCGGAACGACGTATTTGCGTCCTCACTCCGGTAAGGTGACCACTTCCTGCCCATTGGCGGTCAGCAACGCACGATACACCTTTCGATCAATATTTCTTTTCAGGAAATGCACCGAGCCGTCGAAGAAGAGGTGCATCGCGCCGGTAGCGTGCTGGCTATCGTCGTTTTTCAGCGATTCATCCAGTGACAGGTCGCGCGGATTGAGCCAGTTGATGCCGGAGTTGGCCACTTCGACAAGCGCGATGGTGTTGACAGTACCATCGCCGATTCCTTTGATGGTCACAGCCTGCGGTGCGGGCCAACCGGTTTCGTTGCCAACGACTGCCAGGTAACTCGCCTCACCCTCGTGCCCCGTGTCGCATGGAGAGTGATAGAGTCTTGGGGTCTTGTCGGCCAGTTGTTGATTGTGTGGCGAGTTCCACGGTTCTTCGAAGCGGTATTGCCGATAAAGATCCTTCAGCCCTTGTTCTTCGAAGTATGGCAGCAACAGGACTCGCCAACTGTGCATCGGCTTGCCGTCGGCGTCGGTAAAGTAGGCCGGCGGGAACGTGCCGCATTGATCGTGGTAGTTGTGCAGGGCAATGCCGAGTTGTTTGAGTCGACAATTGCTCGAAGATTGCCGGGCCGCTAGCCTCGCCGCGCGAACCGAACCCACAATGCCATAAGCCAACAGACCCAGTGAGGCGATCGCGACCACGATGATCGTTGCCGAGACTCCCGCCTTTCGCACACGTTGTACGGTAGCCATGATGGTTGCCTCTCCCGTTAGGAGCGTTCTGTAGGTCAGTCACTCCGTGCCTGACATGTGCGCTGTCCAAGTCGCTGCTGTCAGGCAAATGCCTGACCTACGGGATCGTCAATTGCGGCCTCAATTGCTCGGCTCCGATACTTTCTCTCCGCCGCTGGCCGTCAGCAGCGCGCGGAGCTTTTCGATCGACAGGTCGTTCGGCAAGTAGCTCACATGGGCATCGCCCCAGCCGACCATTGCTCCGCCAACGTGGTGGCTGGAGATCGCAGGCGAGCGGTTCGGCGGATTGATGCCTGCCAGAGCCTCGTCGAGCGTGAGGTCGCGGGGCTCCATCCAATGGATGCCCGAGTTGGCGACCTCGACGATGGAGATCGTCTTCGACGTGCCATCGCGAACGTCGCGGATGCTCCGGCCGCGATCGCCGGGGAACAGGGTTTCGGGATCGGAGACGACGACGTAGCTCGTTTCGTTCGCGGGACCGGTCGCCGCAGGGCAGCGAAACTGGGTCACGCTGATTTCGTCGGCGAGTTGGCGATTGTGAGGGCTGTCCCACGGCTCGTCGAACCGGTAACGCTTGCAGAGTTCTTGCTCTTCAAGAAACGGCAACAACAGGACACGCCAACTGTGCATCGGCTTGCCGTCGGCGTCGGCGAGGTATGCCGGCGGGAAAACTTTGTAAGTGTCGTGATAGTTCTGCAGTGCAATGCCAAGCTGCTTGAGGTGGCAGTTACAGCTATTTGCAGACGCCGCTTGTCGTGCGCTCTGAATTGCCGTGCCCAGCAACAGGCCGACGATGACCAGAAACACAAACCCGAATGTGCAGCCAATGCCTGTGCTTGATGAGAACCCTCGATGAATGCGCAGACGTGCCATGACATTGCCTCCGCTCGAGTTGCCAGATGAGTGCACACATTTGGAAAATGCCCGACGAACAGGACGCCGGGCACATGCCGACCGACGAGTTGACACCGCAAAGATTGTCAGGCACGGGGGTGCCTGAGCTACGCACGAGACGAATCGAGTACGGGAGACGCACTTGAGACGTGTGTTCCTTCCGACCGCTTTACCCTTGCGACCCTTCGCGGGTCAGGGCCAGGTTGTCGCGGTGGATGACTTCATCATAAGGGCAATGGCCGAGTGCGGCGGCGATTTTTTCTGTCTTCAACCCTTTGATTTTTTCCAGGTCGGCCTGGCTGTAGTTCGTCAGCCCACGGGCAAACTCCTGGCCGGCGGCGTCGCGCAGTGAGACGACGTCCCCCTTCTTGAACGATCCTTCCAGCTTCACCACGCCGATCGCCAACAGGCTCTTGCCTTTGCGCTCCACCGCTTCGCGGGCGCCGGCGTCCAAGACCAGCACGCCGCGCGGCTGCGCGGTGAAGCCGATCCATCGTTTGAACGAGCTTAGCGCCTGGCCTTGAGCCAAGAAAAGCGTGCCCACGCTTTCGCCGGCGGCGATCTTGGCCAGCGTGCCCACGGTGCGGCCGTTGCCGATGATCACGTTCTCGCCGGCGGTGGTGGCGATCCGCGCCGCTTCCAGCTTGCTGGCCATGCCCCCTTTGCTCAGCCCGGTCAACGAGTCGCACACCAGGCCCTGAATCCGGGCGTCCAGTTTTTCGACCGTGGGGATCAACTGCGAGCCGGCGGCGCGGGGGTCGCCGTCGTACAGGCCGTCGACGTCGGAGAGTAGCACCAACAGCGGCGCGCGAATGAGATTGGTCACCAGCGCCGCCAGGCGATCGTTGTCGCCAAAGGTGGTCATCAGCTCGTCGACGCTGACCGTGTCGTTCTCGTTGATGATCGGCACTGCGCCATATTCGAACAGGGCCCGGATGGTATTGCGGACGTTCAGGTAGGCGGTGCGGTCGTCGAGGTCGTGGGCCGTGAGCAGCACCTGCGCGGCATGGCGACCGTGCGCCCGCAGACCGCGGTCATAGGCTTCGATCAGGTGCGACTGACCCACCGCGGCGACGGCTTGCAGCTTGGCCAGGTTGGTCGGGCGGCCGCTGAGCTTGAGCTGGCCCAGGCCCGCGCCGACGGCGCCCGAGGTGACCAGCGCCACCTTGCGGCCGGTGTTCATCAGCAGGTGCAGCTCTTCGGCCAGGCTGGCGACCCGCTCCTGGTTGAGCAAACCGTCAGCGCCGGTCAAGACGCGCGTGCCGACTTTGACCACGATGGTGTGGGCAGCGGTGGCGATTTCCTGGCGAACAAGATCGGTCATGGGGAATAGGATAACGGAGGGAGTGGCTAGTGGTCAGTGGCCAGTGGCCAGAGACGAAGAGTTCTGTTGTTTTTTTGCCTACTAGCCACCAGCAACTGGCCACCAGCCACTTTTATCTCCGTTCTTCCGCACTTCTTTGCCTAAAGCCCGAGGCCTGAAGCCCGAGGCCTTCCTCCCAATTGTTAGTCGGTTGTTAAAACGACGGTGCGCACCTACAATGAGGTTTCCCGACTCCCGGGCGTTCGCGCCGTAGGCGGCGGCATCCTCCCAAACCTGCTTGGACACACTTCTCCACGATGAGTGACCTGAAGCACGAGTGCGGCGTTGCCGCGGTGTATCACTTGCCCGGTCGGGGCAAAAGTCCCTTGTGTCCCGAACAGGGGCCCGACGAAATCTCGCGGCTCATCCCGCGCATGCTCCTGGACATCCAGAACCGGGGGCAGCTTTCGGCCGGCATGACCTCTTATAACCCGGTCCGCAATCAGCTCATCGACACCTACAAGGAGCTGGGCGGGGTCAGCGAAGTTTTCCGCCTGAGTCATCGGGGCAAGTACGAAAGCCTGATGCGCAAGTATGCCGGCCGGGCCGCCATCGGCCAGGTCCGCTACGCCACCTGCGGGTCGGAAGACCGCAGCTATGCCCAGCCGTTTGAGCGGCACCACGTGCAAAAGCACAAGTGGTTCAGCTTCGCATTCAACGGTCAGTTGGCCAACTACCAGCAGCTGCGCCAGAACCTGCTGAAGGACAACGACAACCATCTGGCCCGCGATACCGACACCGAAATCATCATGCATGAGATCGGTCGCGAGCTGTCAGAAAACAACCGGCCGCCGCTGATCGACGTGATGCGGAACATCGCCAAGCGGTTTGACGGGGCTTATTGCCTGGTGCTGCTAAACGCTCTGGGCGACATGCTCGTGGCCCGCGACCCGCTGGGTCTGCGACCGCTATGCTATGCCATCGAAGGTCCGTTGTTCGCAGCGGCCAGCGAGAGCGTGGCCCTGTTGAACCTGGGTTTCGCACCCGACAGCATCAAGAACCTGCTGCCCGGCCAGGCGATCACGATCACCAACGGCGAGTTGGAAATCCAGCGGTTCGCCACTAGCACGCGGCGAGCCCACTGCTTTTTTGAATGGATTTACTTTGCCAACGTGGCCAGCACCATGGACGGCCGCAGCGTGTACCTATCGCGCAAGGCCTTGGGCGAAGAGCTGGCCCGACTGGAGACGGTGCCGATCGACGAAGACACGATCGTGGTGCCGGTGCCCGACACCAGCAAGGCGGCAGCCGACTCAATGGCCTTTCGCCTGAAGATTCCTTCGCTGGAAGGTCTGATCCGCAATCGCTACACGGGCCGCACATTTATCGAGGGCTCGGGCAGCCGCAAGCGCAAGGCCGAGACCAAGTACACGCCGCTACGCGAAGTGCTCGAAGGCAAGCGGGTGATCCTGGTCGAAGACTCGATCGTACGCTCGACCACGATGAAGGTCCTGCTCAACCGCATTCGCACGCTCGGCCGGGCCAAAGAGATTCACGTTCGCGTGGCCTGCCCGCCGATCGTCGCGCCCTGTTTTTACGGCATCGACATGTCGACGATCAGCGAGCTGTTTGCGCCGCACTTTCTGCACGGCGGTCCGCTGACTTTGGAAGCACAGGCCGACATGGCCTCGATGCTGGGCGCCGATTCGCTCCGCTACCTGCCGATCGAGTCGATCGCCCGGGCCATTGGCTTCGACGGCGACCAGCTCTGCCAGGCCTGCATCACGGGCGAGTACCCCTCGGCCGCCGGCCAGGCCCTGTATCAGATCGCGCTACAAAACGTGGGCAACACGACGTCAACGCGGACCTACGAAACCAAGCCGCAAGCCGTGGTCGCGGCGCCGCGCGGGTAGGTTGGAGTCACTTTTGATTCACAACCCATACACCCAATAGATCACCTTGCGGTTATTCTCGGTCGCCACCTTGGCCAGAGGTTGCAGCTCTGCCCAGGCATCGCGGATGTCCTCGGGTGACCATTCGCCGAAGTTCTCGTTGAGCAGACAACTTTCGGCGACCGCGTCGGGCGACGTCGTGGCCAGTGCCGTGACCAGCGCGTCGGGCAGGGGGATCATCATGTCCTCGGCCGTGGGCGTGACGAACTGATCTCGCAGCAGTTCCTGAAACGCGGTCTGAAAGTCGGAAAGACCGAGAGCATCTTGCCAGGCCGCCAGCTCCACCGGTGAAATGCCCTTCAGCTCGCAATGCGGCATTTGCTCCAGGGCCGCCAATTCACCCTCGGCGGGAAATTCCGTGCCAGCTGGCGGCGTGGGCACCATTTCCGTCGGTCGCCAGGATTGCACTTTGGCGACCTCCTGCGTGAACGGGTTGACAGTCTCTTCCCAGTGCAGCTCCTTGGCGACGGCGTGCCGGTGGGAAAAGTGCTTGCGAAGTTCATCGGGACTGGCGACGAAGAAGGTTGCCAAGAAGCTCATGGTCGACTCCTGGGGCAATTGAGAGAATTGTTTTCCGTCACCTCACGTTTTGCGAAATTCCGCGCGGTACACCGCTTCGCCGTTCAATCGCATCCGCCGTTCGAAATGGGTGCGATAGTCCAGGTCGTGGTCGGCCGGCTTCTCGACCACTTCGTGCGGGCCAGTGAGCGTCGTTTCGGCGGCAATCGTTTCTAGCGCGGTGTGAAAATACTCCTCGACGTCGGTCCAAAAATGCAGCGTGCCGCCGGGCACGAGCACCCGCTGGACGTTCTTCAGAAACACGGCATTCATCACCCGGCGTTTCTTGTGCCGGGCCTTCCACCAGGGGTCGGGAAAGTAGACGTGCACCGCTTCGACCGAGTTGTCCACCAGCCAGGCGCGAAACAGATGCTCGGCGTCGCCGTGGATGATTCGGGCGTTGGCCGCCTCGCGGGTGACCAGCCGGGCGGCGATGTACCGGGCGTACTTGTTCAGGATCTCAATGCCCAGGAAATCGCGGTCCGGGTCGCCGGCCGCCGCGGCGCTCAGGAACAATCCCTTGCCGCTGCCGACCTCGATCTCTAGCGGGGTCTCGCGGCCGAACAGCGCCTGGCGATCCAGCGGCTGGGCGAGCGCCTCGAGCGTGGTCAGATGGCCCGACAGGTCGAGCTCGGGATCAATGCGACGCAGTGCACGACGGCCCATGAATCAGTGGTCTCGCAGCCAGGGTGAAGGTAAAAGCTTAGCCGCGTTCGATCGGCGAGGGGTTGAACAGGCGGCGATTCTCTTCGTGCCAGTCGGCATCTGCCGGCACCGCGCCAAAGGTGATGATGGGCATCAGGATCGCGCCGGCAGCAAACCCGCCGATGTGCGCCCAGACGGCCACGCCCAGGTCGGCTTGAAAAGCCGCGTCGACAAATTGGCCGATCAGCCACAGCCCCAGCCAGACCACAGCCGGAATATCGACGATCATGAAGAAGCCGAAGAAGATCAGCGTGCGCACTTTGGCCGCCGGCCAGGTCACGGCGTATGCGCCGAGCACCGTGGCGACCGCGCCGCTGGCGCCGATCACCGGCATGGTACTCGTGGGGTCGTAGGCCCAGTGGCAACTCGTGGCCAGCATGCCGCCGACCAGGTAGAAGACCAGATACAGCAGGTGGCCCAGCCGCTCCTCGACGTTGTTGCCGAAGATCCAGAGAAACCACATGTTGCCCAGCACGTGCAGCCAACCGCCGTGCAGAAACATGCAGGTAAATGTCGAGGCGAAGATCTGCGCCGGCCGCGCCGGCAGGCGCACCACGGCCTGCGCCGGAGGAAAACCGGCCGGCAGATTTCCCGCGGCGGGGCCCGCCGGTCCGAGCGGCACGTCGACGACCAGGTTCGGATCGCTCAACTGCGCGACCCGCGCGGGAACGAACCCATGGCGAATCACTTCCAACTGGCCGTCGGGCGGGGGTTGCATCGCCAGCCAGACCATCGCCAGCAAATTCACCGCCACCAGCAACACAGTCACCCAGGGGACGATGCGCGTGGGGTTTTCGTCTTTCAGCGGGAACATGGGAGCGCCTGCTGGTGAGCGGGCTTAGTTGGCCGCCTTCGGCTGGCTGGTCAGGGCATCGACCGGCAGGGGAATGCCCTTGATCTTGCCGTCGGCCACCAGCGATTGCCCCACGAACTCCTGGAAGCGGCAAACGATGATCGCGCCGATCCGCACTTTGAGCATCTTGCAGACCACGACCAGCCGGTCGCCGGGGCGCACCGGGTCGCGAAAGTACACGTCCTCCATGCCGCCGAAGCCGACCACCTTGCAGTCGCCCAGCAGATGGTGCTTATGAGCATAGTAGCTGCACATCTGGGCGGCCGCCTCGCACATCATCACGCCCGGCATCAAGGGCATACCCGGCATGTGCCCGCGCACCCAGAACTCCTTGTCCGTGACGTCCTTGTAGCCGACACAGATCTTTTCCTTCACGTCGTCATAGACGATCGCGGTCAACTGCTCCATTTCGAAGCGTTGCGGGTTGAACTGGCGGATCTCGTCCAGGTTCGCGACGACATGATTGAAGTCGACTTCGGCGAGGTCAATCAGCAGGTCTTTGGGGGGCACGAGGGCAGCACTCCGCGGCTGGGATGGTCGGCGAGTCGCTCGGTTCGGCAGATGATTCTAACGGCGTCGCCAGAGCCGGGCAACTTGCGTCAGCGACAGACACCAGGATGGGCGTCGGGCCCCACGATGGGCGTCGGGCCATTCGTCGCCGAATCGCCCGCGGTGCGCAGTCAAGTGCGCCGACGTCGCTCGGCGTCCGGGTGCGAGCCAGCGCGATGCGCAGCGCGCATCAGGTGCGGATGTCCTTCCGCTTCAGCCGCCGCGCCTTGCTGTTGGCGGGACGCTTGCCGTGGTTGGCTTTCTTCAGCTTCCGATGGGGCTTGGCCATAACGAATCTCCTCTCTGGCAGATCGAAACTGCAAATTATAAGCCGTTTGCCGCCGACTGCCTACCCTCGATTTGCCCGGCAATCGCCCGGCTAACAACGACGATCGCCCGTTCAGGCAGGCGACCACTCAGGCGTTGCTGAGCTCAGCCAGCCGCGCGAGCAACCCCGCCGCTGCGCCCGAATCGATCGCGGTGGCGGCCAGTTCGGCCGCCTGGCGCGGGCTGGTTGCCCTGCCGGCCGTCCACAATGCCGCGGCGGCATTCAGCACCACGATGTCGCGTGCCGAGCCCGGCACGCCAAAGAGCACCTGGCGGATCATCTCCGCACTCTCCGCCGGACTGTCAACCAGCAGCGATTCCAGGCTCGCCGGTTCCAGGCCAAAGTCAGACGGCGTCCAACTGAAGTTCCGCAAACCGCCGTCCACCACCTCGGTCACCCGCGTGGGTCCGGCCAAGGTCACTTCGTCCAGACCGTCTTCGCCTTGCACGACGATGGCGTGCCGCGTGCCCAACAGCAAGAGCGCCTCGGCCAGCAATGGTCGCAGCTCGGCTCGGCCAACCCCCAGCACTTGAAACGGCGCGCCGGCCGGGTTGGAAAGCGGTCCCAGCAGGTTGAAGATCGTGGGCACGCCCAGTTTCTTGCGCACTTCAGCGACTTGCTTCATCGACGGGTGCAATAGCGGCGCGAAGCAAAAGCAGATGCCCAGCTCGTCCAGGCAGCGCTCGACCACGGCGACCGAGGCATTGACGTTCACCCCCAGTGCGGCCAGGGCGTCGGCCGAGCCGGTCTTGCTGGTGATACCCCGGTTGCCGTGTTTGGCCACGGGCACGCCGGCCGCGGCCACGACCAGCGCTGCCGCGGTGCTGATGTTGAAGGTGCGCGAGCCATCGCCCCCCGTGCCGCAGGTGTCGACCAGCTCGGTCTGCCGCGTGCGGATGGGGGTCATGTTTCGCCGCATTGCCGCGGCGGCGCCGGCGACTTCCTGGCAGGTCTCCCCTTTTGCGCGCAGGGCGGTGAGCAGCAGGCCCATCTCGCCTTCGCTCAAACGGCCCTGCATGACCAGGTCGATGGTCCGGCCCATTTCGTCCAGCGACAGGTTTTCGCCGGCCGCCAGGCGGCCCAATGTGGATTCGATCACGCTTGGTTGCTCAACAGGTGGTCGCCCAACGGGGCAAAGTGTCTGTCCGATCGATTGTACCGGCGCGGCCGCCCGAGGCCTATTCTCAAGGTGTTTACTAGTTGAGCCGCGGCCTTTCGCCCTTGTTTCCCTCGCTCTCGATCCCTACAATCCCCGCGCAAGCGCTGCCCCAGAAGGCAGCGGTCTCGATGGCGATCGGTACGATGCCCTCCGGTGGGCTGAGAGTCGCCCTACGGCGTGGCCGAATCACGGTTGGATCATGGCCAAAAAAATCTTGTTGGACATCGACCCGGGCATCGACGACGCGGTCGCGCTGTGCCTGGCTCTGTTCGACCCGCAGATCGAAGTAGTGGCCGTGACGGCCGTGGCCGGAAATGTGCCGGCCGAGCAAGCCACGCGCAATGTCCAGGCCATCATCGAACAGCTCGACCCGCCCCGCTGGCCCCGCATCGGGCAGGCCACTATGCCGGAGATGGGCTTGCCCACTCGCGACGTGCAGTTGCACGGCGCCGACGGTTTAGGCAATGCCCAGTTCCAGGTCTCTGAGCTGCAGCACTTGCATCCTTCCGAGAAGGTCATCTCCGACGAGATCCGCGCCTCAGGCGGCGAGCTCACCATCGTGGCCCTGGGGCCCGCGACCAATCTGGCCCGGGTGTTTACCCGCGATCCAAGCCTGGCCGAACAGGTCGGTCAGATCGTGATCATGGGCGGAACGCTGAACGGGCCGGGCAACATCACGCCCGCCGCCGAGTTCAATGTTTACTGCGATCCGGAAAGCGCTCGGGCCGTGATGCGTTCCAACGCCACCAAGACGCTGGTGCCGCTGGACATCACGCGGCAGGTCAGCTTTGGCTACGACCTGCTCGACCGGCTGCCGGCGGATTCGACCCGCGCTGGCCGTTTCCTCCGCAAGATCTTGCCGTATTCATTTCGGGCGTATCGCCTGGAACTGGGCTACGAGAACATCTGGCTCAACGACGTGGTGGCTTACCTGGCCGCCGTCCAGCCTGAGATGTTCGAGGTGGAGGTCATGGCCGGCGACGTGGAGCTTTCGGGCGAGCTGACCAGCGGGGCGACGGTGTTTGACCGCCGGCGCAATCGCGAATGGCGAAATAACGTCGCGGTGGCCACGACGGTCGACATCGCGGCCGTGCGGCAGGCGTTCTTGCGCAGCTTGGAGGCGACCGGTGCCGCCTCCGCGGATTAAGTGGCTTGCCGGTGCAGTGATGCAGTGATGGCGCGGGCTAGGGCGGCTAGGGCACTGTCACGGCCTGATTTCCGGGTGGCACTGGCTTTGCCAGTGCTACTCATCTCACGGCTTCCAGAAGACTTGCACTGGCGAAGCCAGTGCCACCCAACTCGAGTATTCGGTTGAGAGAGAGCGCTATGGCCGCGGGGCTTCGGTGCGGGCCTGAGTGCTGGGGGCGCTGCCCGTCTTGATCTGCAACTTGAAGGATTTGCCGTCACGGTAGACGAGCATCGGCACTTCGCGGCCCACTTCGGTCAGTTTGACCAGATTGATCAAGTGGCTGTCGTTATCCACTCGCGTGCCGCCGTACTCCAGGATCACGTCGCCGCTCTGCAGCTTGGCCGTCTCAGCCGGAGAGCCGGGGGTGACGTCTTTGACCCGGGCGCCGCGGGATCTCTTGAGTCCCACGCTGATCGCCTGAGCGCTGTCGAAGTTGCCGTCGAGCTGCACGCCCAGTGAGGCCCGCACGACGTTGTTGCGTTCGACCAGTTGCCTGGCAATGACCATCACCATATTGATGGGAATCGAGAAGCCGATTCCTTCGTTGCCGCCCGAGCTGCTGGCGATGGCCGTGTTCATGCCCACCACCTCGCCGCGCAGATTGATGAGCGGGCCGCCGCTGTTGCCCGGATTGATCGCGGCATCGGTCTGGATGAAATCTTGATACTTGACCCCTTCGCCCAGCTTCAGATCCCAGCGGCCGGTGGCGCTAACGATGCCGAAGGTGATTGAGTGGCTCAAGCCAAAGGGGCTGCCGACGGCCAGCACGAAGTCGCCAATCTCCAGGTTGGAGCTGTCGCCCAGCCGAGCGGCGATCAGGCCCGGTGCTTCGACGGCCATCACGGCGATGTCGGTTTCCGGGTCGCTCCAGGGATACTTGGTGGGATTGATCTGCCGGCCATCGGCCAGGCGGATCTTGATATTTTTGGGGTCGGCCGCCTTGATCACGTGGCGGTTGGTGATGACGAAGTCCTTGCCGTTGATCTTGACGATGCAGCCGCTGCCCGCCTCTTCGATGTGCTCCTTGCGGCCGTAATGAACGCTGGCCGGCTCGGTCTTCTCGGCCTCAATGTGCACGACCGTGGGCTGGACGAGCTTGACCACGAGCTTGAGCGCGTTGCTCTGGCGCTCCAGCGCCGAAACCTCGCGAGCCAGCGAGTCATACATCTTGGCCCGCACGGACTCGGCCCGCCGGGCATCCTCATCCTCGTCCTGGGCAACTGCCGGCAGAGCTGCCAGCCAGGCCAGGGTGGCCAACACTAGAATGAACTTCTTGCGGCGAATCATGCTGCTGTCTCTCCGCGAGGGCTCGGTTATGCAGCTCCGACTGACGTCGTGTCAGATCGGTTGTCCGAGGGGATCACCTTACCATAAGGCGGGGCGCGACGGTTGACAACTGTTTGGGCCACCAGGCTGGCGAGGTTTTGACGCCGGGCAAAAAAAAGATGCACCGGCGGACGCGTTGCTTCAAGGCCCCCCGGCTACGGGGCGCCTCTCGTTCAAAGCAGTCCACCAGTGCATTTGCCAACTGTCGTTTCGCTGTTCAATCCCGGTGGCCGACGCAAGCGTCGGCCCCGGTCGCCTGGTCGCGGCGACTAAACGTCGATCTCGGAGTTGCCTGTCGAGCCGACTAAACGTCGATCTCGATATCGTTGATCGAGACGTCGTCTCCGCCCGAGGTATCGAGCACGCGGCCCCAATCGGCGTCGCTTCCGGCGCCGCGGCCGTACCGCTCCGTCTCCCGCTGGCATTCGATGCACAGCGTGGCGTAGGGCAGGGCATTGAGCCGGGCCATGGGGATCGAGCAGCTACAGCTCTCGCAAATCCCGTATTGGCCGTCACGCATCCGTTGCAAGGCGTTCTCAATGCTGGCCAACTCGCGGCTTTCCACTTCGGCCAGCTGCGAACTGATCTCGTCCTGCGCCGAATCGAGCGCGGCGTCGACGACGTCGCCGGCGGCTTGCGCTCGCAGCTCCTTCAACAGACTCAAGTCGCCCGCCAACGCCGTGCGCAGCGCGTCGCGGCGCATGATCAGGATTTGGCGCATGCTTAGGATCGCGTCTTTACGTGCCATTTTCCGTTTACCTTCTCTTTGTCCGAACCTGGCCGTCGCCGAAGGTTGTGAACCCCCCAGAGGCACGACGACCAACTTCCGTGGTTAAACCCGTTTTGAAAGGCCGAGAAACTCGGTCGGGCCCGCCCCTAGTTGCGTGTTTCGCAACCAAACTATAGTACGCACGAGGCCCCGAAGGGGTCACAAAAAATCGAACTCTTTTTGACGAAACTCAACGCCGGCCGGCGCTCGCCGGCATCTCCGTGGGAAAACCACGGCACCGCCGCGCACCGCACCTCGTCGCCACGACCTGCGCGTGAACTCCCCCGGCAAGCGCGATCGCCCCTTGCCGGACACTTTCGCGCCGACGCCTGGGCTGACACGTTGACGGCTCGGGCTGACCACCGGTCAGGTTGGCCACCTTGTCGATTTGCTTGCCGTTGGCTTACGGATAATCGACAAATCCAGGCCGGACATTCAGCCGTTTTTCACAAATCGGAATATCTAGCCCAGCCCCTGCTGGCACCCTCGGCTCACGCTGTTTGACCCCCGTCTTGTCGTAACCTACATGTCCTGTGAGTGTTCCGGCGCATTAATTGCGCTTCCCCCAACGGGGTAAGCCTGGGGCCGGACCTGCTTGCATCCCCCGAATTTATGAGGTCGACAGATGGTCGTCGCTTGGAAGCGTTCCTCGTCATTGGTCCAGGGTCGGCCCGCCGGCGACCTTTGGTTGCGCGTCGTCGGCACCTCGCGGGCCGACCAGGTCGTGCGGCTGTCGGCTCCCAAGTGCACTATCGGCTCGGCCACTGGCTGCACGCTTAGGCTGCGAGCCGTGGGCGTGCGACCGATCGAGTGCCTGATCCTTCGCGGCGCGCACGGCACGGTCGTCCGCGCTTGCGTGGCCGGCACGCGGCTCAACGGCGAGTGCTTTCGCGATGCCCGGCTGACGGCTGGAGACCGTTTGAAGTTTGGCCCGATCGAGCTGGAGGTTCTGGCCGGCGACGGCACCGACAGCGGTGATCGCGGCAACGATGGCGATGGAGCTGCCGAGCCGCCGGTGGCAGAGAGGTCTGCCAACATGACGCAGGTCATGGATTCGCGGTCGCAGCGGCCGCGCGAGCCATTTGATTCCGCGACCGCGGGGCGGCAGCGCGACCAGGCGCGACAGGCCAGGCGGCGGGCCCACAAACTTGTGGAGCAACTGCGGAAACTGCGCGGCGAATCGGCCTGGCTCCGCGAACAGATCGAACTGGCCGCCGGCTCCGTCGCCGCGGCGACGGAGAGCGAGCAGGCGCGCTTGCAGAGCGAGCGCGAGTTGGTCCGATTGCGCGAAGCGCTTGACGCCGAACGGTCCGCCGAGCGCGACGGCCGGCAGGAGGCCGAAGAGGAGCTGCGCCTCGCCCAGCAACTGCTCGAGCAGCAGCGCGAGGCCTGGCAGGCCCGCACTGCCAGCCACGACGCCGAGCTGAGCGCGCGGCAGCTTCGCCATCAGGATGAGTTGGCGGCGCGACACGAAGCGACGCTCGGTGAGATCGAGCGCAAGCGGGCCGACTGGACCAAAGAACATCAGCAGTGGACCCTCTGGAAGCAGGAAGAGGAACAGCGGCTGGCCGACTTGCAGGCCACGCTCGATGCCGAACGCGCCGCGGTTCGCCAGGACCAGGAGCGGTTGGAAGCCGTGGGGCAAGACCTGGCTAATGATCGCGAAAACGGGGCCGCCGAAGCGGCGGAGATTCGGCGGCAGATCGAGGCCGATCGCGCGGCCCTGGCAAACGACCAAGATCGGCTGGCGGCATTGCAGGCAACCTGCGATGACCGCAAAACGGACCTCGACCTCCGCGAGCAATCGCTGGCCGAGCGCATGGTAATGGTCGAAGGCACGTTGGCCGAAAAGCAATCGTTCGATGCCCAACTGCGTGAGCGATCTGAGGAATTGGACCGCCGAGCTGTCGAACTGACTCAGCGCTCAAATGAAACCGAACACCGGGCCGCCGAGCTCGCGGCGCGCCAGACCGATTTTCTCGCCGGACGCTCGGACTTCGAAGCCCGATTCCGCGAGGTCGACCAGCGGCAAGCGGAACTGGCCGAGCGTGAATCGCGGGGCGCAGAACGGGAGCGGGAACTCGCCGATCGCCAGACACAACTTGAACAGCAGGAAACGGGGTTGGCCGAACGCCGCACGCAGCTGGAGAACCGCGAGGTCGAGTTGGCCGAGTTCAACGCCACGCTCCTCAAACGCGCTGGCGAACTCGACGAGCGCCAGTCGCGGTTCGACGAGCACCAGTCGCGGCACGACGAGCACGCCAACATGCTGACGGGCGAAGCCCATTCGCGGCTATCGGACCTCGAAGCTCGCTTGCAAGCCCAGCAGGCCGAACTCGAAGCGCGGGCTGTCGCTGTTGACCACGACGAGCAGCTCTGGCAGGAGCAGCGAGCGCGGCACGAGGCCGAGGGCGAACAGCGGAAGAGTCAGCTCGACGAGCAGGCCAGAGAACTTGGCAATCGCGAGCAGGCCCTGGCTGCCGAGCGGGTCGAATTCGAACGAGCTCAGGGCGAACGTGAATCGCAACTGGCCGATCGCGCCGGTTTGCTCGACCGCAACGCACAAGACCTGGCCCTCCTCAAGCAGCAGCTAGAAACTGAACAGACCAGCCAGCGAGAACGGCACGAACAGGCGCTGTCGGAGGTCGAACGCCATTCCGCCGAGCTGACGGTCCGCGAGCAGTCGCTGGCCGAGCTTGAACAGACGCTCACGACTCGCGAACAGTCGCTGATGGATCGCGAGCAACAATTGGCGGTCGTGGCCGAGACAACTGTCGAGACCGTCGCGACCGTCGATCCGCAGATTGTCGAGGAACTCGACCAGCGCGAGCGCGAGCTGGCGGCCTTGCAGACCGAGCTCGACCGTCAGCGCGACGAGCTGCTCGTCGAGCGGCGCGAGGGCGCCGAGCGCGTGTCAACTCAACTGGCCGAGTTGGCCGAACTGCGTCAGGACCTGGTGCGCGAGCGCGACGCCTTGCGTGAAGCTCGCCACGACGACGACACGCGGTCGGACGTCGAATCGTCGACCGTTGAATTGGCGGAAGCATCTGACGAGGTTGAGGCCCCAACGCCAGCAGCTGTCCTGGAGCAGGACGAGCGCGAGGAGGAGCCTCGGGCCGTCGACCCGCTTGCCCGCTATCGCCGCGAACTCGAGGCGGCCGATGCCGAGGAAGATTCGACCGAATGCGATGAGGTCGTCCAGCGCGACGAGGAGCAGGTCGAGGTGGAGGCCTGCGAGATTGTCGAAGAGGTCGAAGAGGTCGAAGAAATTGAAGAAGTTGACGAGGTGGAGGAATTCGACGAGGACGACGTCGAGGAGCCCGTGGTGTCCAAGCGGGCCCTGCGTTCGGCAGCTCCGGCGGCCGGCGAAGAAGAGGATACGGTCGAGGCCTATTTTGCCGCGATGCTCAATCGCGTGCGAGGCGGGGCTCCCGCGCCAGCTCCCGCGCCGCCGGCGCCCAGGCGGAACAAGCGCAAATCGGACCGTGCCGCGGCAAACGCAGCGCCGACGGTCGACCCGGCCGCCCAGACTGTCGAGATTCCGTTGATGGCCTCGGTAGTGGACATCGGTCCGACGCCGACCGAGTTGACCCGTCGCGGTTCGGCCGACGTGACTGACTTTTCAGCGATGCGCGAGCTGGCCAACGACCAGGTCAAACAGGCCCTGGACGTGCACGGTCGCAAGCGACTGGCCCGCACCGTGTTGGGCATGTCCAGCGCGGCGGTGGTCTGCCTGCTGGTGACCGTGGTCGCACTGAATTTCGTCTCACACGACCAGGCGGCGTTGCGCACGCTGTCGTACGCCGGCTTCGTGGGCGCCGTTTTCTGGGCCTTCAGCGCCAGCGCCGCGGTACAGCAACTGATCGCCGCCCGCCGCGCCGCCAACGCCGGCATGCGCAAAAACCTCGACCGCTCGCAGCGGCAGGGGAAGTAGGCAGGTCGTTCGACACTCGCGAACGCGCTCGTCTGACCACTTCGTTCGTCGCCGTGAATCGCGCGGCTTCTCCTGCGTTCATTCCGCACGCTAAGCCCCCGGTTCGTTCTTGGAAACACCGCAGGGGGGTGGCCGAAAAGTTCCGTAGAAACTGAGCCAGCACTTGTGGGATACTCTGCAATCGCTTGAGCGGAAGATGCACTTCCGCGTATCACACGCCACTTGCACGTCGAAGGAGGGCTGTCGTGGAGAAGCGTTCGCGGGACGATGGTGATGCGGAACTGACGTTGGACGACATACCAGGATTGGCGGCGAGTTTTCACGATGGCATGGACGACGATCCGACTGCCGGGGCCGCGCGAGAGATGTTAGGGCTGCAGCGCTCGCCGGATGGCGACGTCGAGGAATTCATGGGCGCTGATTTGCCAGCCAGAATCATTGCCGGAGCGTTTTCGGCTTCGCAGATCGACGTTGACCCAAGGTCGCCGCTGGGAGTTACCGATGTCACGGGCAATCGAGGGATTTCAGCCGAAATCAGGGCAATCTTAGAACGAGTTGAAACCTCTGAAGTTGCGGATCCCGAGAACATGCCCAATGTCGATCAGGTTGCGGCTGAGTTAGAGGTTTTTGACAGAATCCTCAAGAAAAGCCCAAGCCTCCCCGGCATCCGCGATTCGGGTGCGGCCAGGGACCAGCGCTCAAGAATTCTCGGCCCAATTGGCAAGCCTGCAAAGCCCGCGAGCAGCGCGTCCGGCAGCTCAGGAATCGTTTATGGTCTTGACCGGCCTGGCGACGGACACGTGATCGATGATTTGATCTATCGGCCGGACGAACGAAAGCCAGGGGAAGGAATTCAATTGCTTTCCGCCATGCGCGTGCCGGCGTCGAACGAGTCGGCGACGCCTGAGCCCTTGTTGCAATTGGAACCGCCTTCTACCCAAGAGCTGAGCTCGGGCACAGAGCGGGCCGAACCCGAGAGCGTGACGGCGCCCCAAGAGCCTGAGCCGCTAAGCATGACGCGTCCGATCGTGCTGGTCGACCTAGATCAGAGCAATCGGTTCTACGAAGCAGCCCTCGACGAGTTTGCCGATCGGATCGATGGGCTTGCGCAGGCCCATGCCAAGGATGCACTAGAGTACTTCAAATGGGAACTCACCGCCGAGATGCGCGCGCTCGAGGGTTTTTACTGACCCATCTTCTCAGGAGGGCAACGGCAGTTTGATAACTCCAGGGCGCATTCGAGGCGGCAGCCATGGGCGAGAGTGAGACGATGGACGTTGTGGTGCGTGACTTTCGCCGGGCGGTTCGCCGCCGGGTTGAGTTCGCGCTGCAACGGTTCGCGTTTGCTCTCGACCTTTTGCTGGGCGAGATGTTTCGTGGCGAGTTGCCGGCCAACTGGCGCGAGCAACTGGCCGCAGTCCTGGCCGCGGAAGCGTCCGACGGTCGACATGTCACGCCGGAGAGCGCCCGGGCACTCGAAGAATGGATCGAGTGGTGGGCAGGCAAATGTGGGCTGTTGCCGGGTCAGTCGAACCGTTTGACGGCCAGACAAGCCGGCAGTGTCGATGCCAATCGGCCAGTAGCAACGTCAGGTCGAGACTCAGGCGGCTTGCCCGCCCAGGTATCAGGCCAGGAGCTGCTCCCTGGTCTGCCGCAGATCGATTGGAAGTCGCTCGACGCGTCGCCCGCCCCGGCGCTGACATATTCGTTGCCTGGCGATCCGGCCACAGACCTCACCGTCTTGCCGGACTCGCCGGACGCCGAGCAGATGGGCAACTGGATCGACATGGTCCACTTCAACCAGCGGATGGAGGAGCGACGGCAAAAGGCCGAAGCGGAGCAGCAGGGTATCGCCTTTGAAATCCTGGTGTCGGCCGCTGGGATGCTGGTCGAGCCGCTCGATTACGTGATGACGGGATGGGAGATTTACCACGATCCCTGGAACCTATACAGTTACGCCGGTTTAGTTCCGGGTATTCCCGCCGGCGCCGGCAAGATCCTGAAGCACGCGGACGAAGCCGCAGATGTTGCCGGGGCAGCCCGAAAGATTCCCAACCCGCACGGTAGGCTTGGAGGTCCTACCCACCGCGCGACGGTCGCTGAGCGAGCTGCCGAACTCGAAGAGGCAGGACACGAGATTATCGCGGGAGGCGGCCGTCCTGAACGGTCTGTTATCGCACCGGGTTATAAACGACGATTCCCTGATATAACTTCGAGGGCGCCGGACGGTTTGACACACTATGAGAATATCGGGAAAGCGAAAGTCGGCGGCGACCCGATCAGTCGAGAACAGCGTGCGCTTGAGGACATTGAAGCGATTACTGGACGCCCACCGGGCTTCACGCCGCTGAAAGGGCCGGGGTAACTGTATGAGCCGAGCGCGAGTTGAGTTCTACGCCACGCCTGGCGAGCAACGGGCGTGGCTGTCTGAACGAATTAGATGCGAGGAGTTGTGGTGCTACGCGCGAATTGTTGGGAGCGATCCAATACTTTTTGACGATCCAGCGATGCTCGAGGCATTACCGTTTTCGGAACCAAGGGGAGTAGTCGACCTCACGCTGGGAAATCCGAAGGTCGCTGCAGCGCCGGTCTGGCGAACCTCTGGAAGCGGCAAACGTGATATTGATTTTGTTCGCTCACTTGGAATCCAATTCATTCCATCGCTCGAGTTGAACGACGATGCGTTGCTTCAAGGGAGCATGGCCATTGCGGCGCCGGCTGACTATCAAGCGGCAGCGCTGGAACGAAAGCCTCTCGAGAACTGGTTTGCGCGCGAGACTCGCTCGTTTCGAAAGAGTTGGGCGAAGGCGAATGTCACCTGTCGTAGCAGAGAGGGCGAAATCACAGCCTTCCCGAAGATTATTGTTACGCGGGGGGCCGTCCAGTGGCGGTTGTCCGGCCGAAGACTGAAACAATTTCCAGACGCGCCATTTGAATTCGATGTGCAACTAACCGGCGACGGCGACTGAGCCATGGCACGAGTACGAGTAAACTTTTACGCATTGCCGAGCGAGCAAAAAGCCTGGCTCAATGAGACGCTCGCGCAATCCGCGTTGTGGTGCGTGGTTCGATTCCCTGGCGATTCCTCGCGTCTGGCTAGCGAGCCGGGCGAGATTGATCGATTGCCCTTTGTGGAACCTAGCTGCAAATACTTTGATTTGTTCCTGGGCAATCGAGAGTTGGTCGAAACCCCAGTTTGCAGAATCGCAGGTGATGGACGAGAAGTCATCGACCTGGTGCGCTCGATGGCGATCCAGTACGTTCCGTCGCTCGTCGTCGACAACGATGTGCTCCTCGAGGGACAGATGGCGATTATGACGGCCACCTATTACCAAGAGTTGGGGTTGGATCAACGGCTACTTGAACGATGGTTCGCCCGAATGGCAAAGTCGTTCCAAAGTCAATGCGCCACGGCGAAGTTAATATCTCACCGTGCCGATGGTAAGGCCGCGACCTATCCCGGGACCATGCTTACGCCCGGTGCCGTCCAATGGCGACTTTCAGGCAATCGGCTCAAGCAATTGCGGAACGGCCCACTGGAGTTCGATGTGCAGTTGAGCAAGGGGTAGATGAACACAATGGTGGAACGTCACAAGTTGTTACTCGGCGGCGCATCGCTCACTGCCGCGCGACTCAGTCGTCATTCTATGCCCGTGATGTGCGAGGTGAACGAACAGCTCGAATCGGAGATGCTCGCCGTCGATTTCCTCAACGGCGCATGGTTCAAGTGGATCGGCCTCATTCTGCGATTTGGTTTGGTGGACGAAGATGTGCCCCACTACCAGCGCATCAATAAGAAGTACGGCGACCTGCCGGTCGCGATTGAGCTCGACACTCATGAGCTTCGCAACGCCTCGCGCGACGAGCTGAAGGAGAAGTTCTTGGTGGCTACTCTAAAAACCCTCATTGACATTGCGAGGAAGTAAAATCTTCCCGGCGAGTCGTTTGAGCGAATGTTGGCCGACCATCGCCGGAATACAAGCAAGCCCTCGGACGTCCAGGATGTAGAGTGATCAGCTTGGCCAGGACAAGGTGGCTGCAATGCCTTACTTTCAGATCCTCCCCGACCACCTTGGCCATCCGCAGCTTTGGCACCTGAGTGAGCCGCTTGAGAAAAATGGGGCAGTTCTTGACCCGGGAGACTTTGTTGAAGGTGTGCCATATCGTGGGGCACGCCCGGCTTCCGTCAGGACTACACATTCCGGGGAACCCTTAGCCTTCAATCTGGCGGCATTTGAGATGCCGGTCGTGACGTCCGAAATCGCCGACCTGCTCGCCGAACTTGCCCCGCATGATATCGAGATCTTTCCTGTCCACGTAGCGGATACGAACCAGCAGTTCGCCATTCTCAACGTCGTCGCGCTTGTCGATTGTCTTGATGAGCGGCGATCGACCGTCACACGCTGGACGCCAGAAAGTTCTCGGCCGGACCTGCTGGGGCAGATCAAAATGATCTCTCGAATCCGGCTCGATCCGGCGCAAGTCGGCGACCATCATCTGTTTCGATTGACAGGCTGGCCGCTGGCGCTGCTGGTTTCAGAAAGCGCGCGGCGTTTGATCGAGAGCGTGCCGAACGCGGGAGTTATCTTCGACCCCGTCGTCGATACTTGATCGGATCGGGCCGGTGCCTCTGTCCTCCGCTTTCGCCCTAAAACCCTCTGGCCGCTCGCACGTCGTCGAAGTCGCGGATGTGGTAGCCGATTTTTACGTAGTCCAGCACTCGGCAGAGCGAGCGCAGAGCCACGCCCATGCCGTCGGGGCCGCTGAAGCCGCCGTACTGACCGCCGGCCTTGACGTGCGGTTCCAAATCCAGGAACACGCCCGGGATACCGCGACGGCGCAGCTTCTGGTCGAGCTTGGGCAACATGGTCCGCAGCTCTTTCAATATCTCTTCATGGCCGCTGTCGCCCAGGTCGGCCGGCACGAAGTGCTTGAGGGTCTCTTCGTTGATGTGGTTCTGCCGCTTGGCGGAGTTGGGATGTCGATAGTCTTTGACGTGCATCCACCCCAGGCCTGTCTTCATCAGGCGGAACTGTTCGAGAATTTCGGCCGGCGAGTAACCCTGGCAGGTCAGGTTGCCGGCGTCGAAGATCAAGACCAGCGCATGGTTGTTCACCTGGCGATGGATTTCGGCCAGCAGCTCGCCGTTCTGGCCGACCAGGTTGGCCTCTAGCTCCACGCCATAGGTCAGGTCGCTGCGCAGGCAGGTCTCGGCGATCTGACCGAGCTGGTCGACCACTTGCGGCAAGTGGGTTTTCGGATCGGTTCCCTTGGGATGATAGAACGAGAAGCCGCGGATCAGCTTGGTCTCAAACGCGTGGGCGATCTCGCAGGCCTTCTTGACCTCCTTTTCCAGATATTTCTTAAACGGCACATAGGCGTTCTTGGTGCCGTCCTCGACGTCCAGCAGCTTGACCTTGCCCAGCGGCGAGCCGATCGAGGCGACGTTCAGCCCATATTCGTCTTCCAGGTGGCGGATGGTCTGGATCTCGCTCTTGCTCAGCTTCATCACGTTCTTGATGCCGTCGCCGGCGTCGATGAACCGCAGGCTGTAATACTGCAAGCCCAGCGCGGCAAACGCGGCAAATTGCTGCACGGCCGTTTTCTGATTGGCGGCCTCGTCGGCAAAACCGCTGAGCGTGACTTGAGGCTGATCGGACATGGTGGACATCCTGGGTGGGGCAAATGTTGGTGCGGTGAGTTGTGCTATTGCGCGCGCTTGGCAAGGCACGATCCTGGCGTGCGCCGCCGTGGAGGGCCATTGTCGAAGAGCATCGCCCGCGTGACAAGGGGCCCGCCACGTGCCGCAATCGCACGCCTCGGCCGCTTGCTTGGCAAACCGCTCGCTCAGTCGCTATCTTGTGGGCTATGAACCAGGCAAGTGACGCAAAATCTAGCTCGGTCGAAACCCATTTGTTGCGGGCCGGCATGGTCGGCATGGGCATGATCTTCGACGAGACCTATCGGCCGTTTTTCGAAGGCGTTCACGCCCGGCCGCTCTATCACCGGGAAAGCGGCGTGACCCGCGTGGAACTGGCGGCCGTGGCCAGCCGCACCGGCAGCCGGGCCGAGAGCTATCGCCGCGCGGCCGCGGGCAAGATCGCCGACTTCAAGAGCTTTGTTGAACCGCAGAGCATCGAGAAACTGCTGGCCGCGGGGGTCGACCTGGTATGCGTGGCCACGCCCGACGATCGCCACTTCGCGGCCGCCGCTGCCGCGCTCAAGGCCGGCAAGCACGTGCTGATCGAAAAGCCCTCGGTGCTCACACTCACGGAACTCGACGAGTTAGAGCGCCTGGCGCGCGAGCACAACGTGCTGGCCAAGGTGGTCTACCACAAGCTGCTCGACCCCGACCACAAAAAGCTGCGCACACTGGTAGCCGACGGCGAGCTGAAGCACGTCAACAACGGGTACTGCACGTTGCTGGAGCCCAAATCGATCTCGGGCAGCCAGTTTGCCGAGTGGATCAAGGGCCGCAACCCAGGCACCTATGTGGCGGTGCACTATATCAAGCTGATCGACTTCACCTTTGGCGGCGCGCTAAAGAGCGTGCAGTGCACCGGTCAGCGCGGCATCGTGGGACCGGCCGATGGCCCGACCTGGGACTCGACGCAGTTGCGGCTGATCTACGAGTACGACGGCGACCGGCAAGCGGCGTTTGACATTCATACCAGTTGGGTCACGCCCGACAACTTTCCTGGCTACGTCGAACAGGAAGTGCAGTTCCGTTTTGACAACGGGGTGTGGAACGCTCACAGCCGCAAGCGCGGCATCGAGTGCACGGTCGAGGGTCGCACGCCGATCGAGCGCAAGATATCGATGAACAACCACTACAACGGCACGTTCCTGGAGCCGTGGGGTGAACGGTCGCAGCGTGGCTATGGCATCGAGGTGCTCGAGCGTTTCGTCAGTGAAGTCGCCGAGGTCGAGTTTGGCGGACCCACTGCCGAACGGGCCCAGCGGCTGGCCGCGGCGCGAACCTTGACCTACAACGACTTGTCCGCCGACCGTCAGACCGTGGCCGCGGTCGAGGCGATGGAGGCGATTCTGGCCCGGCATGTCGCGGGCACGCCCAACGCCGTGGTGCAGGTCAACGACCCGCGCGGCGGCCTGGTGCTGTACGTGCCCGGCTCGGCCAAGCCCGAGGTGCTTTACGCGCCGCGCGTCTGAGCAATTCGACCGAACACGCAATTCCACCGAACGACGCAGCCCTAACGACCGAGCGGAACCCGCCGTGACCGAAAAGAAACCGATCGCAATCGAGCATCCGGGCGAAGAGACCTCCAATTCGCTGCGCCGTCGCGCAGCGCGGGTCGTGCCGGCCTCGCAGCGCACCTACACGCCGTCGTTGGCCGTGCTGGCCAAGAGCGAGGGCTGTTACCATTGGACACCCGAGGGTCGCAAGCTCGCCGACTTCACCTCGGGCGTGCTGGTGGCCAACCTGGGTCATAATCCGCGCGCGTGGTGGCAGCGAGTTTTGAAATATCTGGGTCTCGACGCGCTGCCCTCGGGCGGCGATTTTTTTGCCGCTTCGACGTTGACCTCTTATAACGCCTTGACGCCGCTGGAAGTGCAAGCCTCTGAGCGATTGGTCGAAAGCTTGCGCAGTCAGCCGGGCGGCGCGCGGATGGAGCAGGTGCTCTGGGCCGCCACCGGCAGCGAGGCCGTGCAAAAAGCGATCTGGGCCGCGCTCGATCGCCGCGCCGGCGCCAACGTGATCCTGGCCACGCGCCACGGTTTTCATGGCAAGAAGGGTCTGGCAGGCGCCGTGACCGGCAGCGAACGCGACCCCGAGCGCGACCCGCGGGTGCGCTTTCTCAGCTTTCCGACCAGCGAATGCCAGAACCTCGCCCGCCGTCGCGAGCGATTGGAGCTACTGCCCTATCAGAAAGAGCTGGACGCGATCTGGGCCGAGCATGGCCAGCGGATCTGCTGCCTGGTGACCGAGCCGTATCTGGGCGGCGGCGGCAGTTATCATCCGCAGCCCGAATATTTGCAAATGCTCCAAGAGTTCTGCCGGCAGCACGACATCGTGTTCATTCTGGATGAGGTGCAAGCCAACTTCGGTCGCACCGGCCAGATGTATGCCTTCACGCACTATGGCCTCGAGCCAGACATTGTGATCCTGGGCAAGGGGTTGGGCAACGGCGTGCCGGTCGACGCCGCGGTGGGTCGGGCCGACCTGTTTGCCAACATGCATTACGGCGAAGGCTCGGACACCTGGAGCGCCTCGCCGCTGGGCTGCGCCGCCGTGCTGGCCACGCTCGACGAGTTTGAGACGACCGACGTCTTGGCCCACGCCAAGAAGCTCGCCGGCGTGATCGAGCAGGGGCTGGTCCGGCTGACCGATACCGGCGTGGTGGTCAATGTCCGCGGTGAGGGGGTGGTCTGGGGTATCGAATGCGGTCCGCTCGGCAAGGCCACGGCCGAAGAGGTCGCCCAGGCCTGCGTGCTAGCCTGTTACCATGGCGACGCCGAGGGTCACGCGATCCATCTGCTGGGTCCATTGGCCGGCAAGGTGATTCGCATCAGCCCGCCGCTGGTGATGCCGCTTGCCGAAGCCCGCGAGTACCTGGCCGCGATGGTCCAGATCTTTACCGACGTGAAGAAGCGGTTGACGGAGCAAAAATCATGACGATGGAAGAGCTGATGCGGCTGGCGATCGATCGGGGTCGTGCGGCGATTGCCGCCGGCCAGACGCCGATTGGCTGCGCCATCGCCATTGGCGACCGGGTGGTCGCGGCCAATCACAACCGCGTGCTGGCCACGACCGACATCACGGCGCACGCCGAGATCGTGGCACTGCGCGAAGCCTGCCACACCACCGGGCAGATTCACCTCGAAGGGGCGCGGGTGGCCAGCACCTGCGAGCCCTGCCCGATGTGCATGTCCGCGCTGCACTGGGCCCGGGTCGACACGGTCGGCTACGGCGCCACGATCGCCGATGCCAAGACGGCCGGCTTCAACGAGCTGCGGATTCCAGCTGCCGAGATCATCCGCCTTGGCGGCAGCCAGGTGAAGCTGGTCAGCGACGTGCTCCGCGAAGAATGCGCGGCGCTCTTTGCCGAGTGGAAAGCATCAGGTAAGGCGAAGGCGTATTGAGAAGCGGTTGTTGGTTGTTAGTTGCTAGTTGTTGGTCCTGTAGGTCAGACCAAGGCCTGACCACCCTTTTCAACATGCATGGGGTGGTTGTTGAGTCTATCATAAACCTCGTTGGCATCGAGAGGACGGTTGATTCGCCAAGGAGGTTATGATGGCTCTTCCACGCGCGTTCGATGCGTTTGT